>Ga0134126_10001165_pt1 | contig 33319 bp, 26 predicted proteins | sample KB31752_FD_96881 | JGI IMG/M metagenome (GOLD analysis project Ga0134126, IMG submission 96881) | Terrestrial soil microbial communities with excess Nitrogen fertilizer from Kellogg Biological Station, Michigan, USA - KB3-175-2 | ecosystem: Environmental > Terrestrial > Soil > Unclassified ...
GCTCCTCCTTTACACGTGGCTCGACCCGCCGTGACGAACATCGATCCCTGTACTGGCGCTCCGGTGCGGGCGCGGACTCCCCATTGGATTTTCGGCACGGACTGCCGCGCCAGGGCACAAGTCTGTTCACGGCGCTCAAGCGGCGCAGGGGCACTTCGGCGCTCCTGACGGGCAGTCGAGTCTCCACCGGCTCGTTGACCGGCAGATGCATTCAACGGTACAGGGGCACAAGACCTGACTACCCGATATAGGCACAAAACCACAAATCATTGACCGGGCCGCCTGCCTTGGGCAGTTCCCGGATCGGCTCCCGCGCTTGTGGGGAGGGGCGAGGCCGTGAAGAGCAACCGCAGATCCCTCCACTTCGGTCGGGATGACAAGGTTGTGGGGAGGGGCGAGGCCGTGAAGAGCAACTGCAGATCCCTCGGCCCGCTGAAGAAGGCGCGCGGGCCCTCGGGATGACAGGGGTTTGGGGAGGGGCGAGGTCGTGAAGGGCAACTGCAGATCCCCTCCACTTTGGTCGGGATGACAAGGTTGTGGGGAGGGGCGAAGGCGGGCGGATACCTGCTCATTCATTGCGGTGAGACTGCGATGAGCGGGGCACAGCTTCGTCTTGCGCTGTCAGCTTGGTTACCGGACTTGAGCGGGCCACCTGCCAATTACAAAAAAATCGGCCCCCGTTATTCACGGGGGCCAAGTTGCCTTGGTTCTCTCTGTTACGAGAGCTTATTTGGCGGCCAGTCGGCGGGGGAGCCGAAGGCGCGGTAATAGCCTCGGGGGAGTGGCTTGCGGTTTTAGGGCCGCTCCGCACCTGACGAGGGCACTGCACCCTGGGGTGATGCGGCGCCCTGGGCCGCCAAGCTGTTTTCCATCAACCGCACATGAACGCTCGAAGTACGGACCGGCTTCACCGGCTCATCGGCGTTGCTTGTGTCGTTGCTCGCGACCTGGGCATTGCCCAAGGCGACGGCATGTACGCGGTAGACGGGAATGTCGTGTTCTACAAGGTAGCGGTTGACCACTTCGGCCAGCCGTGCCGAGCTCTGGATGCCCACCGCGCCATGACCCGGCGCGTGCGCTTCCATTTCAATGATGTAACCCTGCCGGCCGTTGACGTTCTGGATCAACTGATCGAGCTGGTCCTGCGCGGCCTTCGAAAGAACGGTGCTGCCGCGACGGAAAGGTACGTCCATTTCCGAGACGGGGTGGTACTGATCAAGCCCGCTTACCTTGGTGTTGATCTGCTCAACGTGTCCGGAGGCGCCCTGCGCTACGGTGCTGGCGTTCTGCGCCTGCGAGCTTGCCTGCGTCGCCGTCTGGTTGGCAGTGTCCGCGGTGGACTGCGCCTGCTTGATGCCGGCCTGCGCCCGGGCATCCACATCCTGGATGTCCTTGGCGTTCTTGGCTGTGACCTGGTCGAGTTCGGTCAGGCGATCATTAATCGGATCAGTCTGCCGTCTCACCCACTTCTTGCGGGCGAAGGGCTGCATGTGTCCCCAGAACCCCTCCTTTGACTTGTTGCTCAACCGCTGCTGGTTTACATCGGGGGAGGGCTGCTGCTGCGACTGGGCTGCTGTGTCTTGCTGGGGGTTGGTCGCAGGCTGCGATTGAGCGGTCGCGGGAGGGTTGTCCTGGGGGGGCGCAGGCTGCGCCTGTTGCGCGCCTGCGGGAATCAAGATCGCGGACGCCAAAGCTACAATTGCCAATTGGCCAGGTATCAATATGCGGGCTTTCATTATTTGCTCCTCTTTGTTGTTCTTTATTTGAGGTTCCGCATGACACTGCGGCATGAGCGGTCTGGCTGCTCGGCCCTTATGCAGCAACGGGCGTGCCAAACTTTCGTCACCCTCGCTCGCGCGTTAACGCATGTAGAATCAACGTTTCCATGTTTAGCCTCGGACGAATCGAAAGGTGGCCGGGAATATTTGGCCGGTACCGGCAACGTAGTTTTTACCCGGCGCGGAAGTTTCTACGCGGGCGCGCCCGCCCCATTTTGCCGGTTTTCAGATCGGGAATGGGGCTGCCTCACTTATCCGCTGGAACGGCAAACGGCATCCCGAAGCGCCTGGCGTTCGGGATGCCGTTTTTGGGTGAGTTGATTCTGAGGTTTCGGGCAGAGGCTAGGCTGCCTTCGCCGCCCAGGGATCGATGACGATCTTGGTGACTTTCTCCTTCTTGTCGCGCCAGATTTCGTACATCTTCGGAGCCTCGTCGAGGGTGATGCGGTGGGAGATGAGGAAGGTGGGATCGATCTGGCCCTTTTCGATTCGCTCGAGCAGCGGTTTCATGTACTTCTGCATGTGCGTTTGACCCATGCGCATCTGGAGGCCTTTGTTCATGGCCGCGCCAAACGGCACTTTGTCGAGCACGCCGCCATACACGCCAGGAATCGACAACGTTCCGCCCTTGCGAACACCCATGATCGCCTGCCGCAACACGCCGGGCCGGTCGGTTTCCATGAACAGCGCTGTCTTCACCTTGTCATAAGCGCCCTGCAAGTCATTCGAGTGCGCTTCCATGCCCACGGCGTCGATTCCACTGTCAGGTCCCATGCCGCCGGTGAGGTCTTTCAAGGCCGTCAGCACGCTGACGTCGTCCTCGGCGTAATTGACGGTGACAGCGCCCAGGCTCCGGGCCAGATCGAGCCGCTCGGGGAAGCGGTCGATCGCGATGACTCGCGCTGCGCCCAGCATGAATGCACTGGAGATAGCGAACAGCCCGACGGGGCCGCATCCCCAAACGGCAACGGTGTCGCCTTCCTCGATATTTGCGTTGTCGGCGGCCATGTAGCCGGTGGGAAAAATGTCGGAGAGGAACAGGACCTTCTCGTCGGGAAGATCGCTCTCGATCTTCAGCGGTCCAACGTTGGCGAAGGGCACACGCGCATACTGTGCCTGTCCTCCGGCGTATCCGCCCAACATGTGGGTATAGCCAAACAGGCCAGACGGCGTGTAGCCCATCATGGTTTCCGCGATGTGGGCGTTGGGGTTGGTGTTGTCGCACAACGACCAGAGCTGCTTTCGGCAGAAAAGGCACCGGCCGCAGGAAATGGTGAACGGCACTACGACGCGGTCGCCGCGCTTGAGGTTGGTGACTTCCTTGCCGACGTCCTCCACGATGCCCATGAACTCGTGGCCAACGATGTCGCCCGCTTGCATGGTGGGAATAAAGCCGTCGAACAGGTGCAGGTCAGACCCGCAGATGGCGGTGCGGGTAATCTTGATGATCGCGTCGTGCGGGTTGAGCAGCGTGGGATCGGCGACGTTCAGCGTCTCCATCTTGCTCTTTCCCATCCAGCAAACTGCCTTCATCTTTAGCTCCTTTTGTGAATCCGTGCGGTTGTCGCTCGTCGGTGCGCGGGATCAGCTCGCTTTGCGCTCGAGGCCCGGGGGCGTCTTGATGTGCTCGCCGTAGGCTTCGGCTTTCACCGTGCCGGTGACGCCGCGCGGCCCGTGCGGCTGGCCCTCGGTGCGGGGAATTTCGCCGGTTTCCATGAACGCTTTGAAATGGCGCACGTTTTCGATGACGGCCTGCTTGGGATTGCGATTGGTGAGCGTGTCGGTGAGGGTCTTGAGGCGGCCCTGGCCAAACTCCTGCAGCACGGTGACGATGGTGCCGCGATCGCCGGGCGCCTCCTCGAAGATGACTTCGCCGGCGTTGTAGGAGTCGCCGTCGACGGTACGCCAGACCAGGCGTTTGCCGGGCTCGTCCTGCATGAGCTCCTCGTCCCACTCGATGGTCTTGCCGGTGCGGCTTTCCATGACCCAGTGGGAATTCTTGCCCTTGAGCCGGACCTCCTTAATCTGTTCCTGCCATAGCGGCACGGCAGCATAGTTTCGCCACAGCTCGTAGCAATCGAGCGGGCTGGCCTGGATCTGCGCGGTGGTGCGCACCCATGTCTTGCCATCCTTGTCGGCCGGGGGAGCCATGTACTTGCCGTCGCGCAGGATTCCGGCGCTTGCTACCAGCGGCAAACTCTCTGCATGGGGCTTCTCTTTCAAGGCATTTGCCATAACGTCTCCATCTAATTGGTTGAGTCGATCGGTGCTTAATTGTTCGCAGCGCGGGGCCTATTTTTCTGAGACCGGGCGGGCCATCTTCTCGTGCATTTTGCCTTTCAGCTCTCCGGGCATGGCGTTCATCATCTTGCCCTCAAGCTTGGTCTTGAGCGATGCGGCGTAGACGTGATCGCGGCCTTCGAACAGGGCATCAAGACCCTGGCGCGCCACTTCGTCGGGCTCGCTCTCCTTTTTGCCCTCGGCGCCGACCTTGGTGTTGTCCATGCCCGCGCGATGAAAGAAGTCAGTGTCTGTGGGGCCGGGTTGCAGGGCGGTGACGGTGATGCCGGTATCCTTCAACTCATAGCGCAGGCTGTGCGCGAAGGAGAGCAGGAATGCTTTGGTTGCGGCATATACGGCTTCTCGCGGCGCTACCATCTCGCCCGCGATCGATGCGGTGAACAGGATCCTGCCTTCGTTTCGCTGGGTCATCTGCTGCACCACGTACTTGGCAAGGTTCACAGCGCCGGTGCAGTTCAGGTTGACCATGCGCAGTTCTTGCTCGAGGTTGGTATCTTTGAACAAGCCGCCCACGCCAATGCCGGCGTTGATGCAGGCCACGTCGACGGGCCGTCCGAGGCGCTGAATCTGTTCCCACAGCTTCTCCACTCCCGCCGGAGTCGCCAGATCGGCCGTGACTTCCGCAACCGAGTGTCCGTAGGCGCGCAGGTTCTCTGCTGCCGGCTCCAGCCGCTCACCCGACGAGGCGATCACGAGGTCGTAGCCCCGCCTGGCCAGCTCTGCTGCGAGTTCATAACCGATTCCGCTTGACGCGCCTGTAACGATGGCCAGCATTTCCACTCTCCTTATTGCGCAACTCGATCCTGCCCGTGTCCAACCCCTGTGATGCGCGAAGCTGGGAAAGAGCAGCCAGCTGTTTCGGGCGGGGAAGAAGGAGAGCGGAATCGGGTTCCAAGCCTGCTGCTGCACGAAGTTGAGCGGCATCCAACCCTATCGATGGGAGCGCAAGGCGACATTCGCATTGGGATCTCGGGATGGCGTTACAAGGGCTGGCGGGGGTCGTTCTACCCTGAAGGACTGCCGCAGCGCGCGGAGCTCGAATACGCGGCGCGCCATTTCAATGCCATCGAGCTGAACGGGTCGTTCTATTCCCTGCAAAGGCCTGAGCACTTTCAGCGCTGGTACGACGAGACGCCGCCAGGGTTTGTGTTTGCCGTCAAAGGCTCGCGCTATGTGACCCACATGCTGCGGCTGTTGCGCATTGAAGCGGCGCTGGCCAACTTCTTCGCGCAGGGCGTGTTGCGGCTGGAAGAGAAGCTCGGTCCGATCCTGTGGCAGTTTCCTCCGCAGGTGAAGTTCGACCCTATGCGGTTCGGGGCGTTCTTTTCACTTTTGCCGCGGACGCAGAAAGAGGCCGCGGACCTGGGCCGCCTGCACGACCATCGTCTTGATGGGCGAGACTGGCTGAATGTGTCACGGGATCGCCCGATGCGCCACGCGGTCGAGATCCGGCACGATAGCTTCGTGTGTGACGAGTTCATCGCGCTGCTGCGCAAGCATCGGATCGGACTGGTGGTGGCCGATACGGTGGAGTGGCCGCTGCTGATGGACGTGACCGCCGACTTCGTTTACTGCCGCCTGCATGGCAGCAAGCAGCTCTACGCCAGCGGGTACGGCCCGAAAGCGATTGCGCAATGGGCCGATCGCGTGCGGCGGTGGTCTGCGGGGCAGGAAGTCCACGACGGGAAAAAAGCATGCGACAAAGATGCTCGGCATCGTGACACGCGCGATGTGTATGTGTTCTTTGACAACGATGCGAAGGTGCGGGCGCCGTTCGACGCGCAGGCATTGATCAAAGCGCTTGCGCGCGCCGGGCGGGAACGCCTCGCTGCCTGATCGCGTCACGCTGTCGGCGTTTTCGCATCAAAGGATGCGTAGGCATCGGCCTGTGCGTAGGCGTCCGCCTGCGGTTTGGGGAGAATCATGCGTGGATTGAAAGGCAAGGTTGCCATAGTCACCGGCGCGGGCTCGGGTATCGGGCAGGGAATTGCCAAACGGCTGGGATGCGAAGGCGTGAAGGTGATCGTGGATTACGTGGGCACGCCGGAGGGCGCGGAAGAGACAGAACGCCAGATCAAGCAGGTGGGCGGCGAAGGCGAGATTGTGCGCGCCGATGTGACGAAGCAGGACGACGTCAACTGCCTGGTCAACACCGCATGGGATCGCTTTGGCGGGGCTGATTTTCTCATCAATAACGCAGGCGTGGAGAAAAGGTCAGAATTCTGGGACACGACCGAGCACGATTACGACCTGGTGATGAATGTGAATTTGCGCGGGCCGTTCTTTCTCACGCAGGCATTCGTGCGGCGCCTGCGCGATGCGAAGAAGCCGGGGCGTATCGTGAACATCAGCTCGGTACACGAAGATATGGTTTTCCCGGGTTTCGATTCCTACGCGTGCAGCAAGGGCGCGCTGCGCATGCTCATGCGCAATCTCGCGGTGGAACTTGGACCGCTCGGCATCTCGGTGAACAACGTTGCACCGGGCGCCATTGCCACGCCAATCAACAAGTCACTGCTCGCCAACAAGGAGCAGCTTGAAGCGCTGCTGCACAACATTCCCCTCGGGCGAATGGGCACCCCCGATGACGTGTCGGGGATGGTGGCTTTTCTTCTTTCCGAAGACGCCGCCTACGTTACGGGCTCCACGTTCATTGTGGACGGTGGACTGATGCGCAACTATCGCGAACAATAATCATGCCGGGAAAAATTGAAGACTACGCAGTCATTGGCGATTGTGAAACGGCGGCCCTGGTCGACAGATGGGGCTGCATCGACTGGCTCTGCTGGCCTGACTTCGCGTCCGAGTCCTGCTTTGCCGCGCTGCTTGGAGACGAGAAGAATGGATGCTGGTGGATCCGTCCAGACGGCAAATTCACGACCACGCGGCGCTATCGCGATCACACGCTGATTCTCGAAACTACGTTCGAGCACAAGGATGGGGCGGTTCGGCTGATCGACTTTATGCCCATCCGCGAACACCATTCCGACGTGGTGCGCATCGTCGAGGGCGTTCGGAGCACAGTGCCCATGCGGATGGAACTGGGCCTGCGATTCGATTACGGACGCACCGTGCCATGGGTGACGCGCTTGGACGATGGCGCACGCGCCGTAGCCGGGCCGCATGTCGCCATGCTGCACGCGTCGGTTCCGGTGCATGGGGAGAATCTCACCACGGTGGCCGAGTTCACCGTGAGCGAAGGCGAGCGGGCCTGGTTCACGCTGACCTACGGCGCTTCGTTCGAGGAGGCGCCCGCGCCGATCGATGCCGAACAGGCGCTCAAGGATACCGAGAACTTCTGGGTTCCGTGGGCGTCAGGGCTGCAGTACCAAGGCAAGTACCGTGACATTGTGGAGCGGTCGCAGATCACGCTGAAGGCCATGACATTCCGCCCCACCGGGGGCATCGTTGCCGCGGTGACCACTTCGCTGCCCGAATACATTGGCGGCGTGCGCAACTGGGACTACCGCTTCTGCTGGCTCCGCGATACCACGTTCACGCTGCTGGCGCTGGCCGGCGGCGGCTACTACGAAGAGGCTGCCGCATGGCAGGATTGGCTGCTGCGCGCGCTTGCCGGCAGTCCAGACCAGGTGCAGATCATGTACGGGCTGAAAGGCGAGCGCCAACTGATCGAGTGGGAAGCGGATTGGCTGCCGGGCTACGAAAAATCCAAGCCCGTGCGCATTGGAAACGCGGCATCGTCGCAGGTGCAGCTCGATATCTACGGCGAGATGATGGACTGCTTCTTCCACGCGCAGCAAAGCATGGGCCGGCATGCGGAACGGGATTTCCGCATCCTGGCTTTGCTGATGGAACACCTGGAGACGATCTGGGACGATCCCGATAGTGGCATCTGGGAGATGCGCGGCGGCCCGAGGCAGTTTACCTACTCGAAGATGATGGCGTGGGTGGCATTCGACCGCGCGGTGAAACTCGGCGAGCAACTCGGCTATGAAGCTCCGCTGGACAAGTGGAGGAGCCTTCGCGACAAAATCCACGGCCAGGTGTGCGAGAAGGGGTACAACGCGAAGAAGGGCTGCTTCGTGCAGTCGTACGGGGCCGACGACCTGGACGCATCGCTGTTGCTGATGCCGCAGGTGGGCTTTCTTCCCGGAAGCGATCCGCGCGTGAAAGCAACGGTGGAAGCGATTGAGCGCGAGCTAATGCCGGACGGTTTTGTGCAGCGCTACAACACGGCCAAGGTGAAGGATGGCCTGCCGCCGGGCGAAGGAGTGTTTCTGGCCTGCAGCTTCTGGATGGTGAGCAGCCTCAAAGCGATCGGGCGCGAAGAAGACGCCGGCAAGCTCTTCGATCGCCTGCTCACGCTGTGCAATGACCTCGGCCTGCTATCGGAGGAATACGACCCGAAGCACAAGCGGCTGGTCGGGAATTTTCCGCAGGCGTTTTCGCACATCGCGCTGGTGAACGCAGCCTGCGACATCGAGCAGGACGGGGCGGCCCTCAAGCGGGGCCAGAGCAATCCGAAGGGGCCGGTGCAGAATGCGCCCGCGGAGTGATCGTTTCGGCGCGTTGGCGCTGAGGCGGCAAACTGGAGTGCGCATGGCCGCGAGGCTGCTGTAAGCTTCTAACGCAGAAGCTTTCCCCAGTTCAGCTCCATCGAGGTTTGACCCATGCCCTTCCGCCGCATGTGCCTTGCTCTTGCCCTTTGCGCGTCGCTTGCCGCCTGCGCCGCTGCCCAGAACGATCAAAAGCCGCAGTATCCTGATTACCCCAGCGAGACTCCGGCGCACTTCCAGCCGAGCACATCGAGCTTCAATTACGAGCGCCGCGAAGCCATGATCCCTATGCGCGACGGGGTGAAGCTGCACGCGGTCATCCTGGTGCCGAAAGGCGCGCAGCATGCGCCGATCCTGCTCACGCGCACTCCCTACAGCGCCGACGCGCAGACCAGCTATGCCGCGAGCCCGCACATGGACGCGATCCTGCACGGCTACGACAACGCGGTCGACGTGATCGTGCAGGGCGGATACATCCGCGTGGTTGAGGACATTCGCGGCAAGTATGGTTCCGAAGGCGATTACGTGATGAACCGGCCGATGCACGGGCCGCAGAATCCCACGCCGGTGGATGAGTCCACAGATACCTACGACACCATTGACTGGCTGGTGAAGAATGTCCCCGAGACCAACGGCAAGGTCGGCATTCTCGGCATCAGTTATGACGGCTTTCTAGCCCTTGCGCCGCTCGTGCATCCGCATCCGGCGCTGAAGGTTGCAGCGCCCATGAATCCCATGGTGGATGGCTGGATGGGTGACGACTGGTTCCACAACGGAGCCTTCCGCGAACAGAACATGCCGTATATCTACGAGCAGGCGGCCACGCGGGCGAACACGGAGAAGTGGTGGAGCGGCACCTTCGACGACTACGACCTTTACATGCGCGCGGGCTCGGCGGGTGAGCTGGGTCGGCAGCATGGGCTGGAGCAGGTCGGGTTCTGGAAGAAGGTGCTCGATCACCCGGCATACGACGCATTCTGGAGCGACCAGGCGCTCGACAAGGTGCTCGCCGCCGACTTCAAGCAGGAGGGCATCAAAGTTCCATTCATGCTGGTGCACGGGCTGTGGGACCAGGAAGACATTTATGGGCCCATGTCGGTGTACAAGGCCGTGAAGCCGCTGGACAAGGGCAACAAGGTGTTCCTTACGCTGGGGCCTTGGTACCACGGGCAGGAAATCGCAAACGGCTCGTCCCTGGCGGCGTTGGAGTTCGGAAGCGATACCGCGAAATGGTGGCGGATGCACGTGCTGGCGCCGTTCCTGGCGCATTATCTGAAAGACGATGCGCCGGCAATGGACGTGGCTCCAGTTACGGTTTACGAGACGGGTGAAAACACATGGCAGAGGATGGATGCGTGGCCGGTGGCGCCGAAGACGAAGCCGCTGTACCTGGAGGCGGGTTCGAAGCTGAGTTTCGATGCGAGCGGCGACGGTGGGGCCGGCGGCGGGTATGACGAGTATGTGTCCGATCCGGCAAAGCCTGTGCCATTCCGCGCACGGCCCAATCAGCCGGTGGGATACGAGCCTCCGGTGACAACGTGGGAGTATTGGCTGGTGGACGATCAGCGCGAGGACTCCGGCCGCACAGATGTGCTGACCTATACGAGCGATGTGCTTACCGAGCCGGTTCACATTCAGGGGCAGCCGGTGGTGAACCTCGTCGCTTCGACCAGCGGGACGGATTCGGACTGGGTGGTGAAGCTGATCGATGTGTATCCCGACGAGTATCCGGCGGAGCCGCAGATGGGCGGTTATCAGCTACCGATTGGCATGGATATTTTCCGCGGGCGCTACCGCGAGAGCTTCACCGATCCGAAGCCGATTGAGGCCAACAAGCCGCTGACGTATCGCTTTAATCTGCCGCCGGCGAATCATGTGTTTTTGCCGGGGCACCGCATCATGGTGCAGGTGCAGTCGAGCTGGTTTCCGCTGTACGATCGCAATCCGCAGACGTTTGTGAAGAGCATCTTCTGGGCCAAACCAGAGGACTACAAGAAGGCCACGCAGCGCGTGTATCACGCGCCGGGTGAGGCGAGCGCAATCGAGCTGCCGGTGGTGGAGGAGTAGATCGGTTGAGTGGAGCGCGGCTCCTTCAAATGCGCTCTACTCGCCGAGCTGGTCGTCTTTCACATACTCGATTTTGAGTACGCGTTTTTGTACGTCGTCCGGTTGTGTGGGGTCGCCGAACTCCTCTGGGTGTGCTGCGACATATGAAAATAACAGCTCCGTCAAATCATCGGGATACTTATAGAACTCACAGTCGATTTCATTCAGCGATTGTTCCACTGTGTCTGGAAAATCGGCCGCAGCCATCCTCATTTGCAACAGGTCGCCGGGAATTCCATTTGGGAACGCGCAGGTAATTGCACGGGAACACATCGCCGCTGCTTGACGCGCCCCAATCGCGTGGCATGCTTCGACAACAAAGGGAGAGGTTTCGCGGCTCGAATTGAAGAAGTACTGGGAGAACCCGCCGTTGTTTACTTCAGCTTCCAGCACCCAGATCGCGGAAAATATCTTCTGCGGGAGGGTCTGCTTCGCGAATGGTTCTTCCCGGCCGTATGCGGTGCGGTACGATCCGGCGAGCCGGATCAGGATCGAGTTCTTTTCACGCGGAGTTAGCTGGGGCATGCAATTGGAACTGTAGCATCGACCGCCTGACCTTGCCGCCATTGGCGAAGTGATGCGCCGGCACGGGCTCACGCCGGCTGCATAGCGCTGGAAGAAAAGCGGGGCACTGTTCGATGCGCAAAACGCCGGTTTACTGGCTCGTTAATAGCGATTCGTAAAACTTGACGTACTGCGGCAGAACCAGCGTCGAGCAGAACCGTTTCTGCGCCGCCTTCCGGCTGGCGTCGCGCATGCCCTGGAGCCGATCTCGATCACTCAGCAGCGCAATGGCGCCGGCCGCCATCTCCTCCACCGCTCCCACCGGATAAAGCAAGCCGGTCACGCCATCGTCGATCAGTTCCGGCACCCCGCCCACCCGCGTCGCAATCGACGGCACCTTGCAAGCCATCGCCTCCAGCGCGGCCAGCCCGAACGACTCCAGCTCCGACGGCATCACCATCAGGTCCGCGAGCGGCAGCAGCTCGTTTACCCGTTCCTGCTTGCCGAGAAAGTGTATCCGCGATTGGATTTTCAGGTCATGGGCCAGCCATTCGGCCGCCGACCGGTCCGGTCCATCGCCGACAAGTATCAATTGTGCAGGGACTTGCGACGAAACCTTCGCGAAGACCTTTACTACGTCCACCACCCGCTTCACTGGCCTGAAATTCGACAGGTGAATCAGGATCTTTTCCTCCGGCCGGGCAAACCGCGCCCGAGCCTCCGCCCGCTTCGCCTCGTCTTTGTAGGGCTGGTAGACGTTGCAGTTCACGAAGTTCGGAACGACCGCGATCTCCCGCGTCACGTTGAAGTCGGCAAGCGTCTTCTCCTTCAGATACTGCGAAATGCTCGTGACGCCGTCGCTCTCCTGGATGGCATACCGGGTGATCGGCAAATAGCTGCGGTCCAGGCCGACGAGCGTGATATCCGTGCCGTGAAGCGTCGTCACAAAGGGCAGCTTCCGCCCGCGTTCCGCCAGCATCTGCCGCGCCAGCAGCGCACTTACCGAGTGGGGAATGGCGTAGTGCACGTGCAGCAGGTCAAGTTCATAAAACTCGGCAACTTCCGCCATCCGCGACGCCAGCGCCAGGTCATAGGGAGGGAACTCGAACAGCGGATAGTTCGAGACCGGCACCTCGTGGTAGAAAATCCCCCCATCCCGCCCGTTCAGCCGGAAGGGCTGTGAGTACGAAATGAAATGCACCTCGTGCCCCGCCGCCGCGAGCTCGATGCCGAGTTCGGTGGCGACTACGCCCGACCCGCCGTATGTCGGATAACAGGTGATGCCGATCCGCATGAAAGTCTCGCTATTCCAGTGCCTTGCGGGTTGGACGTTTTGAAGCGCCCGTAAGATGCAGAAGGTTGCAGAACGGCCGGGGCCCGGTCAGTCCACGGTCTGCGTTTGCTGCAGGCCGGCGAACGAAATAAGCTCCAGATTCGGCGCTGCGCGCAGCCCCAGCAAAGCCTCGCGTTCCGTTTCCCGCGATTGCCTGAGCCTCGTCGAAACCCGCGCCAGATCCGCATCGTTGTATCCCGGATGCGTTACCAACTCATAAATTTTCCCGTCCTGTGGCATTGCCCTGACCAGCGCCGCAACCGACCCGGCATCGAGCGTCCCCGTAGCAAGAACACCAATTGCCCCCTCCGTAGTGACAAAGCCCTCCTCCGCCACGATCCTCCGGAAGCGCCTCTCGAGCAGGCGCAGCAGGCGTACCTGCTGGCGGCGAGTTAACGGTGCCGACGGCGTAGAGCGCACGCTCCAGGCAGGCTCAAATGGATTGCGCACCGCGCGAATGCCGCAACTGCCGGCTGCGCGCAGCACCGGCCTGAGCACGCGGGGGAACATGTGGGTGTGCTTGTGGGTGTCGATATGTGTGAGGCGCACGCCGCGCGAGAGAAGCAATTCGAGTTGCGCGCGCGCTTCCATTTCGATTTCTCGCTGGACGTCTGCCACGCTCCGCGTGTGAATGCGTGCCAGGAATTGCCCGAGCTTGGGCAAGAAATGCTGCTTTCCATCCGAGATTGCAGGGATGTCCTTCTCGGCGGATCGTACGGGTTCGCCGTCGACCAGGACCAGATGACAGCCCACACCGAGCGACGGAGTTGCCTTGGCAATCTCGATGGCTTTGTCGGTTGCTGCGGCGCGCGCCATCAGAGTCGCGCTGGTCAGCACGCCCGCTGCGTGCAGTTCTATGATTGCGCGATTCACCCCGGAGGTCAGGCCGAAGTCATCCGCGTTCACGATCAAGCCGGTGGTCACGGTCCGAGTCTATCAAGGCTGTGCGGAGGGGATCATGCTCGTGAAGCGACCCGCTGGTATGATGAATGAAGGCCATTCATGGTCTTTCCACCATGCGTGGGCGGATAGCTCAGTTGGTTAGAGCGCCTGCCTTACAAGCAGGATGTCGGGGGTTCGAGTCCCTCTCTGCCCACCAGTAAGCTGCCGTGCCGGCCATGTGCGCCTTTGGTGGTCCTGCGCATCCGACACGCGCAAAACTACTCAAGTTGTAGACCCTCCTCCGCTCGTGCCCTGCAGCGCCGCATCTATATTCTTATGGCAAGGTTCGGCCCGGCGTTTCTGCGCGTGATTAGTGTGGTGTGTCTGTTGGCGTTCACCGCGCCGGCATTTTCTTATTCGCTACTCACCCATGAGCAACTGGTTGACCTCACATGGGATGATTCCATTGTCCCGTTTCTGTTGAGCCGGTATCCCGGCCTCACGCCGGCTCAACTCGACGAGGCGAGGTCGTACGCGTACGGCGGATGCGTGATCCAGGACATTGGCTACTATCCGTTTGGCCAGGTTCAACTGTCGGATCTGATGCACTACGTGCGCTCGGGCGACTTTATCGTGGCGCTGTTGCGCAATGCGCACAATGCAGACGAGCTGGCTTTTGCGGTGGGAGCGCTTTCGCATTACATCGGCGACTCGATTGGGCACCCATTCGCGGTGAACCGTGCCGTGCCGGTGGAGTTTCCCAAGCTGGGCAGTAGATACGGCAAGGTCGTTAATTATGCGCAAGGGCCAAGTCAGCATGTGCGCGTTGAATTTGGATTCGATATTGACGAGCTGGCGCACCACCGGATGGCGCCCCTGAGCTATCTCAAGCACATCGGGTTGAACGTGTCGATGCGACAGCTTTCGTTGGCGTTCTACCAGACGTACGGGGTCTCAGAGGATTTTTCCGGTTCGCGGCGCAGGCGAGTGAATTCGGGCGCATACCGGTTTGCGGTGCGACGATTCATTCCGCGGGTGGCTTACGCCGTGACGCTGCTGCACCGTCGACATGAGCCCGATGACGTGACGACCGCGGAGGCCGTGGCTTTGCGCGCCGAGATCGCCGAGATGGCAAAGGTGGCGAACTGGCAGGCGTACCGGCACCACGCAGGCATCGGCACCTGGCTGCTGGCCGGCCTGATCTTCATTACACCTAAGGTGGGTCCGCTGAAGCTGGCGGCGGTCAAAGGTCCCACGGCGCAAACAGAGGCGGATTACCAGCACAGCCTCTCGCTGTCGGTGGCAGCCTTGCGCAAGATGCTGGCGCGTTTCACGCCGCCTGAAAAGCGTCGCCGGCTGCCGGCGGTTCCTGCTCCGGTGGACGGGACGGTGCAGCCGTCCCACGAACTGGCAAAAAGCGCGCATGCCCAGGCAGTGAGCGAAATGCGGCCCGATCCGCGGCACCCTTTGCCGAACCGCGATCTTGACACAGGCAGTGTTGTGCAGCCAGGCGGATATCCGCTGACTGACAAGACGTATGCTTCCATACTGCACGTACTTACCAGCCAGCCCAATGTTCCCATTCCAGTGGGGATCAAGGAAGACATCGCAGCCTACTATTCGCAGCCGGATGCGCCGATTGCCACGAAGAAAGACGCGGAGAAGTGGAAGCAGGTGCAGGCCGACCTGGTGACGCTGAAGGGCATGCCGACCAGCCCGGTGCCGCAGCCCTATCCCACCTATGACCAGGTGGAAGGCGGACAGCCGTAAAACAGTTCACAGTTCTTAATTCACAGTTCACAGTTCACAGTTCACAGTTCACAGTTCACAGTTCACAGTTCACAGTTCACAGTTCACAGTTCAGATTGGCAGCTTTCACTGGCGTAATTCCAGTGCGCGGTGGTGCGGCTCGCGAGAGAATAGTAGCGCCTGCGCGGAACGGCCCGCATCTTACCATGCGGTGAATTGCTGTGAAGCTCGCAAGCGAGGTTCTGAGCCAGACGGCGCATCGGCCATGGCCTGTTCCCACGGGTCGATGGATCATGGAACAGGGTTGGTACGACCTTCTGTTCGCGCATTGGGAGGTTCCGCTTGAGACGGTCCGCTCGCTGGTTCCGCGCAACCTGGAAGTGGATACCTACGACGGTCGTCCCTGGTTGTCGATCGCGGCTTTTCTATTGAAGATGCGACCGCGCGGGCTTCCCGCGCTGGGTAGAATCTGGTCGTTCCCCGAGCTCAATTTCCGCACCTATGTTCTGCACGAAGGAAAGCCCGGGATTTACTTCTTCAGCCTGGACGCAGCGAGCCTCAGTGCGGTGATCGGCGCGAGAATGGCGTATCGTCTTCCGTACTTTCATGCGCGAATGGCGATCGCGCGCGACGGGCGAGTGATTCGGTACCGCAGTGCACGCATTCAAGCTCCCGCGACGTTCTCGGCCTCGTATCAGGCCACCTCAGCGGTATTTCATGCAGCGCCGGGGACTTTGAGCCACTGGCTCGCGGAGCGTTATTGCCTTTACGCGGTGGATGGAGGACGCGTGTACGCAGGCGAGATCCATCACCCTCCGTGGCCACTGCAGAACGCACAGGTGGAGATAGCTGAAAACAGTTTGCCGGATGCATACGGAATGAGAATCGATAGCAAGCCTGACCTGGCACAGTTCGCCGAGGCGCAGGAAGTCCTGATCTGGCCGCTGCGTTCCGCGTGACGCAAGCTCGTGCCCATCAGCAGGGAAGGAAGATGTGGAACGATGTGCCGGAACGTTCCGGTGCGGTGGAAGTGCGGACGCGGATTGTTCCTTCGTGGCGCACGACGATTCCCCGGCTGGTCCACAGTCCCAAGCCGGTCCCGTGATCGCCCTTCGTGGTGATGAACGGGTGAAAGAGCTGTTCGCGAATGGCGGGATCGACGCCGGAACCGTTGTCGCCCACGGTGATGCAGAGTCCCGTTCTTCGCGGCGGGGCAGCTTCAACGCAACGCCGCGTATGCAGGAACAGATCGGTAGCGCCAGAGTCGATCGCATTGCTGATGAGGTTATGAAATACCTGCTGCAGCTCGGATGCGAAACCGGAAATGGGTTCGCTGGTGCGGTACCGGCGATGAATCCGCATGTCGGGACTGCGCGTAGTCTGCACGTCGACGGCAAGGTTCAGCAACTCGCGGACATCGACACGCGTCGGCCTGCCCTTGTCACGATAAAAGGCCAGCGTCTGGCGCGCGATGCGAGAGACTCGCTCCACTTCGCTCTCCAGCAATGACAGGTAGCGCCCCGCCTCCGCGCTCAGTGGTTCGCTGCGCAGAAGATAGAGCAGGTTCGTGACCGCCTCTAGAGGATTATTGATTTCGTGCGCAATGGCTGCGGCCATTCGGCCTGCGGACGCCAGCTTTTCGGTCTTACGGAGCACGTATTCCATGTGCTTTTCCTCCGTAAGGTCCTCGACGAAGTAGACAGATCCGGTATTTGGCCCCTCCAGCGCGAGTTCTTCCATGCGCACGCGGGCGGGGAATGCAGAGCCGTCCTTGCGCGTCAAAACCACTTCGCCCTCACGGTTGCTGGAAGGAGAGGGTTCGCCGGGCGTGACCGAAAGATGTTTGAGAAACGATGGGAGCACACGGCCGATGATTTCCTCGCATCGGACGCCGAACATCCTGCAGAAGCTGGGGGTGACAAAACGACAAACGCCCTCGGGAGAGATTACGCACACACCGCGGGATTCGGAATTCAAGATCATCGCGAACTCGCCAGGAGACAGGAGGTGAGTTGCGGATCCGCCTTGCTCGATTGTGTGCACCGGTTCGCTCCTCATGCTTTCGGTTCTGTTGCGTGTGCGCGGGAGCTGTCGAATGCATTCTTATTCACATGGAGCCAATAATGCTGCAGGAACGACATTAGGCGGTTTACCTCATCAGGGTCGGGACTCTTCACCAGGTAGGAGTTCGCACCGCGCTCGTACGCGCTATTGATGGTGCCGACGTCATTTGAGGCGGCGAGGACGACGATTGGAATCTGGCGCGTCTGGCTCGATCGGCGGATTTCTTCCAGGACCTCGAAGCCGGAGATTCCGGGCAGCTTCAAATCGAGCAGCACCAGGGAAGGGAGATTGCCGTTTTCGGCATTGCGGCGAAGCCACGCCAGGCCGAGATTGCCATCGAGGGCGTGTTCGACCTCGCCCGCGAATCCTGCGCGCGTCAGGGCCCGCTTGATCAGCATCGCATCGGAACGCTCGTCTTCGATCAGCAGAATGGTCCTGCTCTGCGATTCGGGACCATGGTGCTGCGGCGGGGGCGAAGACGGATGAGCGGAAGCGGTGATCGGAAACTCATTCTGCTGCATCCAGAATGTTTTTATCGACTGGATAAGTTCGATGAGCTTCGCGCTTGTATCAGGTTTTACGGCATAGGCGTTCGCCCCAAGTTCGTAAGCCCGGTTGACATCCACCGAATGGCGCGACGAGGTGAGCATGACCACCGGAATACGGCGAAGGGGGCGCGGGTCGCGCCGGATCCACGACAGCACTTCGAACCCAGACCGCCGCGGCAACTTGATATCGAGCAGAACGAGGCAGGGAAGAGGATTGGCAATGCGATCCTGGTACGGAGCGCTGCCATCGAGGTACGCTACAGCATCATCGCCATCCTTTGCGCGGATAAGGCCATCGGCGATCCCGGCCTTTTCAAAGGCTCGGCGGATCAGGGCGCTGTCCGACGCATCATCCTCGACGAAAAGGATAGTCTGAATCATTCGCGTCAGTCAGCCTCCGGGAGCTCGATCCAGAACCTGCTGCCCTCGCCCAGTTGCGAGTCCACCCCAATTTGCCCGCCCATACGTTGCACTCCGCGCTTAACAATGGCAAGGCCGATGCCGGTTCCAGGGAATTCGTCCTGGCCATGCAGACGCTCAAAGACCTGGAAGATGCGATCGAGATGTTCGGATGCTATGCCGATACCGTTATCGAGCACAGAGATTTGGATACGTCCTTGCTTCCTCTGTGCGGAAACACGAACGCGCGGACTCGAGCCGGGTGCGTGGAATTTGAGGGCATTGGAGATCAGGTTATTGATTGCCTGAACAAGCGTGGGCTCGTGAGCCACCACACGGAGTCCCTCAAGGTTTTCGAATTCAACGAATTCGCTTCCCGCGGAGAGTTGCCGTACCGCAAGCCTTGCCGCGTGGGAGATGTCGATTGGAAACAGTTCGAGATGAATTCGGCTCAACCGGCTGAAATTCAGCAGATCCTGGACGAGTTGGTTCATCCGATTGGCCGCAGACGTGACCTGGCTGAGATACTCAAGGCCTTCAGCCGGGACATCCTTTCCGTAGTCCTCAATGAACGCCTGAGTGAAGCCTTCAATGGCGCGCAGCGGCGCCCGCAGATCGTGAGAAACCGAGTAGCTGAAGGCCTCCAGCTCCGCGTTGGTCTGTTCGCGCTCTGCAATGCGGAGTTCCAGCTCTTCGGCGTGCTTCTGAATCTGGTCGAGCAGCAGCTTGCGGTCCGTCACATCACGCGTGATCTTTGAGAAGCCAATGTGCTCGCCCTGGTCGTTGCGGATGGGAGTGACCACGACGCTTGACCAGAAGCGAGTTCCGTCCTTGCGCACACGCCAGCCTTCTCCCTCGAAATGGCCGGCTTCGGCGGCCGTCCTGAGAACCTTTTCCGGAAGACCGGCGGCCGCATCTTCAGGTGTGTAGAACGTGGAGAAATGCTTTCCCAGGATCTCAAACTCGTTGTAGCCCTTGATGCGCTGCGCCCCAACGTTCCAACTTGTGATATTTCCGTTCAGATCGAGCGAGTATATGGCATAGTCGGACACGCCTTCGATGAGAAGACGGTAGCGTTGCTCGGCGAGCCTGCGCTCGCTGAGATCGCGCGTAATCTTGCCGAACCCGATTAGCGCGGCATTCTCGTCGATGATGCGCGTGATGACAACGCTCGCCCAGAAGCGCGTCCCGTCCTTGCGGATGCGCCAGCCTTCATCTTCAAAGCGTCCCGTCTCGGCGGCGACATGCAGCTCGTAGGCGGGTTTCCCGGCATCCTTGTCCGCTTGAGGATAAAAGGTGCTGAAGTGCTTTCCAATAATCTCCGAGGGCAGATATCCCTTGATTCGCTCCGCACCGGGATTCCAAGAAGCAACATTCCCCTTGGGGTCGAGAAGAAAGATGGCGTAATCACCCACGCCTTCTACCAGCATGCGAAACACGCGCTCTGACTGAAGCGGGTTCTCAGGTGCGTCTTGGGTGACGGAGCCGCCGGTCATGCTTGTGGAACTGGTTTTCCCTGTCATTTACAACGAACTCCCATGCGCGACCGCGGCACGTTGCCCTTACACGCATGCATAAGGGTGCCGCGCACGCTTGCGGTGTGGGCACGGTACGCTGTCCGGCTACTCAGACGTTAGATGCGTGAGCGACGGAATCCGGTTGTCCGTTTACCTGTGGCAATCCAGTTCCTCGGGATTAATACGCCTCAAACTGATTGAGCGGCAGACGTATGCGAAAGCAGGTGGTGCCGGGTTCGGAGCGCACGCCCAGATGTCCGCGATGGCGGCGAACAATTCGCATGGCATTGTCGAGGCCCAGGCCGAGAGCATGGCCCGGAGGCTTTGTGGTGAAGAAAGGCTCGAAGATGCGATCCTGCAATTCCGTGGGAATTCCCGGCCCGTTGTCCTCGATCTGCGTGAGAAGTACGTCGCCTTCCACGCGGCAGGTGAGGCGAAGCACATGTGGCCGGCTCACAGTCTCCATGGCATCGAGCGCGTTCTCGATCAGCGCCGACCAGACCTGGTTGAGTTCGCCCGCGTACGCGCTGATACAGGGCAGGTCCGCCTGATAATCCCTCTCCACCTGCACATCCCTCATGCGCGATTGATACATCAGCAATGTCGCATCGAGCCCCTCGCGCACATCCACTTCGGATATGGCCGCGCGATCCATGTTCGAGTACGCCTTGATGGCGCTGATGAGATCGAAGATGCGATCCGTGCTCGAAAGGAGGGTGTTCACCGAGCGTGTGGAACGAAGATAGCGCGCGAAGTACTGCAGCGTTACGCAGGTTCCTTCGGGGGCAAGTACACTGCGAAGCTGTTCAAGATCGCGAATCGTGATTCCATGCTCCGCGAGGTCCGGAGCTACGTCCCATGCATTTTCGCAGGGCAGAGCAGCCAGCCAGGTTCGCAAGGCTTCTTCGCGCTTGATCTGGGTTGCGGCATCGCCGCTCTCCAGCGTGCCGGACCGCTCGAAGATCGTTCGCTCCCACGCTTCCACATGGTGGATCTGCTCCTCGCTGAGGCAAAGGTTCACCAGCTTGAAGCGATTGTGGCGGTTGGCGCGAAGTTCCGTGACCAGGCTCGATGCAGCGCGCTGGGCGGCCGAGGCTGGATTGTTCAGTTCATGCGCCAGGTTTCCTGCGAGTTTGCCCAGAGCCGCCAGCTTTTCCGCCTGTTGCTCAATGCGGGTGACTTCGCGCACTCGATCGAGCAGAGTCGAGACCACACGTTGCGTCATCCCCGGAATCGCCTGCAGCATGTCGGGAAACAGCGACTTTGGAATCATGAGCGCCCAGACGTCAGTGGCCGCGACACCTTGTCCGCCAAAGGTCTTCATTCGGGAAAACGGGAGCAGGCCCGTCATCTGGCCGGTGCGGCCGATGAATAGGGCCATGGGAGCCGAATGCTGGCGCTGCACGTGGATCTCCCCCTTCAGGATCAGCACCATGCGATCGGCGGGAGTGTCTTCCTCAAAGAGCACGTCGCCGGCTTCGGCTGCCAGTTCTTCGCCATGCTCGGCGAGCCAGAGTCGCTCTTCATAGGCGAGGCCCTGCAGCGGGCCCACATGTTCGAGAGCCTCCGCAATTTGGTCGACGGGGGTGGGCGTGGCTGGGGGAGATGCGAGGGAAGAGACCATTTGCCAAACCTCCGGGGGGAACCCGCAACCAGAATAGCCGATGTGGGGACGGCCACTGCAGGGAACCGCGATAGTATCAGGAAGTGAATCCGAAATAGGGGGAACGGGCAATGTTGAAAACCTTTTCAGCTCTGTGGCTGGTGGTCGCTGCAGCGGCGCTCGCGGCGGCGCAGCCTGCGGCCAGATTCGATGCGAGTTCAAAGGAATTCCGGCTCGACGGCGGCAACGCGACTTACGTGTTCGGGGTGAACTCGCGCGGCGAACTGCAGCAGCTGTACTGGGGCGGCCGGCTGGCAGAGTCCGACAAGCTTCCGGCCGCTGTTCCGGATCGCGGGTGGGCCTCGTTCGATTCCTCCTACTCGAACACTCCGCAAGAGTATGCGGGTTGGGGCGCCGGGCTATTCGTTGAGCCCGCGCTCAAGGTCACATTTGGCGACGGCAATCGCGACCTGATATTGCATTACGACAGCAACCGCGAAACGAAGAATGGCTTCGATGTGGTGCTAAAGGACATCTCGCGGAAAATTTTCGTGACGCTGCACTACTCCATGGATCCGCAGACAGGAATCCTGGCCAGATCGGCGACGATTGAAAACCGTGAACCTGCGCCCGTCACTATCGAGCAGGCCGCGGCGGCTGCCTGGGCGTTGCCTCGCGGACACTACACGCTGAACTACCTGACCGGCCGCTGGGCGGGGGAGTGGAACCTCACGCAGGAGACTCTGCACCCCGGAGCGCGCGTGCTTGAAAGCCGCCGCGGAAGCACAAGTCACCAGGCGAATCCATGGTTTGCCATTCAAAGCGGAGAGCCCGACGAAGAACACGGGGAAGTGTGGTTCGGGGCGCTTGCCTGGAGCGGTTCGTGGCGGATCACCGTGGAGCAGGATCAGCTCGATGCGGTGCGGGTAACCGGCGGATTCAATCCATTCGATTTCGGCTACGTGCTGCATCCCGGCGAGCGCCTCGAGACGCCGGTGTTCTATGGCGGCTACTCCGCGCACGGGCTCGGCGGAGCCTCGCGCCTGCTGCACAGCTTTGAGTTGCACAACATTTTGCCACGCACGGAGAAGACTGCATCGCTGCCGGTGCCGCGCCCGAGGCCGGTGCTCTACAACTCGTGGGAGGCGACCGAGTTCAACGTGAACGAGGCGGGACAGATTGCTCTCGCCGAGAAAGCAGCAGCGCTTGGAGTCAACCGGTTTGTGATGGACGATGGCTGGTTCGGGCAGCGAAAGAACGATCATGCCGGGCTGGGCGACTGGTACGTAAACCCGCAGAAATTCCCGCACGGACTGAAGCCGCTGATCGATCGTGTGCACGCGCTGGGCATGGACTTCGGCTTATGGGTGGAGCCCGAGATGGTGAACCCTGATTCGGATTTGTATCGGAAGCATCCCGACTGGGTGCTGAACTTTCCGGGCCGCCCGAGAAACGAAGAACGGAACCAGCTAGTGCTGAATCTGGCGCGCGAGGATGTGAAGGACTACGTGCTCAGCACGCTCGACAAACTGCTCACCGAGAATGACATTGCGTTTCTCAAGTGGGACTACAACCGCAACTGGAGTGAGCCTGGCTGGGATCAGTTGCCGCCGAATGAACAAAAGAAGGTGTATGTGACGTTCACGCACAATCTGTATTCGATCCTTTCCGAGCTGCGGCGGCGGCATCCGAACGTGGAGATCGAATCGTGCTCTGGCGGTGGCGGGCGAGTCGATCTCGGCATCCTGCGATACACCGACGAGGTGTGGCCTTCGGATAACACCGATCCGTTCGACCGGCTCACCATTCAGGATGGGTTCACTTACGCCTACACGCCACAGGTGATGATGGCGTGGGTTACGGATTCGCCGCACTGGCTGAATAGCCGCAGCACTTCGCTCGAATACCGCATGCTCAGCTCCATGCAAGGTTCGCTGGGCATTGGAGCGAACATTGCGAAGTGGAACGACGACGAGACCGCTCTGGCGAAACGGCTGATTGCCGCCTACCACGAGGTGCAGCCGACGATCACGCAGGGGGATTTATACAGGCTGATATCGCCGCGTAACGGCAGCGAATTTTCCGCCACGCAAACCGTTAATGCCGACAAAAGCCAGTCGGTGGTGTTCGCGTTCATTCACTCGACGCAGGAAGGCCGTGGGTTTCCGATTCTCAAGCTGAAGGGGCTCAATCCGGAGGCGAATTACGCGCTCACATCGATTGAGGGCAAGGCTGATTCGCGCACGCCGACGGTGGCCAGCGGCGCCTACTGGATGAACCACGGACTTGAAATGGGGCCTGGCTTCAAAGGCGACTTTCAGGCCGCGGCCTTCCGGCTCGATCGCAAATAGCGCCTTCGGTTGCGCAACATGAACAAGGCCGCCTGCGATGAGGCGGCCTTCTTATTCAATGGTTTCCCTAAGAGCGGCGAGTGGATCAGCGGTTTTTCGCCACTTCTTCCACGGTGACTGGATCGAGGAACGGCATGCTCGCGCGAAGCTTCTTACCCACAATCTCAACCGGATGTTTTGCTTCGGCATCGCGGAAGGCCTGAAATTCCTTGCGGCCTGAGTTCTGGTCGGCGAGGAACCGCTTGGCGAACGAGCCGTCCTGGATGTCATTGAGGATGCCCTTCATCGCCTTGCGGCTTTCCTCGTTAATCACGCGCGGGCCGCTGACATAGTCGCCCCACTCCGCCGTGTCGCTGATGGAGTAGCGCATGTACGCGAGGCCGCCGCGGTAGATGAGATCCACGATCAGCTTGAGCTCGTGAAGCACTTCGAAGTACGCGCTCTCAGGCTGGTAGCCGGCCTCGACGAGCGTTTCATAGCCCGCCTTGATAAGCGCGCTCACGCCGCCGCAAAGCACGGCCTGCTCGCCGAACAGATCGGTTTCAGTTTCTTCCTTAAAGGTGGTTTCAAGCACTCCCGCGCGCGTGCAGCCAATGCCCTTGAGATAACTGAGATTGAGCGCATGGGCAGTGCCGGTCGCGTCCTGATGGATGGCGATGAGCCCGGGGATGCCGCCGCCTTCAGTGAATACTTCGCGCACGCGGTGGCCTGGTCCCTTGGGCGCTGCCATGCCGACGTCAATGCCCTGGGCCGGAACGATGGTTTTGAAATGGATGTTGAAACCGTGCGCAAAAAGCAGCATCTTGCCCGGCGCAAGATTGGGCGCGATTTCTTCGGCATACAGCTTAGCCGCTGTCTGATCCGGAACCAGGACCATCACCACGTCAGCCCACTTAGTAGCCTCGGGCACGGTGGTCACTTCAAGGCCGGCCTTTTGAGCCTTGGCAATGGACTTGGATCCAGCGGCGAGACCCACCTTCACCTGGACACCCGAGTCCTTCAGGTTAAGAGCATGCGCGTGACCCTGTGACCCGTACCCGATGATCGCTACTTTCTTGGCCTGGATGAGCGAGAGGTCTGCGTCGTGATCGTAGTAAGTGGTTGCCATTGCGGTATCAATCTTCCTTTTTCTTCAGCGTTTGCGTTTGGAATTCCTCGGGCAGCTATGCCCGCGGCTTCGTTTACTCTGGCGCCATTTCCCCTGACGACTGAGAACTGACAACTGAAAACTCATTGTGCTATTCCGGCTCGACGACCGCGTCTTCCTCGGCCTGCTGCGCCGTGGACGCGGACTCGTTGCCGTCGGGCTCTGCGGCCCCCATGGCCTTGAGAACGCGGCTTGTGTGGTGCCCGCGGCGCATGGTCATTTTGCCGCTGCGGCAGATCTCCAGAATCTCGTTGTCGCCTTCGATAAGGACCTGGATGAGCCCTTCGATCTTGCTCTCCACTCCCGTCATTTCGATCATAAGGGATTCCGGCGCCAGATCGACGATACGCGCGCGGAACACTTCCACAAGCTCGAAAATGGCGGAGCGCGTGTGCTTTGTCGCGGCCACCTTGATGAGCGCCAGCTCGCGGGTGACAGCGGGCGCTCCGGCGATATCGTCCACGTCGAGTACGTTTTCCAGCTTGAACATGCTGGCGCGGATACGATGTCCGGCTTCAGCCGACGCCTCGCAGACCAGGGTAAGCCGCGAGAGCCCCGGGCGCTCGCTGCGGCCTACCGTCAGAGAAATGATGTTTATGTTCAGACGGCGAAACAGCGATGCCACGCGCGTGAGCACGCCGGGCCGGTCTTCAACGTAGGAAACGAATGTGTGCAACATGATGAGCCTCTCGCTTCTAGCTTCTAGCTTCTAGCTTCTGCTCGGAGAAGCTGCAATCCTTGATGCCGCGAACAATTCGCATGAGCAAGGATGAGCTAGGAGCTAGAAGCTAGGAGCTAGCTTTACTTGTCGTCCGCTGATTCCACCAGCGGATTGGTTTCCGGGCGACGAATCATCTCGTGCAGCGCCGAGCCCGCCGGAATCATCGGATACACCGAATCCTCTTTTTCGACGAGGAAATTGAGCAGATACGGACCCTGGTGCGAGCGCGCGTCCGCTACTGCCCCGGCTACTTCGCTCCGCGTGCGAACGGCGCGTCCGGCGATGCCATGAGCGTCGGCCAGCTTGACGAAATCTGGGCTCACCAGCGGCGTCGACTCATAATTGCGCTCGTAAAAGAACTCCTGCCACTGGCGCACCATGCCCAGGTACCCGTTGTTGATGACGGCAATGTTGATCTTCAGGTTTTCCTGAACAATCGTCGCCAACTCCGGTGACGTCATCTGAAAGCCGCCATCGCCTGCGATGACCCATACTTCCTTCTCCGGGCAGCCCACCTTTGCACCGATCGCGGCGGGCAGCGCAAATCCCATCGTGCCCAGGCCGCCTGAGGTGATCAGCGTGCGCGGGTGTTCGTGATGGAAATACTGCGCCTCCCACATCTGGTGTTGGCCGACGTCGGTGACCACGATTGCGTTTCCGCCGGTGATGCGCCACAAGTCGTTCATCACGTGCGCGGCATAAAGATGGCCGGAGTCGGGCAGGTTTTTGATGTCGCGCACCACGACTGCCCCCTTGCCGGATTCGATGGTCTTGAGCCATGCCGATCCGTCGCGGCCGCCCTGCTTGCGAGAAGGGATGCGCGGCAGCAACTGCTCCAGCACCTCGGCCAGGTCGCCAATGAGGGCCACATCGACCTTGATGTTTTTGTTGATCTCCGCTGGATCGATCTCAATATGAATCTTCTTCGCTTTGAGCCCGTAGGTGCTGGGAGTGCCAATCACGCGATCGTCAAAACGCATGCCGCACGCGATCAACAGATCGGCTTCCTGAATGGCGTGGTTCACCCACGATTCGCCGTGCATGCCCATCATGCCCAGATTGAGCGGATGCGAAGCAGGGAAGCCGCCGAGGCCGAGCAGGGTGAGAGCCACCGGAATCTGCGCGCGCTCGGCGAGCGAACGCAACTGCTCCATGGCTCCCGATTGGATCACGCCGTGTCCCGCGAGAATTACCGGGCGCTTGGCGTTGCGAATAAGGTCCGCCGCCTGCGCGAGCCCGGAATCTTCTACGAGCAGCATGGGATGGGGGCGATACGCCGCGGGCTTTGCAGCGTGGAAATCGAACAATGCCGTGGCCTGCTGCGCATCTTTCGTAATGTCGACGAGCACGGGGCCGGGGCGGCCGGACCGCGCAATCTGAAACGCCTGACGGAGCGCCGGCGCCAGGTCCTCGGCGCGGTTAACGAGGAAGTTGTGTTTGGTCACGGGCAGAGTGACGCCGGTGATATCCACTTCCTGAAAAGCGTCGGTGCCCAGCACCTTGCTCGATACCTGCCCCGTAATGCAGACCATGGGAATGGAATCAAGCATCGCAGTGGCGATGCCCGTCACCAGGTTGGTGGCGCCGGGGCCGCTGGTGGCAACTGCCACGCCGACCTTGCCGGTAGCGCGCGCGTAGCCGTCCGCCATGTGTGCCGCGCCCTGCTCGTGGCGCACCAGGATGTGACGAATAGGAAACTTCCGCAGCGCGTCATACGCCGGCAGGATGGCGCCGCCCGGATAACCGAACACGTCGGTAACACCTTCTCCCACCAGCGTGGCCCAAAGAATTTCAGAGCCCGTAAGACGTGCGGGCGCAGTCAGTGGATCGTTGGGGGAAGGCGATTCGGCGTTGCGGTTCATGTTGGCTCCTTCTGCCGGGTTGTGCCTGCGAGCTTACTTCGCTCGCAGCCATCCAGCTCCATCGTGCTGCTTTTCAAATTTGTCGAGTTCGTCCGCGTGCCGCAGGGTGAGCCCGATGTCATCGAGCCCCTCGAGCAGGCAGTAGCGGCGGAACGGATCGACTTCAAAAGTCGCGCTGAATCCCTGACCGTCCGTCACGGTCTGGTCTTCGAGTGAAACGGTGAGCTTGTAGCCGGGGATGGTCTGCGCCTTCTCGAGAAGCACGTTTACCTGCTCCTCGCTCAAGCGGACGAGCACAATTCCGTTCTTGCCGGCGTTGGAAAAGAAGATGTCGGCAAACGTGGGAGCGATTACGCAACGGAAGCCGAAATCGCTGAGCGCCCACGCGGCATGCTCGCGGCTCGATCCGCAACCGAAGTTCTTGCCGGCAATCAGGATCTGCGCGCCGCGATAGCGGGGATCGTTGAGCACGAATTCGGGAACCGGATCGCCCTGCGGTGTCTGGCGCCAGTCAAAGAAGAGAAAGTCGCCGTAGCCGGTGCGCTCAATGCGCTTGAGAAATTGCTTGGGTATGATCTGGTCCGTGTCGATGTTGGTGCGGCCCAGCGGCGCGGCGAGTGACGTGAGTGTCTTGAACGGTTCCATTAGGCTGTGACCTCCTCGCGGACAGGCTCGGCTTTGGGCCAGTTGCGTATGTCGACAAAATGTCCCGCGATTGCGGCAGCGGCGGCCATTTCAGGGCTGACGAGATGAGTGCGTCCGCCGCGGCCCTGGCGGCCTTCGAAATTGCGGTTGCTGGTGGACGCGCAGCGCTCGCCCGGCGCCAGAATGTCGGGATTCATGCCCAGGCACATGGAGCAGCCAGGCTCGCGCCAGTCAAAGCCGGCATCTTTGAAGATGCGATCGAGGCCTTCCTGCTCAGCCTGCGCCTTCACCTGCTGCGACCCCGGAACCACCATCGCGTTCACGTGCGATGAGACCTTGTGGCCCGCGGCAATCTTGGCCGCGGCGCGCAGGTCCTCAATGCGGCCGTTGGTGCACGAGCCGATAAAGACGCGATCGATCGAAACATCCTCGAGCCTGGTACCGGGCTTGAGCGCCATGTATTCGAGGGCGCGCTCGTACGATTTGCGGTCGGGCTCGTTCGCCACCTTTGCCGGGTCCGGCACAGTAGCGGTCACGGGGGCCACCATGCCAGGGCTCGTGCCCCAGCTTACGAACGGCACCAGCGTGGATGCGTCGATGGTCAATTCGCGGTCGAACTTCGCGCCGGAATCGGTGGGCAGCTTGCTCCACTCAGCCACCGCGCGATCCCATGCTTCGCCCTTGGGAGAGAAGCGGCGGCCCTTGAGATAGGCGTAGGTGGTTTCGTCAGGAGCGATCATGCCTGCGCGCGCGCCGGCTTCGATACTCATGTTGCAGATGGTCATGCGGCCTTCCATCGAAAGCGATCGAATGGCCGATCCTGCGTACTCGATCACGCAACCCGTGGCGCCGTCCGTGCCGATCTTGCCAATGATGGCGAGAATGATGTCCTTCGCCGTTACGCCGGTGGGCAGTGTGCCTTCAACCGAAATGCGGAACGTCTTCGGGGTGGATTGCGGCAGGGTCTGCGTGGCGAGCACGTGCTCCACCTCGCTGGTGCCGATGCCGAAAGCCAATGCGCCAAATGCGCCGTGCGTCGAGGTGTGCGAGTCTCCGCACACGATCGTCATGCCGGGCTTGGTGATGCCCAGCTCCGGCCCGATCACGTGCACGATGCCTTGCTCGCGGGAATTCACGTCGTAAAGCTCGATGCCGAATTCAGCGCAGTTCTGCCGCAGCGTGGAGATCTGTTTTGCCGCGATCTGGTCCACGATGTTCAGCCGACCTTCAATCGTGGTGGGAACGTTGTGATCCACCGTGGCGATGCTGCGATCCGGGCGGCGCACCTTGCGCCCGGCGAGCCGAAGCCCTTCGAACGCCTGCGGGGAAGTGACCTCATGCAGCAGTTGCAGGTCGATGTAGAGCAGCGTGGGTTCGCCTTTCGGCTCCGCCACGACGTGCTGCTCCCACACCTTTTCAAACAGTGTTTTTGCAGTACCCATTGTGACCTCGTAATCTTTTTGCTAAACCAGTGTGTCGCGCTTCGCCAGAATGCTGCGCAATGTCTCGCGTACCTGGGCGCCCATCGCCGTTGTCGAAAGCAGGTTGTACCCCTGCGGATTAGCGCCGCGTATCAGGTCCGCCGTACGGCCGCCATTCTCCAGCACCGTGCGTACCGCAGTCCGGATCGCCATCGCTTCGGTCTCAAGACCCGCAGTCAGCCGCAGAATCATGGCGCTGGTCAGAATCGCTCCGAGCGGATTGGCAAGGCCCTTGCCGGCGATATCCGGTGCGGACCCGTGCACCGGTTCGTACAGGTCGACCTTGCCGCCAATGGTCGCCGACGGCAGCATCCCCAGCGACCCGGTGATAACCGCCGACTCATCCGACAGAATGTCGCCGAACAGATTCTCCGTGAGCACCACATCGTAGTTGCGCGGCTGGTTCATCAAGTGCATGGCCATCGCGTCCACGTATTGGTGTTCGAGTGTCACGTCGGGGAACTCTGCGGCGACTTCCGTTACGGTGGCGCGCCAGAGCTGAGAAACTTCCAGCACATTCGCCTTGTCGACGCTGGTGAGCTTCTTGCGCCTGCCCTGGGCCAGCTTGAATGCAATGCGTGCCACACGCGCTACTTCGTCCCGCGTGTAGCGCATCGTGTTCCAGCTCTCGCCTTTCTCGCGATCCCACGCGCGCGGCTGTCCGAAGTAGAGACCGCCGAGCAACTCGCGGACGAACATGATGTCCGCGCCCTCCACCACCTCGGGCCGCAGCGGACTGTTGACTGCAAGCTCCTTGAACGCGAACGCAGGCCGCAGGTTCGCGAATCCGCCGAGCGCCGCGCGAAGCCGGAGCAGGCCGGCCTCGGGACGCTTGTCCGGGGGAAGGGAATTGAACTCGTTGCCGCCCACCGCGCCGAGCAGTACCGCATTGCTGGCCAGCGCTTCGTTCAGTGTGTCCGCAGGAAGTGGGGTGCCGTCCTGCACAATCGCCACGCCACCGATGCGGCGTTCTGTAAACGTGAACTCGTGCCCGCCCAACTCGGCTACGTCTTTGAGCACAGCGACGGCTTCGTTCGTGACCTCAGGGCCAATACCGTCGCCCGCGACAACCAGGATCTTCAGCTTCATGCGTTCCTTTTCTTCAACATTCGCTCAACCAGTTTCACTCCCAAAAATAGCGAGCACCAGATCATTAGCAGATCAATTCCGATCGTCATTGCGAGAAACGTCAGCGCAGAATCGGAATGAATACCTTCAGGAAAAACATGTCCAGAGATTTGAATACTGATCCAAGAGAGCTTCTCAATCCAGTTTCCGAACCTCGTGCCATCTGTAAGCACTCCGAAAATAATCACGGCAAATGAAGCTGCGCCGGTGATCCAAAGCTCTTTGGAATGCAGAAATCGCATTTGGTTTCTTGTCTCAGTTCACTTCCTGCACCGGCATGTGCCGCCGCGCGCGAATTTCGTCCGGCAGGATTCCAATCAAATCCTGGTCGTAGATGTTCTTCTTGCGGTCTGCCAGCGCCACAAAGCGGTAGTAGGTGTGTTGCAGTTCGTCGCGATCGAGCGAAAAGCCTAGCTCTTCGAGCCGGTGCCGCAGGGCCGCGCGACCGGAATGCTTGCCCAGCACGAGATTCGTCTTTGAAACACCAACCAGTGCCGGCGTCATGATCTCGTAGCACAGCGGATTGGCCAGCATGCCGTGCTGATGGATGCCCGACTCGTGCGCAAAAGCGTTCGCGCCCACAATCGCCTTGTTCGGCGATGGCTTGAACGTGATGATGTTTCCCAGCACCTGGCTCGTGGGATACAACTGATCGAGCTTGATGCCGGTCGTCACGCCGTAGTGGTCGGCCCGCACGTAGAGTGCCGCGGCAATTTCCTCCACCGCCGCATTGCCGGCGCGCTCGCCAATGCCGTTGATGGTGCACTCCACCTGCCGCGCACCCGCCTCGATCGCAGCGAGTGAGTTGGCCACCGCGAGTCCCAGGTCATCGTGGCAGTGCGAAGAGAGAATGATGCCCTGCGCATCGACCGCCGGAATCTGTTCGCGCACATCGCGGAACATCCGGCCGTATTCCGCCGGAGTGGTGTAGCCGACCGTATCAGGCATGTTGATCGTCGTTGCGCCGGCCTCGACGGCTACGCGCACCATCTCGACCAGAAAGCCGCGGTCGGATCGCGTTGCGTCCTCCGGCGAAAACTCCACGTCGTCCACCAGCGAGCGCGCCAGCCGCACGGACTCCGCCACCAGGTCGAGCGCCTCCTGGCGGCCGATCTTCAGCTTGTATTCGAGGTGCAGGTCGCTCGAGGCGAGAAACACGTGGATGCGCGGCCGCTCGGCAAACTGAACGGCGCGGGCGGCCATTTCAATGTCTTCCTTCTTGGCGCGCGCCAGCGAAGCAATCTTGGGACGGCGGATGGCCTGGGTGATGGTTGCAATCGCGGCGAAGTCGCCTTCAGACGCCATGGCGAACCCGGCTTCGATGATGTCCACCCCCAGATCCTCCAGGGCATGAGCCATCGTCAGCTTTTCCTGCGTGGTCATGCTGCAGCCGGGCGATTGCTCGCCGTCGCGCAATGTGGTGTCGAAAATCGCTACATGGTTGGTTGTCATATGCACTCACCTGGTGAGGGGAACCGTCGTTCGAACACTTCTAGTTTCGCCCATCCGGGGCATATAAGGCAAAGTTATTATTGTTCTGATTGCGATTAGAAGTGCTTATAGTGGAGTACAGGCAACAGGCAACAGGCAACAGAGAACAGGGAGCAGGGAACCGGCAACAAGGATCGGGGGTTGTTTGGAACTGAGCCAGCTCGAAACCTTTCTAGCCGTGGCCGAAGAGCGCAGTTTCTCCCGCGCCGCGACGCGCCTGCACCGCACCCAGCCCGCGGTGAGCCAGGTCATCCGCAAGTTGGAACAGGATGTGGGCGAAGCCCTGTTCGATCGCGCTGCGCGCGATGGTTCACTCACCCCGGCCGGAGCGCTGCTGCGCGAATACGCTCTGCGCCTGATGGCCCTGCGCCGCGAGGCAGCCAGTGCGCTGGGAGAACTGAAGAGTCTGGAGCGTGGACGACTGCATCTCGCCGCCAACGAATACACGTGCACCTACCTGCTTCCAGTGATCGATGCCTTTCGCCGCGAATACCCGCAGGTGACGGTGACCGTGCAAAGGATGCTGGCCTCCCGAATTCCCAACGAACTAAACCTGCGCACCTTCGAAATGGGTATGATCTCGTTTCGTCCGGATCCGGAGCAGTTCCGCACCATCGCGGTGTATGGAGACATGCTCGTCCTGGTGGTGAGCCCGCAGCATCCGCTCGCGGGTGCGGGTCGAGTTTCCATTGCCGAACTGGGTGGTGAAAGTTTCATCGCGCACAATGTCGCATCGCCCCTACGGCGCAGAGTCATCGAAACATTCGAGCGCTGCCGCACGCCGTTGCACATGGAGATTGAACTGCCCACCATCGAGGCCATCAAGCGATTCGTCGCCATGGGCAACGGTGTCGCCCTCGTTCCTCACCTCACAGCCGCGCGCGAACTGGAAACCGGCGAGCTAGTGGCGGTTTCAGTGACGGAACTTGAGATGAAGCGTGTGCTGCGCCTCGTCCATCGTCGCCAGGGAACACTTTCGTATGCGGCCAGCGCCTTTCTGCGAACGGTTCGAGCTTTGGCGCGCCGCAAAGGGCCGCCGTTCTACTACCATGTGGAAAAACCAAGCTGATGGGGCATTCGTCATACCCAATTCGGCCGCGTCCCACGGGTCGGCTCATTTATGCTATTCACGAAGACACCGTTCAGAATTGTCTGCGTCTAAGGCTTAGATCATTCTCGTCACCAGCGCCAA
>Ga0134126_10001166_pt1 | contig 33304 bp, 35 predicted proteins | sample KB31752_FD_96881 | JGI IMG/M metagenome (GOLD analysis project Ga0134126, IMG submission 96881) | Terrestrial soil microbial communities with excess Nitrogen fertilizer from Kellogg Biological Station, Michigan, USA - KB3-175-2 | ecosystem: Environmental > Terrestrial > Soil > Unclassified ...
CTCTGTGGGTATAATTCCTCGTGGCTTGTCGCGACTTAATTTATGAATAATGAGATTATTCATAAATTACTAATGGAACTATACTTACACAATACCGCGCTGCTTGCGGCGCGGAAATTTATTGAAAGCGACAAAAAAGCAGTATAGTGCTGCAGAGAAGACTAAAATTGCCCTAGAAGCTATAAAAGGCGATCTAACCACAGCACAGATAAGCAGTAAATACGGTGTTCATGCAACCCAGATAAGTAATTGGAAGCAACAAGCCATAGAATCAATGCAAGCCGGGTTTAATGGTAAACGAGGTCAACCTAAGGCTGAAGACGAACAAAGTGAATTAGTCGATAAATTATATCGGCAAATTGGCAAGCTATCCACTGAGTGTGAATGGCTTAAAAAAAAATCTGACCTGTTTAAGTCTTGAGCAGAGACGTGCAATGATTGAGAAAGATATTTCAATAAGCATTCGTAGGCAATGTGAGTTGTTAAACATATCGCGGTCAAGCTTATATTATGAGCCAAAATCAATAAGTGATGCTGAATTAGCAATTATAAATTTAATTGATGAGATTTATACAGCACACCCGTATTTTGGCACACGCAGAATGGTTCAAGAGCTTAAAGATTATGGCATTAATATTGGCAGGCAACAGGTTAGAAGATGTTACAGGATACTTGGTTTAGAAGCGATATACCCGAAAATCAACCTAAGTAAGCGTAACCATGAACATAAAGTATACCCATATCTGCTAAGCCATTTGCCTATTAGCCGAGTAAATCAAGTATGGTCGGTAGACATAACCTACATTAGGTTAAAACATGGCTTTGTATATCTTGTTGCTATAATTGATTGGTATAGTCGTTATATTTTGAGTTGGAAAGTATCAACAACATTACACCATGATTTTTGCGTGGAAGCACTGCAGGACGCATTGGATAAGTATCCAAAGCCTGAAATATTTAATTCAGACCAGGGAGCTCAGTTTACGTCACAAAGCTTTATTAGCGTATTATTGCAACATGGAATTAGTATAAGTATGGATGGTCGTGGGAGAGCCTTGGATAATGTGTTTATTGAACGGTTTTGGCGTTCACTTAAACAAGAAAAAATCTATCTTGTTGAACTTTATACAGTAAGTGATGTTAAAATTGCTATAGCAGATTATATGAATTTTTATAATATAGAACGTAAACATCAATCATTGGATTATAAGGTGCCGTATAGTATTTATAATGGGAATGAACTGATCAGAATTTAGAATGATTTTTTATTTAACCAAGTTAGGATTTTATATCTTAAGTTTTATAAAAATTGGTATTGACAAAGTCGACCACTATATTTTCCCATATTTGCTAACCAGGCTTAATTCTAGGCTATCTTTTGGGTAACCGGGTTTATATATATCAATTATTGTAAGAAAAGCCACATTATCATTCTGAAAATCTTGCTCTGTCAATTTTTTTAATCCATCTTTATCAAATATCCTATGTGAATTCAAAAAACTTTCAAACCTTGTATATCTTTCATATCTTGATTTTGCAGTCTTTTCAGCTAGATTTAAGTTCTTCTCGTTTAACGAAAACGTGCATTGCATCCATACCTCTCCCTGATATTCATCAGCTTGAACATGCGCTAGAAAAGATATGCTTAAAAATATGCAATATAAAATAGCATTTATTATACTTTTTCCCATTTTATTTTCTCCCACAGTGGTTATGCTTTTATCCACCGGATAGTAACATAGCTCAGATAAATATGCAAGTTGTAATGTGCTTGTGTATATGTAAAATATTTAACTTAAATGATAATTTTATGATATCATTTAGGCTGGTCACAGGTGTTTAACTTGTTTTATAAGGGTTTATAATGAACTTCCGTATTATTGATCATTTACATGATCTGGTAAATATGGTTATCGTGAAACGATGTATAATTAATTCAATTACTTTTCCACAACGTCCTCTAAATACTGCAGCTTTCACTTCTACACTGATGTGCCACGCATCTTAATCTATGTGATTTTAATATAATCACAACAACTATTTTTACTTTATCTAATTGATTAACAGCACTGGTTATTGAATTTATTTATAAATTTGATGCCATTAATGTTTAATGTAAGATTGCCACGCCTTGCTAACGCAAGACTCGCAATGACGGACGAGATTGCCGCGCTTTGCTCGCAATGACGAAGCGATTGCTGCGCCTTAATACATAAGGCTCACAATGACAATAATTATTTTAAGGAATTTTTAACATGGCTAAAACACATATCTTAGGTTTCCCTCGTATTGGTGCTCACCGTGAGCTTAAAAAAGCGCTCGAATCATACTGGAAGGGTGAGATTAATCAGAGCGTACTATTAACAGTTGGCAAAGAAATTCGTCAGAAGAACTGGCGAATCCAGGCGGATGCCGGATTTGATTTTGTAACTGTTGGGGATTTTTCTTTTTATGATCATATTTTGGATACTTCAGCATTATTAGGCGTTATTCCGCCACGCTATGAGCATACCTTTGGCAAAGAGGTAGATTTAGAAACTGTATTTACTATGGCACGCGGCCAGGCCCCAGGGAAGAAAGATACAACTGCGCTGGCAATGACCAAATGGTTCAATACAAATTATCATTACATGGTTCCTGAGTTTAAAACAGACCAACTGTTTATTTTATCTAGCGATAAATTATTTAATGAAATCAAAGAAGCTAAAAATTTTGGATATACTGTAAAGCCAGTATTAGTTGGCCCTTTAACCTATTTATGGACAGGCAAAGAAAAAGAAGAAGGTTTTAGTAAGTTAGATTTACTTCCTCAGCTAGTTGAAGCGTATAATAAAATTTTATCTAAACTACAAGAACTGGGTATAACCTACCTGCAACTTGATGAGCCAATCCTGACATTAGACCTACCTAAAGAATGGCAAGAGGCTTTTCAAACAGCATATGCACAATTAAAATTTAATTCAATTAATGTTATATTGACTACGTATTTTGGCGAGTTAGGTAATAATTTAGCGTTTGTGAAATCCTTACCTGTACAAGGCTTGCATATAGATATTTGTTCTGCACCAAAACAATTGGTAACAATAGCTAACGAATGGCCTAGAACTAAAATTTTATCCGTAGGAATTGTAAATGGGCGTAATATCTGGAAAAATAATTTAAGCAAAAGCTTAGAAACCCTTGATCATTTAACTGCCAAATTTGGTGATAATTTATGGATAGCCAGTAGTTGTTCGTTATTACATACTCCAGTAGATTTAGAGAATGAAGTAAAGCTGAATCCGGAGATAAAAAATTGGTTAGCATTTGCTAAACAAAAAGTATCTGAAATTGCTGTTCTGGGCAAGGGAATAAATGATGACCAAGAATCAGTCAGGGAAATATTAGCGCAGAATCAAGAAGCTATCCAAGACAGGCTCACTTCAAAATTAATTCATGATGCAAATGTACAGCAAAGAATTAAAGGCTTAACTATCAAAGATGCTGACCGAAATAATCATTTTGACCAAAGAGTCAAAGCTCAAACTGGTAAGCTAAATTTGCCTTTATTCCCAACTACCACGATTGGTTCATTCCCCCAAACTCCTTCAATCAGAAGAGTTCGCCAGGATTTTAAAAGTGGCAAAATAACTGAAGATAAATATGTTGAAAAAATTAAGCAGGAAATCAAGCGGGCTATTGAAAAACAAGAACTCTTAGGCCTGGATGTATTAGTACATGGCGAAGCAGAGCGTAATGATATGGTAGAGTACTTTGGTGAATTATTAAATGGTTTTGCTTTTACCCAAAATGGTTGGGTGCAAAGTTATGGTTCACGCTGCGTTAAACCACCAATAATCTACGGTGATATTAGCCGTCCCAATCCAATGACTGTTGAATGGACTAAATATGCACAATCATTGACAAATAAAAAAGTTAAAGGGATGCTAACCGGACCAGTAACTATACTATCTTGGTCCTTTGTTCGGGATGATCAACCGCATAAAGATACCGCACTACAGATTGCTTTAGCACTTAGAGATGAGGTAATAGATTTGGAAAAATCCGGCATTAATATTATTCAAATTGATGAACCCGCATTTCGCGAAGCTTTACCGCTTAAAAAATGTGACTGGCAGCAATATTTAGAGTGGGCCGTTTATGCATTTAAAGTCTCTTCAGCAGGAGTGAAGGATTCTACTCAGATTCACACCCATATGTGTTATTCATCATTTAATGATGTAATGCAAGCTATTGCGGACCTGGATGCGGATGTAATAACCATTGAAACTTCACGGGGTGATTTAGAGTTATTAAAAGCCTTTGAAACATTTAACTATCCGAATCAGATTGGGCCCGGAGTTTATGATATTCATTCACCGCGCGTACCAAGTAGTGATGAAATAGTTAATCAGGTAGAAAAAATGCTTAAATATATTTCTCCCGAAAAGCTATGGATTAATCCGGATTGTGGACTAAAAACCCGAGGCTGGCCTGAAGTAGAAAAAGCATTGCATAATATGCAAGCTGCTGCTGAAAGATTACGTGCCAGTCATGTTTCTTAAGGCTGTATAAAAAACTGATGTTTTAATTCAGTAAGCCCAAGCAATGTCAATAAATCATTTAATTTTTTAGCGGCAACTGCATTGGGCTTATTTGTAGCCGTTGCAATAATTAATTCATTTTTTAAAGAATGCTCAAAACCAACTAATTCAGTTACCATAACCGAGTAACCATTAGCCTCTAATTGCAGTGAACGTAATACATTGGTGATATGGCTGCCAAATTCACGACCATGTATTGGATGATGCCACATTTCCCCTAGTATATTATTCTGCCAGGCCTTATTCTTTTTTAAAACTGCAGCTACTTCTGCTTGACAGCAGGGTACCAATACAATGTATTTGGCATGCTTGTTAAGCGCAAAGCGTATGGCATCATCGGTAGCTGTATTGCACGCATGTAGTGCGGTAACTATATCTACTTTATCCGGAATAGCTCGTGAGCCTATAGAATCGCTAACTGATAGGTTTAAAAAAGACATCCCCGCAAAACCCAACTTAAGCGCCAGCTTTTCAGATTTTTGCACTAATTCAGCGCGATTTTCAATCCCGTAGATATGAGAAGTATCTTTTGGTAAATGCTTAAAAAATAAATCATATAAAATAAAACCTAAATATGATTTTCCAGCGCCATGATCTACCAAACAAATATTAGAATTTTCTAATTGTTTAAGTAATGGCTGGATGAATTGAAATAAATGATAGATTTGTTTTAATTTGCGCCGGCTATCCTGATTTAACTTCCCATCACGGGTTAGGATATGCAGCTCCTTTAATAGTTCTACTGATTGGTCTTCACGAATTTGATACTTATCCTGGAAGGGAGTATTTGATTTAGAGTTTTTGGGCATTACTTAAATTCTTTAACAGACGAATTACATCTTCTACTACTTGATTTGGCCGCATTCCGGAGGTATCAAAAGTTAAGTGGCTAACATCTGCGTAAAAATCTTTACGTGCCTCGTACATGGCAGTAACTTTACTGGCAATATTTGTATTTGTAATTAACGGACGTTTATTCATTGATTTTGATAGGCGGTCTACTAACGTTGGAAGATCAGCGTGAAATTGAACTACAATATTTCCCGGAGTTAAAATTAGTTTGCGATTGATCTCTTTTATAACACATCCACCACCAACAGATAATACAAAATTATGCTGTGTGGTCATGATTTCTTTTAGTTCAAAGGTCTCACGTTCACGAAAACCATCTTCGCCTTCAATTTCAAAAATTGTAGGAATATCTACACCGCAACGTAATTCAATACTCTTATCCAAATCAATAAATTCTTTGTTAAGAGCCTCTGCCATTAATTTGCCGATTGTGGTTTTACCAACTCCAGTAATACCAACGATAATTATATTTTCTTGCATAGTTAATAAAAAAAGCCAAGCATCATGCTTGGCTTTCCTTGGTCAGGAACCTATTATCTAGCAGCTGATGCAGTTGGAGCTGAAGCCTCAACTGGTGCAGGAGCAGGAGCTGGAGCAGTAGGAGCAGATGCCATAGCAGCAGAAGCGTTAGTTGCAGAAGCGCCTTCGTTGTTAGAACATGCAACCATAGCAACACCAACAAGCAATAAAGCTAATAATTTTTTCATATTATACCTTTCGAAAATATTTTTTGAGTTATAACTGTTTTAATATAATTGACAACAATTGGCGCTATTATAGCACATAACATTATCAAGATAATTGTTTTTTTAAAATTTATATAAAAAATTTTTAGAGCATAGATTCCCGCCTGCGCGGGAATGACACACCTGGCATGAGATTTCCGTATGCACGGGAATGACGCCTACGTTAGCGATTTGCATGTTTTTTTATATAATCCAAAGCCTTGAGTTGCGCAATTGCAACTTCCAGGGCAGCCTGAGCTTTAGCCACATCAAGCGTTAATGCAGAATCTCCAGAATGTTTAACTCTGGCCAATGCTGCCTCGCGTTCCGCAATTAAACGATCTTCGTCTAATTTTTCAGTACGCTCCACAATATCTGCTAAAATCGTTGCGTGATTACCCTGTACCTCAAGATAACCACCAGAAACTGCAAAAATTAGCTGATATTTTTCATTAGGTACCTGCAATCTTAAAACCCCTGGTTTTAATTTGCAAATTAGTGGAATATGATTTGGATAAATACCCAATTCACCACCAGTTGCTGTTACAACCAAATGCTCGACTTCACCAGAAAATATTTGATGTTCTGAATCAACTAAAGTGGCGCGCATCAATTTTACCATGATTGTTTCCGATTCCTAATGTTTTTCTGCGTTTGCAACTGCTTCTTCAATCGTGCCGACCATGTAGAAAGCTTGTTCAGGTAAATGGTCATATTCACCTTCCAGAATTGCTTTGAATCCGCGTATAGTATCAGATAAAGACACATATTTTCCAGGAGATCCGGTAAATACTTCAGCCACAAAGAACGGCTGAGATAAGAATCTTTGAATTTTACGTGCACGCATTACCGTTAACTTATCTTCTTCTGATAGCTCATCCATACCCAAAATTGCAATAATATCACGCAATTCTTTATATTTTTGTAATGTTGCCTGAACTCCACGAGCTACATTATAATGATCTTCACCTACAACTAAAGGATCTAACTGGCGCGAACTTGAATCAAGTGGATCAACTGCAGGATAAATACCCAATGAGGCAATATCACGACTTAAAACGACTGTTGCATCCAAATGGGCAAATGTAGTAGCAGGCGATGGATCTGTCAAATCATCAGCAGGTACATATACCGCCTGAATTGAAGTAATCGAACCATCTTTAGTTGAAGCTACACGTTCCTGAAAACGCCCCATTTCCTCGGCCAATGTTGGTTGATAACCCACTGCTGACGGCATACGCCCCAATAGTGCAGATACTTCAGTACCAGCCAAGGTATAACGATAAATATTATCCACGAATAACAGTACATCGCGACCTTCATCACGGAATTTTTCAGCAAGCGTCAAACCAGTTAAGGCAACACGTAAACGATTTCCCGGAGGCTCATTCATCTGACCATACACCAATGATACTTTATCCAATACATTGGATTCTTTCATTTCATGGTAGAAGTCATTACCTTCACGCGTTCTTTCACCAACCCCGGTAAATACTGAGTATCCGCTATGTTCAATAGCAATATTCCGGATTAATTCCATCATATTTACTGTTTTACCTACACCGGCACCGCCGAATAGACCAACTTTTCCACCTTTAGCAAAAGGGCATAGCAGGTCAATTACTTTGATACCAGTTTCAAGCAATTCTGTTGTTGGGGCAATTTCATCAAATTTTGGTGCGTTTTGGTGTATTGCGCGTAACTCGTCTGTTTGTATTGGACCAGCTTCATCAATTGGATTACCTAATACATCCATAATCCGACCAAGAGTTGCAGTACCAACCGGAACCGAAATTGGCTTACCAGTATTAACTATTTCTAACCCTCTTTGTAGCCCATCAGAGCTACCCATAGCAATTGCTCTAACAATACCATCACCAAGCTGTTGCTGTACTTCAAGTACCAAAGCACCGCCTGATTTAAGTTTTAATGCATCATAAACTTTTGGAACAGCGTTACGTGGAAATTCCACATCGACAACCGCTCCAATAATCTGGATAATTTTGCCTTGTACTGTATTTTGTGTCATATAGTTTCCTTAAATTGCTGCACTACCAGCTACGATTTCAGCCAATTCCTTGGTGATCGATGCCTGACGTGATTTGTTATAACTTAAACGTAACTCATTAATTGCGCTTCCTGCATTATCTGTTGCCGATTTCATGGCAACCATACGTGCTGCTTGCTCTGATGCCATATTGTCTGCTAGACACTGATACACAACTGATTCAATATAGCGACGAATTAAACCATCCAATACCTCAAGCTCAGATGGTTCATATATATAGTCCCATGGCATCTTAGTATTTAATTTCAAGTCACGTTCGGTTAACGGCAATAATTGCTCAACAGTTGCTTGTTGTTTCATAGTGTTGACAAAATGTGTGTATACTAAATATACCGCATCCAATTCGCCATCATGAAAACGTTTTAGCATTCCAGATAATGGCCCAATAATTTGTTCCATCTTAGGTATATCGCCAAGCGCAACCGCCGAACTAATTACCGGAATTTTCAAACGATTAGCAGCAACTAAACCTTTTTGCCCTAAAGCACAAACTTCGACTTCAACATTGGTTTGACGCAAATTACGAATATGCTCAAAAAATGCTTTGCTGGCATTTGCGTTCAAACCACCGCATAACCCCTTATCTGAAGTTATAAATATTATACCAGCACGATTAATCTGTTTAGGATTACGTAAAAAAGGAATAATATTTTTTGATGCCTGATTAACCTGTGCCAAATGCGCCATTACCCGACGTATACTATCAGCATAAGGCCTGGCAGCACGCATTCTCTCTTGTGTCTTACGCATTTTGGATGTTGCAACCATTTGCATTGCACGAGTGATTTTTTGCGTATTTTGCACGCTCTTTATTTTACTGCGAATCTCTTTTCCTGCAGCCATCTAAAACCCCAATTAAGAAACTTACTTTCAAGAAACGAACTGTTTCTTCTATATATGGCTTCCCGCCTACGCGGGAATGACATGTTGTTAATTAACGGCAAAAATTGATTTAAACTCAGTTAATGCCGATTTAATAATTTCTTCATCAGAAGATGATAATTCACATGTTTTATCAATGTTTTCCAGCACTTTCGGATGATTTGCCCGAACATATGCTAAAAATGCTGATTCAAATGCTAATGCACTGCTAACTGGGATATCTGCATAGTAACCATTATTTGCTCCATATAGAGTTAATGACATTTCAGCAACACTCATTGGTGAATATTGTTTTTGTTTCATTAATTCAGTTACAATCTGACCATGGGCTAATTGTTTACGCGTTGCTTCATCCAGATCTGAGGCAAATTGGGCAAATGCTGCTAATTCACGATATTGAGCTAATGAAATACGAATACTACCCACTAGTTTTTTAATTACTTTAGTTTGTGCCGCGCCACCAACCCGTGATACAGAAATACCTGGGTTAATTGCCGGACGAATACCTGAATTAAACAAATCCGTTTCCAGGAAAATTTGTCCATCAGTAATCGAAATTACGTTAGTTGGTACAAACGCAGATACATCTCCTGCTTGAGTTTCAATAATCGGTAATGCAGTTAATGAACCGGTTTTACCTTTTACTTCACCATTGGTAAATTTTTCGACAAAGGCTGTATTTACTCGAGCTGCACGCTCTAATAAGCGAGAATGTAGATAAAATACATCACCAGGATATGCTTCACGTCCAGGAGGGCGACGAAGGAGTAATGAAATTTGACGATACGCAACAGCTTGTTTAGATAAATCATCATAAACAATCAGTGCATCTTCACCACGATCCCGGAAATACTCACCCATTGTACAACCAGAATATGGAGCAATAAATTGTAATGCTGCGGATTCAGAAGCTGTAGCTGCCACAATAATTGTGTGTCCAATAGCTCCATGCTCTTCAAGTTTACGTACCACATTGGCAATAGATGATGCTTTTTGACCAATTGCAACGTAAATACAGGTAATCCCTGTACCTTTTTGGTTAATGATCGCATCAATTGCAACTGCCGTTTTACCCGTTTGTCTATCACCAATAATTAATTCGCGTTGACCACGACCGATTGGTACCATTGCATCAATAGCTTTTAAACCAGTTTGTAATGGTTGAGATACTGATTGGCGGGCGATAACGCCTGGAGCAACTTTTTCTACCGGAGCGGTTAATTTTGTATGAACCGGTCCTTTACCATCAATTGGTCGGCCAAGAGCATCAACTACCCGGCCAATTAATTCTCTTCCCACAGGAACTTCTAAAATTCGACCGGTACAAGAAACTTCATCGCCTTCTGCTATATGCTCATAGTCACCCAAAATCACTGCGCCAACTGAATCACGCTCTAAGTTCATTGCCATACCATATACATTACCAGGGAATAATATCATCTCACCCTGCATAACATCTGATAGGCCATATATACGTACAATACCATCAGCAACTGAAACAACTATCCCTTTGGTACGATAATCTGCACCTTCCCCTGTTGCTTCAATTTTTGACAGAATAATATCACTAATTTCCGAAGGATTTAAATGCATGAACCACCCCTATTGTATAATTTGAGCAGCCATTTTATTTAAGCTGCTTTTAACTGATGCATCAATAACTGTATCATTTATCAGTATTTTGATGCCACCTATTAGCTCCGTTTGTATAACAACCGTAGCCACGATTTTCCGACCAAATTTCTTGCCGAGCAACTGTTCCAAATCAGTTTTATCTTTTTCATCCATTGGAAAAGCTGATAAAATTACAGCCTTAGAAGTGTTTTGTTCATCTTGAGCCATTTTTTCAAACAACACAAAAATATCGCTGAGCAATGTTAATCGGTTATTTTCTTGTAAAGTTATCAAAAAATTACTTAATGAGTTATTAGGTTTTTGAACAAAGCCAACTAATACCTTAATAATATCAGCAGAAGAAATTCTGGGATTATCAATTAAATTCATAAACCCCGCACTTTTTACAACTTGTGATAAATCGGATAGATTATCTAACCAACTATCAATGCAGTTCCCGGATTTTGCCAATGCAAATACTGCGTTGGCATAAGGGTGAGCTAAACTATTCATGTCTGCCATGATAATTATAACTCCGTCTTAATGCTTGCCAGCAGTGCCTGATGGCGATTTTGATCAATTTCAACTTTTAATATTTGTTCGGCACCTTTAATTACCAAAGCAGCTACCTGCATCCGTAATTGCTCTTTAGCGCGCATTACTTCTTGTTCAATTTGTGCTTTGGCATCATTATGAATTTTTTCGCATTCTTTGATTGCCCGGTTTTTTGCCTCACCTATTATTTGGTCAGAACGACGCTCCGCATTGCTCATAATTTCGGTTGCACGCAATTGTACATGCTTTAATTCTTCCGCAATTTTAGATTTTGCGGCCACTAATTCTTGCTTGCCTTTTTCTGCAGCAGCCAAACCATCAGCAATTCTTTTTGCTCGCTCTTCCATCATATTATTTAATGGCGGCCAGACAAACTTCATTGTAAATAGTACTAAAAGGGCAAAAGTTATTGCCTGTCCTAGTAACGTTGCATTAATTTCCACACTAAACCCCTTATAACGCTAACACACAGCTAAATAAATTTAGCGTGCTACTGTTTTAAGCAATGATAATGCTGTGCTTAACAATGGATTATTGAAAATAAATAACAATGCAATACCAACACCAATCATTGAAATAGCATCAACCAAAGCTGCAATAATAAATAGCTTTGTTTGTAGCATTGCCACTAATTCTGGTTGCCTTGCCGCTGACTCCAAAAATTTACCACCTAATAATCCAAATCCGATAGCTGTTCCACATGCGCCAAGACCAATTAATAAGGCCGCAGCAATTGCAGTATAACCCGTGATGTTTGAAATAAGACCTTCCATTTACGAACCCCTAAAAAATTTAAAATAAAGTGCAAAAAAATAAAACTACCCAAGTGAGATTCCCGCTGGTGCGGGAATGACGCATGAATAATACAAAAAAATTAGTGCTTTTCACCCGCCATGCTTAGATATACAATGGTTAGTACCATAAAGATAAAAGCTTGCAAAGTGATAATCAAAATATGGAAAATTGCCCACGGTACACCGAGTAACCACTGAGAATGCCATGGTAATAAGGCAATAAGAATAAAAACCAGTTCACCTGCATACATATTTCCAAATAACCGTAGTGATAACGAAATTGGCTTCGTTATCAGCTCCAATAATTGAAATATAATATTTAATGGCATAGCATAAATTCCAAATGGGACACTAATAAACTCCATTAGCCAACCCCCAACCCCTTTAGCTTTTATTCCATAACCGATAATCAGAAAAAAAACTGAGATTGACATGGCAAATGTAGCATTTACATCGGCTGATGGCACCGCGCGCCACTTGGCTTCTGGGTTTCCAGATAGATGATTGGCCAAATTAATTAAATCTACCGGTAATAGATCCATTAAATTCATTAAGAAAATCCAGCAAAAAATCGTCAGTGATAAGGGAACGATAACTTTACTTTTTCCGCCGTGGTAAATATCTTTTACCTGCTGGCTCACCATATCTATGATCAGCTCAAAAAATAGTTGAAGCTTGTTTGGATTGGCAACTTTTGCGCGTCTGGCAAGTAATGTAAAAATAAAAAGGTAGACAAAACCTAAAAGGAGTGACATGGAAAATGTGTCGATGTGAATTGACCAAAATCCACCACGCTCACCACTTAGAACAACATTATTATGTGTTAAGTGATGAACAATATATTCAGTTGTTGTTGACATTTATGTATATACCCAAATAATATTACGTATTGCATTACACGTAATTTACTTAATAATAAGCAAACTTATCCAATATCCGGATAAGGTTACAATATATGTTATTAATAATGCAGTATAGTCACAGCGCCGATAAACAAGCACAACTATACCAAAAAGCAATAAATTCAATATAAAACGACTAATCATAGCCTTTTTATGCCTTACGTATGCCACTCCTGGAGCCGAAACTAAACCGTTACCAAAAGCAATCTTCGCATAAATAATAGTTGGCATAATAGCTAAAGCTAATCCGACGATTCCACTAAACAAAGAATTCATGTTATGTTTGTGCGCTGCAACAAGAGCCGCAGTAGCTAAACCCATTATTAACTGAATTATAACCAATTGATACACGATGGTTATACGTTTGTGGTTGCTCGTCATAGGACCGGATTGTATCATATGTGACTCGTTATTATGTTAGAATATTGTCATAAATTTTATTATTCAGAGGTTTTGGGTGGCAAAAAAATTATTTATTAAAACTTACGGATGTCAGATGAATGAATATGATTCCAATAAAATGGCTGATTTGCTTAAGAATTTTGAAGGTTATGAAAAAACAGATAACCCTGAGGATGCTGAAATAATTTTGTTTAATACGTGTTCAATTCGTGAGAAAGCAGAAGAGAAGGTTTTTTCTGATCTGGGACGGGTTAGGGATATTAAAAAACAAAACCCAAATGTAATTATTGGTGTTGGCGGTTGCGTAGCATCTCAAGAGGGTAATGTTATTCTTAAACGTGCGCCCTACGTTGATATAGTATTTGGTCCGCAAACATTACATCGTATTCCAGAATTAATCCGGCAAAAACGTAAAAGCGGCAAATCACAAATAGATATAAGCTTTCCTGAGATTGAAAAATTTGATAATCTTCCAGAAGCAAAGGTAGAAGGTGCAAGTGCTTATGTATCAATTATGGAAGGCTGTTCCAAATATTGTTCATATTGTGTTGTGCCTTATACTCGTGGTGAAGAAATCTCACGCCCATTTGCGGATGTATTAGCCGAAGTTGCAAGTTTGACGAAGCAGGGTGTTAAAGAGATACATCTTCTCGGACAAAATGTTAATGCTTATCGCGGAATTATGCCAGATGATGAGATTGCCGATTTTGCCTTATTGCTGGAATACGTACATGAAATACCGGGAATTGAACGAATTCGTTATACTACATCACATCCAAACGAAATGAATCAGCGAATTATTGATTGTTACGCCCGGTTGCCCAAATTAGTTTCCCATTTGCATTTGCCAGTACAAAGTGGTTCGGATAGAATTTTGGCTGCAATGAAACGCGGTTATACGTCTCTTGAGTATAAATCAATAATTCGTAAGATTAAAGCGGTACGACCAAACATATCCTTTTCTTCAGATTTTATTGTTGGTTTTCCTGGTGAAACAGAGGCTGATTTTGAAAAAACCATGCAGCTTATCGAATCAATCGGTTATGATACCAGCTTTAGTTTTATTTTCTCACCAAGACCCGGAACTCCGGCAGCAGAAATTAAGGACGAAACACCACAATCGGTTAAGCTGATGCGCTTGCAACGGTTACAAAAACGGGTTGAAGAAACGGCGCGAGAGATTAGTAATAATATGATTGGTACTATACAAAAGGTTCTGGTAGAGGGTAAATCAAAGCGTCATGATTATGAACTAACCGGACGTGCAGAAAATTTTAAAACAGTGAACTTTGCCGGTAATGAGCGTCTAATTAATCAGATTATTGAAGTCCGGATTACCGAGGCTCTTGCAAATAGCTTACGTGGTGAGATTGTCGTTAAATAATCCTAAAAAACGTAGTTAAAAAGTTAGTTGCGTTTTTTATGATAATAAGATAATTAAACTTTTTAAGGTGGAGAATGACATTGCAGACTAACAAGATTTGTTTTGATGTAGAAAATAATAGAACTTTATCAGTTTTATGTGGACCAATGGATGAACATGTCCGTCAGATTGCCAATCATTGCGAGGTTGATATAAGCCGCCATGGCGAGTGCTTTCAGGTACGTGGACATAATTTTGTTAATGCGATTGATTACCTTAAGCATTTTTATGAACTGGCAAAGAAGCAAGACCTGTCAACTGAAGACATTCAGTTAGGTTTAGTTGAAAAGAAGCATGATATTCTGAGTGCAATTAGTGGAAATGCTCCAACTTTTCGCTCCAGACATGGTGAAGTTCAAGGTAGGACGGTTAACCAAAACACCTATATTCAAGCAATTTTAGATAATGACATAGTTTTTGGTATTGGACCAGCAGGAACCGGGAAAACTTATTTAGCTGTTGCTGCGGCTGTAGATTTATTTGAACGCGAAACTATAAAACGTATAGTTTTAGTGCGCCCAGCGGTTGAAGCTGGTGAAAAACTGGGCTTCTTACCTGGTGATTTGGCGCAGAAGATAGATCCATATTTACGCCCTTTATATGATGCATTATATGATTTGATGGGTTTTGAAAAAGTTGCCAAACTATTTGAAAAGAATCTGATTGAGATTGCACCGCTAGCCTTTATGCGCGGACGTACGCTAAATAATTCATTTATTATACTAGATGAAGCGCAAAACACAACGCCAGAACAAATGAAAATGTTTCTTACTCGTATTGGCTTTGGGTCTAAGGCAGTAATTACCGGAGATTTAACCCAAATAGATCTGGATAGAAAGCAAAAAAGCGGTTTGGTCGAAGTAGAGAATATTTTACATAAAATCCGTGGGATCCATTTTCATCATTTTAATAAAATGGATGTGGTGCGCCATCCTCTGGTACAAAAGATCGTTGAAGCCTATGAAGACTTACCAACGCTTGATCGGCATATCTAAAAACTGGTTGTCCCACGCGGGAATGACACACTGAGGCTGGCTAACCCTGCCGCCCAGTGTCGCCATCTTCAACTTCAAGATAACGTTTATTTTGCTCAAATTCCTGTTCGCTTATTCTAACTAACTCAACTTGAGTTAGACCTCTGCGATGCATACCCAAATACTTAGCCGCAGCGACGGTTAAATCAATAACACGTCCATGTTTTGGCATCCGGTCCCTGACTTCAACGTAAATTGTACGTCCATTAGCCAAATTAGTTACCATAAGCTTTGTCCCCAGGGGTAGTGTCGGATGAGCCGCAGAATACACCTCATTAGTATTAAAGCGTCGGCCATTGGCCATTTTTCGCCCCTGAAAACCATCGTTTTCACCATAGAAACTAGCGGTTCCTTCCATATAGCCATTGCTTGCATGCTTCTTTTTACTATGTGAGCGCTTATGTGTTTTTCCATGATGAGAGCTTTTATGTGTTTTTGACGTGGTCGTAGCGTTAGCCATACTTATTACACCACTTGCCAATAACACCATAAGTAATTGTGATAATTTTTGCTTCATCACAAACCTCCTATAAAACCTAATTTACTCCAGGCTTGATAAATAACCACTGCCACGCTATTGGAAAGATTCAAACTTCTTTGTCCACTTAGCATCGGCAATCTGAATATATTTTCCCCACCAATATCATCTATTACATATTGTGGCAGACCTTTGGTCTCTGAGCCAAATAATAGGGCATCATCTGATTTATATTCTATTTGATGGTAATATTTATCACCACAGGTTTCAATTGCCAATATTCTTCTATCGAAGAAATATTTATGGCAATTAAACCAGTCCTCGTGCACCGTTATATTAGCATACTCGTGGTAGTCTAGTCCAGCCCTCTTCAGCTTGCTGTCTTGCAGAGGGAAACCCAGAGGTTTGACTAAATGTAGATCAGTCCCGGTATTTGCACATAAGCGAATAATATTCCCGGTATTGGGCGGAATTTCCGGCTGAAACAGAATAATGGCTAAATTATGTTTTTTGTTTTTTCCCAAAATATTCTTTCAAATCCAAAGCGCTTAGTACAAAAAGAAAGCCTTCTTTATTTTCGGTATCTAACCAGGCAAAATTTAGCCCGGGATAACGTTCCTCTAATTCCAGACGGTTATCTCCCATCTCAAGGAGTAAAACTCCATCTTTAGTTAGATGATTAACTGAATTTTTAAGTATATTATCCACTAAGACTAAACCATTATCACCGCCAGATAAGGCCATACATGGTTCATGTCGATATTCTTCGGGTAGAAAATCCATACGACTTTTATCTACATATGGTGGATTAGTTAAAATTAAATCAAATTTTCTTTTTTTAAGTTTGGCAAATAAATCTGATTGCTGTATGGTTATTCTATCTTGTAATGCATACTTTTCAATATTTTTTTTGGCTACATCCAACGCATCTAAACTAATATCACTGGCGACCACTTCTGCATCAGTAAAGTAGTCAGCGGCAATAATTGCCAATGAGCCGTTACCCGTACATAAATCAAGAATATTATGCACTAATTCCGGATATTCAAGCCACGGTTCCAGACTGCCATTTAACAACACTTCACCCAAATAAGAACGTGGAATAATTACGCGTTCATCAACATAAAATGAATAACCTAAAAAATTGGCTTCATTGGTAATATATGGCGCTGGAAGACGCTTAACTACACGTAGATGGAGTACCTTTAACACGGCAGATATTTCATCATCTAGCAATCTGGCATCCAGATATGGCTCTAATTGGTCTAATGGCAGATGTAATGTATGTAAGATCAGATATACCGCCTCATCATATGCATTATCAGTGCCATGCCCAAAAAATAGGTGGTGTTTCTGAAATGTGCTCACCGCAAAACGCACTAAGTCACGAATAGTGGAAAATTGTTCACCAGCCTGATTAAATGCCTGTAGTTTAAATGTTGTCATAATAACCCTAGAAAGAAGAAGGGCCACAAATAGCAGCCCAACGATTAATCAATACAGATAATATATCTACTTAAATCATACCTTTACTTTTTAGTAAATCATACATTGTTTTACCAATTTCTGCGGGAGAACGAGTATATGCAATTCCAGCTCTTTCAAAAGCTGCAAATTTTTCTTCGGCTGTACCCATACCGCCAGAAATAATAGCTCCGGCATGTCCCATACGCTTACCTTTTGGCGCTGTTACCCCAGCGATATATCCTACAACTGGTTTAGTAACATGTGCTTTGACATATTCTGCCGCTTCTTCTTCTGCGGTACCACCAATTTCACCAATCATAATAATTGCTTCTGTCTTTGGATCATCTTGAAAGAGTTTTAAAGCATCAATATGTGATGTTCCAGGAATAGGATCACCACCAATACCGATACATGTTGACTGACCTAAACCAAGTTTTGTGGTTTGGGCAACTGCTTCGTAAGTAAGTGTACCAGAACGCGATACAATGCCAATTTTGCCAGGTAGATGAATATGTCCTGGCATAATACCAATTTTACATTCACCTGGGGTGATAATACCTGGGCAATTTGGTCCAATAATCCGGGTTTGGCTACTTTCAGAATAACGCTTTAATTTTAGCATATCTAGTGTAGGTACACCTTCGGTGATAATAACCACTAATGGAATTCCGGCATCAATTGCTTCAACTACCGAATCTAGCACAAATGGGGCTGGTACATAAATTACTGTTGCATCTGCGCCAGTTTCACGTACCGCTTCAGATACGGTGTTAAATACTGGCAAATCCAAATGTATGCTACCACCTTTTCCAGGGGTAACTCCACCGACGACTTTGGTTCCATATGCAATTGCTTGTTCAGAATGGAAAGTACCATTTTTACCAGTAAAGCCTTGTACTAAAACTTTGGTATTCTTATTAACTAAGACGCTCATTTATCTAATTCCTTAAAATACTTAAAATTATTTTGTATAAAATTTATTTAACATTCTTTCTGTATGCGCATGTAAATTGGCAAATTGTGGCTTTAACGCTAACTCTTTTAAAGATGTCTCAATTGGAGCCTTAATTAAATTGCCAAATACAGAAAATACAGAGATATCTAGCATACTTGGTTTATCTCCAAAGAAAAATGGGTTATCGGCCAAATATACGGATAATGCATGTAAATCTTTGTTCATCAGGTGCATCATTTCATCATCGGTAAATCTGCCAACGCCTTGTAAGTTCATACGTAACTTAACTTTTTTTGACATTTTGCCTGAGAATAACCACTTGATGAATTTAGGTGCTTTAGCAAAAATTAAATCACGAAACTGCGGCCAACCCTTGGGATCTACCCAACGATAATAAACACCAAAAGGTGTAATATGATCCTCAACCATTGAAACAAAAGCTCTGGAGATTGCTTTTTGTTCATCAGTTAGCCAAAAATCAACGTTATCACCATGTTTTTCAACTAACCAATCGATAATTAAAGTTGAGTCTCCTCTAATGTGTCCCTCATGTTCAATATACGGCATTAGCTTTTTCGGATTTTTGCGCATATTTAATGTATATACCGATTCATATGGAATTTCAGCCATCTTAAGATAGGTTTCTAATTTAACACAAAATGGGCTAAAATTTGGGAAAAATTCCGGTGCGGGAAATTGATATAATTTCAACATGATCTACCTTTTTATTTTAGAGTTGCAACTACCTTTTGTGCAGCATCGGCTAATCCATCAGCAGGAATAAGCGCTAAGCCTGAATTACTTAATATTTTGGCTCCAAGTTCAGCATTATTACCTTCCAAGCGCACAACAACAGGTACGGTTACGTGAACTTCTTTCACCGCGTCAATAATTGCCTCAGCAATCATATCACAGCGAACTATGCCACCAAAAATATTAATCAATACAGCTTTTACACTCGGATCGGCTAAAATAAGTTTAAATGCTTCAATAACGCGATCTTTGGTTGCACCACCGCCTACGTCAAGGAAATTAGCTGGTTGTCCGCCATACAATTTAATAATATCCATCGTCGCCATTGCCAGACCAGCCCCATTTACCATACAGCCGATATTGCCTTCTAATGCAACATAATTAAGATCAAATTCAGAAGCTTTTAATTCACGTTCATTTTCTTGTGATTTATCGCGTAAAGCCAACAGATTTGGATGACGATACAAAGCATTTGAATCCAGGCTTATTTTGGCATCAACACAAACAATTTCACCATTTTCACGCACAGCTAATGGATTTATTTCAAATAAGGCAAAATCATTTTCTATAAATGCTTTATAACTTCCGGTCATGATCTTTACAAATTGTCCAACTTGTTCATTATTTAGTCCAAGTTTGAAACCAATTTCTCGTGCATGGCATGGCTGTAAACCTACCAGTGGGTCTACTATGGTTTTAAAGATTTTTTCTGGTGTATCATGGGCAACTTGTTCGATTTCCACGCCACCTTCGGTTGAGGCCATAAATGTAACTCTACGAGTTGAACGATCTACGACCGCACCAAGGTATAACTCTCTAGACACAGGGTACAAATCTTCGCTTACGTAGACTGAATTAACTGGTTGTCCATTAGCATCTGTTTGATAGGTAATCAAATTCGTGCCAATTAGACTTTTAGCCACACTTTCTGCTTCCGCGCGGGATTTAACAACTTTAACCCCTCCGGCCTTACCTCTACCACCAGCATGTACCTGAGCTTTCACTACGGCGCATTTACCATCCAGGCGGTCATATGCGTTACCTGCTTCGGTTGGATTTGTTGCCAAGATTCCGCTTTGTACGCGTAGGCCATATTTAGCCAATAATTCTTTAGCTTGATATTCATGTAAATTCATAAAGTAGTTCCTAAAAGATTTTAATTCCGTGCACCATTTTAACATATACCGGGTGGTATTGGAGTTACAATATTGGGCGCATTGCTCTTTGAGTATAATTTTGATTATTAATTGCGAATTGACATAACCAGGTGGTTATGTTACAATGTGAGTATATTGAACCTGAGATGAGCAATAAATGTCATTTGCAAAGATATTTACTACCCATTTTAAGTTAAAATAACGTTAATTAATATACTTTTGAGGGTAAATGAAGTGATAAACAAATATTTTAAATTAGCCGTGCTACTGCCTGTTGGCATTGCTATGGTTGCATGTATAGGCAGTAATGCGGGTTCTTCTGGTTCTGCTGGGGCACCAGCAGCCACATCTCCTGTATCTGCCGCTGCACCAGCAGCACCTTCTGTTGTTGCACCTGCTCCTGAAGTTTCGGCTGCAACAACTACTGATTCCACAGTGCCTGGTTCTACTCCAGCGAACACAACACTTGCTGATTCTGCAACAGCTAATCCTACGAATGCTGATTCTCTAGCGGCCAACTCCAGTGCTGATGCCGCTGCAACTGACAGCCTGATTGGTGTTATTAGCTGGAATGTAAAAGGTGATACCAGGCAAAAAGTAAATGGTGGATGGAACGTGGTAACACCGGATGGCGGAAATCAGGGAAAAGAAATTAGTTTTATTAAAAGTCAAATCGCAAGTGGTAAACCGGTTGATTTTATAAACTTGGTGCAAACAACTGAAAACAATGGGAATAATCACACACAATTAGATAAAGTGTTGGGGGCGACTAAATGGGGTGGTATTTACAGTGATTGTTTCATTGATGCTACTCAAATCATATATGATAAAACGAAATGGGCGCCAGCAAGTTCTAATTTTCCGAATGGTGGATTTAAGGGTTGTAAACCTGACCCTTGGGATGATAGGCCATACTCTATGGCTATGTTTAAGAATGTAAATCCAACTGCTAAAAAAGTATTGTTTATTAGTGTACATTTCCCACACATTCCGATGGATGCCAGTTGGACGCAAATGGGAAGTTTTAAGACTAGCGTTACCACTCTTATCAATAGTAATGGTGGTGCACGTAACGTACGAGTAATTATGGCTGGTGATATGAACGAAGTTGGAGAAAATTTTTATGCAATGGCCACAAAAGATTTTATCAACACGTTTCAGGGTGGTGATGCAACAATAAAAGGAGCATTATCTGCTGAGGAACGGTCATGCTGTGGTAACAATGGTTACGTTAATCGTTTTGATAAAGTCTATGCCACTAATTCAACAATTACTCAAACACTGATGGATACCAGTAGTTACGGCATTACGGAAGAGCATCGACCAATATATGTGCAAGTTGGAGCACTCAGTACTACTGAGGAACCAAAACAAGATTCAGAAAAACTGAAAATCCAAGTTGATTCCAAGTAAGGATTGGTAATTGGGATTTTAGTTTAAAATGATGTAATTTGCCGTTAAAAAACCAGTTGTGTTTGACCGCAGGGAGTTAACTGGTTTTAGGCAAATTACATCGTTTTAGACGTTAAAAAATCCCATAAGACCTTGATTTCTTTGCTTACTTTCTGCATCAAGGCAGAAAGTGAGGCAGTGTGGGTGCAACCCGCGGAATATAAAAAACCATATTATATTAGAGAGTAGATTGCCACGCTCCGCTCGCAATGACGGAGTCTACATCCGCCGTATCAAATCAGTAGCACTAATATAACCAATAATCTTAGCTTGTAAAGCTTTGTCTTTATCCAGAATTATAATTGCTGGTGGTCCATATAGCTTATATTGACGTAAGAAATTTGCACTATCTTGCCCATTATCAGTAATATCAAAATTAATAACTGTAAATCGCTTAAATTTTTCTAGAAGGTCTTTATCTTTAAATGTGGTTGCTTCCAGTTCCCGACAAATCGAACACCATTTTGCAGAAACTATAATTATTACCGGTTTATCACTGGCGGCTACCATTTTGTTTAATTGACTCAAACTTATTCTATTATCAGATGCAGCTGCTATTTCCGTTGGTACTGTGGCCATTTTGTGGCTGCCTAAGGCGAGAAAGGCCAAGCCAATAACTATCATTAGAATTGGCATAACTTTGTGAATTAACAACTCCAAATCACGTGAACGAAACTGTTTAATTAAGAGAAATGCCAGTGCCGTTACAAAACATAATATCCCAATACCTAATAATGGATTACCAACATTGATTAATGGATAAGCCATATAAATCGCAACCGCAATAATGGCTGCGCCTAAAACATATTTTATGCCATTCATCCACGCCCCTGATTTGGGGAGTAGTTTATTACCGACTGTAGATAAAATAAGAATCGGTACCCCCATGCCCAAACTAATAGCATATAATCCTAAAATACCATTAATAATACTGCCTTTACTTGCAATGTAACCAATTGCAATAATTAATGGTGGAGTTACGCAGGGACCTAATAAAAATGAGGATAATATTCCTAGAATAAATGCGGGTAAATATCTACCGCCATTTAAATTAGCTGATCTTATATGAATGTAGTTATGCAAGCTATTCGGTAATTTGATATCTAATAAATCAAACATAGCCAGGCCCAATAATAGGAATACTGCGCTACTTAGCAAAACAAAAATTGGAGTTTGGATTAGAGTAATTAATAAATATCCGGAAGATGCTGCAATAATGCCCATTAGCACATAGACTAAAGAAATTCCATGAATGTAACACAGGGCTAATTTTATAATGTTACTTTTTTTAGTTGCTGTTTGGCTAATTGCACTTAATGCAATTGGATACAATGGATATACGCATGGAGTTAGACTAATTATAATACCTGCCAGAAAAAACACTAAAAATAATTCAAATGGGTTAGCTAAACTATTATTAGCAACGCCAGAATTAATTCCAGAGAACAAATTATTAAAATGCTTAAACAGGGTGTTAGGTTGTTCTAATTCAAACTGGTAGTTTTGTGGGGGATAACATATGGTTTTACCATTGCAGCCAAGCAGGCGTACAGATAATATTAATCTATCAACGGGGAGTTTTAGTGGTATAAGTATATCAAATTTATTATTTAGAACTGCCTCTTCGGCATAGATTTTACCATTAAAAATACTCATTTTAATTCCTGCAGGTAGAGGAATATCGCTATTGGTAAATGCATCTTGGGAATCGCTTTTAATCGTGAGACGGTCTTTGTATATATAAAAACCTGGCATGATCTCAAAATGTACTCTGATCTGTGTGTCAGATTCTAAAAGAGCGGTAACTCTAAAAGCTTGTTCAGGAGGCGTTTGAATATTTTTATTGTGGGAAAATGAATCGAAGATATTTGCCTGAGCGCCAGATAAAAATAAGAGCAGCAAAACAAAGCCAATGAGTTTTCTCATGCTTTTATAAGCCTTAATTTACCATCTGGTTCATATTTAATATTGGTAACATAATTGCAATTACAATCAACATCACAACACCACCCATAAATACAATTAGTATGGGTTCTAAAATACCGGTTAATAACTCACTTCTATGTGTTAATTCGAGCTCCTGATGTGCACCTGCTTGTTCGAGCAAGGTATCTAGGGTCCCTGATTTTTCACCACTGGCAATCAAATGAATTACAACTGGGGGAAATGCATCTTGCTGTTTTAAGGCATTGGCCAATGGCACACCCTCTTTTACCAGCTTTAATGCTTTATCAACTGCGTTTCTCATCATATAATTACTTAGCGTATCTCGTCCAGCTTCAAGTGCCTGAATCATTGGCACACCACTGGTTAAAAGCATTGCCAGCGTATGAGTAAAACGTGCGACATCAATATTTATCAATAGTCTTCCGGCTACAGGTATCTTTAATAGCTGGCGATGAAATTTTAATTTAAACTCATGATTTTTTAACAGCTGGTAAAATGTAACCGTTGTAATAATTATGGCTACAATAATAATCCAACCATAGCTACGTAGACCATTGCTTGTTGCGATTAGAATTTTGGTAAGAAGCGGTAACTCTTGTTTGGACGATTCAAATACTTTAACTACTTGTGGAACCACATAAACCAGTAAGGCCACAATCATAAGAATAGCTACGACGGATACGATAATCGGATAAAGCAGCGCCATCATAATTTTACCAGTTAATTCGCGGGTTTTATCACTATAATCTGCTAATTTTGTCATTACTCGTGGTAAGCTGCCAGATTGTTCTCCAGCATGAATTAAGCTACAATATACAGCTGGAAATACTTTTGGAAATGCTTTCATTGAGGCAGCTAAGGGACGCCCGCCTAAGACTTCACTTCTAACTCCCATCATGACAGTTTTTTGGTCCTGGTTTTCCAATTGGTCAATCAGTGCATTTAGTGCTTGCTCAACGGATAAGCCAGAATTAAGCAAAATAGCAAACTGCCTGGTAATTAGAGATAATTCAAGAGAGGATATTGTTTTTTTAAATGAGAAGGATTTTCTTTTACTTCCCTCTTCCGTAGATGAATCGAGTTTGGCAACGGTCAATCCTTTTTCACGCAATAAATGCCTGGCTGATCTGGAAGAATCAGCTTGAATTACACCACTTTTGCTTTTACCGCGGCTATCTACAGCTTTATAATTATATGTCGTCATAAGTTTCCTGAGTGATCGTTGCTACTTCTTCAATTGAAGTTTTTCCATCTAGCACCCAGCGCATTGCATCCATTCTTAGAGTTTGCATGCCCAATTTGCTAATTGCATATTTTTCCATATCAATCTCTGGTGTAGCGCTATGAATCATGCGCATTATTTCTTCATCAACTACAAGTAATTCATGGATACCAGTTCTACCTTTATATCCAGTATTATTGCAGTTATCACAACCAACTGCACGGTAAATTTTTGCGTCTTTAGGAATATCAAATTCTTTGCGGATGTCTGCATCGATAACAGTGTGTTCAACTTTACATTTTGGACACAGTCTACGAATTAGACGTTGGGCTAACACACCGAGTAACGTAGAAGATAGTAAGAACGGTTCTACCCCCATATCAACTAAACGTGACACAGCCGATGCTGCAGTATTAGTATGTAGTGTTGCTAATACCAAATGACCAGTCAAACTTGCCTGGACAGCAATTTCAGCAGTTTCCAGATCACGAATTTCCCCAATCATCACTACATCTGGATCTTGACGTAAGATTGCTCTTAACGCCCGGCCAAAAGTCATGTCAATTTTTGCATTAATTTGGGTTTGACTTATTCCTTCAATGTCGTACTCAATCGGATCTTCTACCGTCATAATATTTAATGCTTTAGCATCCAATCTAGCTAAAGCTGCATATAGGGTAGTTGATTTACCAGAACCCGTAGGCCCTGTTACCAGAAAAATTCCATGAGGACGGTGAATTAGTTTATCAATTTTGACTAAAGTTTCTTTTGCCATCCCCAAAACTTCGAGCTGTAGTCGATCTTTATTTTTATCCAACAAACGCATTACCACACGTTCACCATGACCGGTAGGGATAGTGGAAATCCGTAAGTCTACTTCACGCCCGGCTAAACGTAGTGATATACGTCCATCCTGAGGCAGTCTTTTTTCAGCAATATCCAGCTGCGCCATAATCTTAATTCTGGATACCATTGCTGCATGCAGGCCAGCATTTAACTCCACGGAACCTTGCAGCATTCCATCACGGCGAAAGCGTACTACCGATTTACGTTCATAGGCATCAAGATGTATATCTGATGCATCGTCTTTTACGGCTTGAGTTAAAAATGCGTTAATAATCCGAATAACCGGAGCATCATCTTCAGACTCAAGCAGATCTTCTACCCGCGGCATATTATGAAGTAAATCAGAAATATCAATATCATCTTGCACATCATCAACAATTGCTGCCGCATTAGATGAAGAATATGCTTCAGATAATAAACTGTCAAAAACCTTCGGGTCAATGTGTGCAATTTTTATTGGTTCATTAAGCTTGCGCTTTATTTCAGAAATAACTTCCGGATGTATGAATTCACTGGCTACGGCTAATAGCACTGTATTACCTTCTACACCATAAATACATATCTTTTTTGTCCGTGCATACGCATATGGTATGCGCCGGGAAAAACGATTAGGCACAAATTTAATAGCTTCCATTTTTACCTTGTCACATTCGTAACGGTTACGGGTGCAGTGTCCCCAGTTAATATTGAAACATTAGCTCCAGTTTTGGAGCTGGTTTCGCTTGGCAAAACTGTAGTTGAAGCTGCAGCTGCTGGTCTATTTGTTATAGTGCTTGCTCTTATATCAAGTAGCGGTGTAACTGGCTGATTGCTTTTTGTGGGTGGTATCTGGTTATCATAAGGCATCTGATTATCCAAAGTAACTGGTCTAACATCCGGCAAGAGGATATTACCTTTAGCCTTGACAAGATTTTGTTCATCTAAAACATACTGGTAACGTTGATTAGTAAGAGCCTTGTAGCCTTCTGCATTACGTATAATAACTGGGCGTAGAAATAATAGTAAATTAGTTTTTTCATGTGAGCGTTGCTGCCAGCTAAATATCCAACCTAGGTATGGAATACTACTTAAAATTGGTATTCCAGTTTGTTGTAAGGTAATTGTATCTTGAGTCATGCCACCCATAGCAATAATTTGTCCATCATCCAGTAAAAGTGTTGAACGCATAGTTCGTTTCAAGAATGCCGGACCAGTTTGAGCATTTGCTGCTACGTTGGGATCAATTTTTGAATCTTCCTGATAAATATCTAATTGAATTGAACCATTTTGCGTAATTTTTGGCTTGATTTGTAAAAAAGTTCCCAAATCCTGACGTGTGATAGTAGTAGTTAAGTTGCCTGGCTGCCCTGCTGATGCGGTAAATTGACCATTTGGAATCCCAACATTCTGACCTACCTGAATCCTGGCTTCTTCATTATCCAGAGTAATTAGAGTAGGTCTGGATAAAATATTTCCAGCGTTGCTTGTATTAATCATATCTGCCAGAGTGCTAAGGCTTGGAATTGTTTGTCCGCCAACGGTTGTGGTTCCGGTAACTAAACCAATAAATACTTCATTGGGTATAGCAGCAAGACCAGCTGCAGCACCCGCAGCACCAGCACCACCACTAGTGCCACCAGCGGCGCTTGTTGCTCCGATTGCAGTAGTCGCCAAATTTGCTAATGAGCCAGGGCCAGGAGCAATATTTGCCGCACCAATTGCGCCAGCATTATTACCGCCACCACCGACAACCCATTGAATCCCAAATGTTCCTGCGTTGGTTGCACGAATATCAGCAATCATTGCCTCAATCATTACCTGAGCTCTACGCACATCCAGCATGTCAATAATCATACGTAAATTACGATATAGCGCTTCGGGTGCCTGAATAATAAGTGAATTAGTTGTTGGTTCTGCCTGAATAAAGACTTTAGGCTGATCTTTTTGAGCAGTATTTTGGCCGCCTTGTTGCCCCGGACGATAAGCCCCTTGAGCGCCGCCTTTATTACCACCATAAGCTGAAGCACCACCACCGCCACCACCTCCACCACTACCACTACCTGACGTAGCAAAAATTCCTGAGGGCTCGTTAGTAAATTTGGTGTTTGTTGCTGTAGGAGTTAAATCCGCATTTTCCTGATTGGTTGCCACCACACGTAAAACTTCAGCAATATGGTTGGCATCTCCATTTTTAAGATATACCACATGTAAATCATTATTATTATCGCCAATTGTTTTATCCATATTTAGCGCAATTTTTTGCATCTCAAGTAACTTCGCACGACTAGTAGAGTATAACAACAAGGAATTAGTTTGCACCTGTGTCGTAATAGTAACGGCCGGGCCATCCACAGCTCCACCTCCACCGCCGCCGCCAGGACCGCCACTAGATCCACCACCTTGCAGATAATTTTGTAATACCTGAGCTACGTCAGCGGCAATAGCATGTTTAAATGCAATTAAGATAGATTGCTGGCTGGTTGGACCCGGTGAAGATAATTGATTAATAATATTGGTAATTCGTGCAATATTAGATGAGTAATCTGTAATGACTAAAGCATTACTAGCCGGATAAACTGAAATTGAATTATTCGGTGCTATTAGTGGTCTAAGTGAATTAGACATTTGCATAGCTGAACCGTGCTGTAATACAAAAACTTTAGTAACAATCTGATCCCCTGGATTCTTTTTACCCATAGTAGATTGAACGTTACTAAATGTCTTCATCCCATATGTTTTCGCATCAGTTTCAGGTAATACTTTTATAACTCCATCAGCTTCAACAGTGGCAAAACCTTGCATACGAAGAGCTGATTCAAGAACTTTATAACTATCTGCTTTAGAAACTGGTTGATTTGATACTATATTTATGGTACCTTTTACGCGTGGATCAACCACAAAATTTTTACCAGATAACTGACCGATTGCTTTGATAACTGAAGCAATATCTGCATTTTCAAAATTTAGTACTACTTTATCCGGACTAAGAGCTGGTGCTGGAGTTCTGGCTGGTGCCCGAGTCGACGATGCATTCGAACTACTATCGGATTTTTCGTCTGACATAGAGCTTTTCGACGAAATTACTTTTGCCTCCACCGGGCTATTTGAAGAGGGCGCTGTCGCAGCCTGAGATGATGTGGTACCAGGGTTATTTCCAGTCGGTGTATTAGTTGCACCGACGCTATTAACTGTATTGCCTGTTGTATTAGCTGCGAACGAACTACCTATCAATAGTGAAGTTAGGATAAAAATTAATTTCTGCTTCATAAAATTCCTAAAATTGCAAATGATTATATATAAATGTTATTCATCACTGGAGAAAGATGAACGCTCTCTTGAATTTTCCGTGTTACCTACATTACCTGTTTTGCCTGTATTACCACGTGCATTATACTCATCAAGTACTTTTTTGCGACGCTGTTTAAAATCTTCTATATTTTGTTGATTTGCTGCTGGTGTATTTTCAGTATTACTACCCATAGGGTTACCACCGCGGTTGCCAAACATAGCTCCCGCTGCCGCTGGGCTATTTTTTGCGCCAGGCTGTGCTGAAGCTGCTTGTGTTGCTCCACCTGCAGTAATTTTCATGGTTACATCCTGACCATCGGCATTAACTACTATACTTGATGCGCCGATACTTTTAATGGTAGCATCTGAATCTGAAATTTTTCCACCAATGTGTGCAATTATTGGTTTATTTTGATACTCCATAAATGCAAAGCTATCTTTGTTTGTGTTTAAATACACACCAGTTAACTTTAATTGATCAACAATTTTTGGCTTTTCCTGGACTTTAGTCCGAACAACCACTATTCCAAATGGAGAATCATTCTTAATATAATTTGTTTGTTTATCACGTACATCCAAAGATGGTTGCTGAACAAAAATATCCGTATTGGCAGGAGATAATACCCACCATACACTGTTGGCTAAAATTGAAGCAGAGTATAAGATTATAAAAATTCGTAACATTCTGCTAAGTATTGATATGCCTAGGTTTATTCTTTTAGTGGTTAACATTTATGTCATTATTCTTAATGTAAAAATTATAGAAAAGTACCAAATTGTAGCATAGTTATAATTTAGCAAGCGGAGTTTTTTTGCATTCCGAACAAATACCGTATAAATTTAAATGATGATTTAGGATTTCAAAATTATTTTTCCTGGCAATCTCTTCTTGTAATATTTCAATTTGGCAATTATAAAACTCAATAACTTTGTTACACTTGGTACAAATTAAATGATCGTGATGATGATTTGGATCAGCTAACTCATAAACGGCCTGATCTTCTTTAAAGTTATTTCGAACGACGATGCCATTTGCTTCAAAACTTGCTAGAACCCGATAAATAGTTGCGGCACTAACAATATTACCTTTTTTATTTAATATGGCATTAATTTGATGTGCATCTAAATGTTTATGTGCTTTAAATAGTTCTAAAATAGCTAATTTATGCTTAGTTAATTTAAGCCCTTTATTTTGTATTATATCTAAATCCATAATAATTTTTTCTCTCATATCCATCCCAAGTTTTGTATTTTACACAATTTAAGCCATCATCGTGTATCTATTTAGAGGTAAAATAGCGCATAATAGTAAATTTTGTGTGTACCGATGATGTTAAAATGTTTAAAAATAAGTATATTGGCGATTAGCTGTCTAATTATTAGCGCTTGTAGCGGAGTGAAACTAAGCGAGTGGCATTTCCCTTATATGATGGAAGTACAGCAAGGTACGTATATTACCAATGATCAATATAAGCAATTAAAAATCGGGATGACAAAAGATCAGGTTGCTTATATTTTAGGTAAACCGCTTAATCAATATATGTTTGACCAGAATCGCTGGGATTTTATCTATCAGGATTATAAAAGTAATAATTTAAAAAAAGATTATAGCTTGACTATTTTCTTTGGCAAAGATGGTAAAGTCACAAATATAACTAGAACTGGTGAATTTTTTGCAAAGTAGTAGTAAAGCTTTAGAGTTATAATGTCTGGGCATTACATAAAATTCATGAGGATTATCCACACACAAATAAGGGGTTTTAAAAATACAATTTTATGTCACAATCTACACTTACTTTAGGAAATACCCGGCGTCATTCCCGCAAATGCGGGAATCTATGCACTAAAAAATACAACCGTGTCATTCCCGCGAACACATGCATGTGGCAGGCGGGAATCCATAAAAAATTAGGAAATTAAAAACAATATGCCAATAATTAAAGTACTTCCGCATGCTGAATTATGCCCAAACGGTGCCCAGTTTGAGGCTACTCCTGGTGAAAATATTTGTCAGCAACTATTAGAACATAATATTGAAATTGAACATGCCTGCGATATGGCATGTGCTTGTACTACTTGTCACGTCATTGTCCGTCAGGGATTTAATTCCTTAAATGAACTGGATGAACTTGAAGAAGATTTACTTGATCGTGCCTGGGGTTTGACTGCGATTTCGCGTTTATCCTGTCAGGCAATAGTGGATAAAGAAGATTTGGTAATTGAGATTCCCAAATATACAATTAATCATGCGAAAGAAGGTTAGATAATATGCCAAATACGCAAAGTAACTATCTTGCACACGATGAGAATGATCCAAAACCAGTACATGATGATCATAATCACAGTAATATGGATCATAGTGAACACAAACACTCACATAATCATAGTGGCGGGGGACATTCGCACGCGCATGACTTTAGGGATACAAATGGCCGGATACTTTTTTGGTGTTTACTTATTACTTTTGGCTTTTCATTTGTTGAAGGTATCGGTGGATATATAACTCACTCGGTAACCTTAAAAACAGATGCGGTACATATGTTAACTGATGCTGCGGGTCTTTTGATAGCATATATTGCCAATGTTATAAGTAAACGACCAGCCACAATTAATCTAACCTTTGGTTTTGGTAAAGCTGAAGCAATTGGTGCACTGGTTAATTGTGTATTTACCGTAATCCTTACTTTTGGTTTATTACTTGAAGCCATTACCCGGTTTTTTCATCCGGTTACTGTTGCAGGTGGTGGGCTATTTATTCTTGCCTGTTTGGGGTTGATGGTCAATGGTGGAATTGCATTAGTTTTATCCAAAAGTATGGAATCTCTTAATACCAAAGCAGCGTTTATTCATGCCTTAGGTGATATGCTAGGTTCTGCTGTAGCAATTGTTGCTGGTGGTGTGATTTATATGACTGGCTTTTCCATGGCCGATCCGATCCTATCATTATTTTTAATAGTCTTTATGATTGTGTCTAACTATAATATTATAAAAAGATCAAGTATTGTTTTAATGGCTGGAGTACCAGAGCATCTAAACTATGAACAAATTGGTCGTGATTTGGAAGCAATTCCTGGGATTACCAGTGTGCATGATTTACATATTTGGTATATGTCGGCCAATAAAAGTGCATTATCCGCACATATAGTTGCCAAAGATCCAATGTCATGGCAGGAGACTTTGATATTATGTCAGGAAATGCTCGAAGAAAAACATCAAATTGATCACGTGACGTTACAGCATGAATTTGAGCATATGAATCACAAGCATTGCGATGCTTGATTATAGGATTGCGAAGTCTTTGCTTTTAGGCAGGTCGTTAATTAATTGAATAAAATGCTCTGGTGGTGGGCAAATTTTCCGGGTTTCCATGTTAATCCATGCTCCATATACCGTATGTTTTGCTGCAAGTTTATGTTTTGCATTATAAATATTATGTAAAAACTTCCATTTTGAATGATCTAGTGATTCACCCAGCATAATTAACTCAACAGTTACATGCTCGCCTAAGAAAACTTCACGATAATACTCGGTCTCTTCTTTAAGTAACACACCAGTAAAACCTTTAGCAATCAAATCACTCATTGAATAACCAATAGAACGCATCCACTCGACTCTGGTGTGGGTGGCAAACCCAGCATAAGAAGTATGCGTTACGTGAGAGTTGGCATCAATGTCTGACCACCGAACTTCTAATTTTTTACGAAAAATATGCATAATATTTATATCCTGGAAATGGTTGTCATTGTGAGCATAATGTCATTCCTGCAGCTGTGCCTTCTTGCAGTTGTGTCATTCCCGTGCAGACGCATAGGCGTCAACTTAAGCGTAACCATTTAGGGACTCTTGAATAATACGCAGTGTTGACGGCCTATTGCGCCGTGATTCCTTATATGCATATTTACTCAGTATGTCCCTAATCCATATTA
>Ga0134126_10001167_pt1 | contig 33296 bp, 30 predicted proteins | sample KB31752_FD_96881 | JGI IMG/M metagenome (GOLD analysis project Ga0134126, IMG submission 96881) | Terrestrial soil microbial communities with excess Nitrogen fertilizer from Kellogg Biological Station, Michigan, USA - KB3-175-2 | ecosystem: Environmental > Terrestrial > Soil > Unclassified ...
CGGCGAGGGCGGGTTCGACGAAAACAACCGCGTCAGCATCCGTGGCACTCCGGCGAGCTTGACGCAGACGACGATCAACGGCCACGCCGTTGCAACCGGCGACTGGTTCATCACCGATCAGTCCGCGACGGCCGGCCGCAGCGTGAGCTACGACCTGTTGCCGTCCGAGATGGTCGCCCGCACCGTGGTGTATAAGAGCCAGGCGGCCGATATGGTTGAGGGAGGCGTGGCCGGCAGCGTCGACCTGCAGACACCGAAGCCGTTTGACTTCAAACGGGGTTTGACGGCTTCGGCGCTGCTCGGTGGTGTCTATTCGGATCTGCCTGCGAAAACCGATCCGCAGGCCAATGCGCTGCTGAGCTGGCAGAACGGACAGTTTGGTGCGCTGGCAATGGGTTTCTTCGAGAAGCGCGACACTCGGCGCGATGGCCAGGAAGTACTGGGATACGAGGCGGTTCCGGGCAATCTGGCGGCCGCCTGGCAAGCTGCCAATCCGTCGCTGCCGAATGCGGCGGGCGCGCAGTTTCCGACCCTGATCGGGCAATCCCTGTTCCAACAGACTCGTAAGCGCGAGGGCGGTCTGCTCGACTTGCAGGCGAAGCCGACCGATACGTTGAGCTTTGACCTCAACGTCTTCTACTCACATCTGGATGCGGACAACCGCAACGACAATCCGATATTCTTCGGCAACCACATCGTCCCTACCAACTACAAGACCGGCAGCCCGGCTTACGTGCCGAGCTCTCTTACGATCCAGAACGGCACGGTCACCAAGGCAGTCTTCCCGACGATTCCCGGTCAGCCGATCAACGACGCCTTCGGGACGACGGGCTACCCATACAATACGTTCGTCTATGACCAGATCTATCGTCCGGGGGATGTCTCCGAGACCGAGTTCATCGATTTGTCGTCGAAATGGGAGCCAACCGACAAGCTGTCTCTCGACGGGGAGTTGGGCTTCACCTACGGCTTGGGCGATACCCCGGTCTCCGACTCGCCGGAAATGCAGGGCGGCAATGGTGGCAGCTACCAGCTCAATGGTCTGACCAACCCGGTCAACGTGAGCCTCGGCAATGTCAACACTGCAAATCCCGGCACCACCTTCCTGGGATACGCTTTCGGCGGCGTCAATCACACGATCGACAAAGAGACGTACCTGCAGCTCAACGGACTGTACAAGGTCGACTCGGGGATCTTCCAGTCGGTCAAAACGGGCATCCGCTTCGCCTCGCACGAGCGTGAAGACAACTACAAAGAAAGCCCGGGCTGTGCAGTATGCGTTGGCGAATCGCCGCCGCCGCCGGTGTACACAGGCATGGAATACCCGGCCAACTATCGCAACGGGATCGACGGCGGGGGCGGATTTGCCAACAACATTTATCGCTACTCGAATGCCGCGATTGTGAACTTTGCGGCCACCGGACTGAGCCACGGCTTTGCCCGCTACTACTGGCCGGGCGCGTACGATGTGCGGGAGAATGACTTCGCAGCCTACGTCATGGCGAACATTGGTGGCGATCACTGGAGCGGCAATTTCGGCGTACGCGTCGCCAATACGCGGGAGGAGATTCTGAGCAACGTCGCGGGAGGCACGAATCCCATCAAGGGTTCGGCATACGGCGACTTCACGCCGACCGAAATCGACAATCGCTACTTCAATGTCTTGCCGAGTTTGAATCTCAAGTTCGACCTTGCCGAGAATCTGAGCTTGCACTTTTCGGCCGCGGAAACCATGTCGCGGCCCGACTACAGCGCACTCGGCGGCTCGGTTGCGCTGACGGACCTCAATGACACCGCTGCCGGTGGCAATCCGAACCTCAAGCCGGTCCGCGCGTCCAACTACGACACGACTCTGGCGTGGTATTTCGCGCCGCAGTCATTGCTCGAGGTCGGGTTGTTCTACATGGATCTGTCCTCGTACGTTGATTTCGGCACATACAACGCGCAATTCTTCAACGCGAAGAACAAAGACGTCGAGACGTATTCGGTCACGGCGCCATTCAATACACCCGCGCAAATCAAGGGTGTGGAGCTCGGTTGGACCCAGCCGATCGGTCTTGGGTTCGGAGGGCTTGCGAACTTCACCTACGCCGACGGTGTCACCGACTCCGGCACGCCGGTCGTCGGCAACTCGAAGTACACCTATAACATCGGAGGCTATTTCGAGCGCTGGGGCTTCAGTGCGAATCTCGACTATACATTCCGTTCGCACTATCTGGTCGGACTGGACCACAGCTCGCTCGAGAACGAGGATAACTGGGGCAATCTGGATGCCTCGGCCAGTTACAGCTTTTCGCCGAACTTCGGGTTGAATTTCAACGTTCTGAACCTGACGAACGAGACCATCAGATACTACGCTGCCAATAAGCAGCAGCCGCGCGCGTTCTATGTCAACGGCAGGCAGTTCTACTTTGGAGTCCGGCTCAAGCTCTGAGCCTCATGCTGTGCGGCGGGCGAGATTTACGGAGCGGCAGATTGCCGCATTCCTGCAACTGGTTGAAAGCGGTCTGACGGTAAGAGACCTATGTCGGCGTCACGGGTTCAGCGACACTACGTTCTACAAATGGCGCGGTCGGCTTGCTGGGAGCGAGCCGACCGCCTGCGGCAGCCGGGTACGCGGACTCGAGGAAGAGAACGCCCATCTGAAGAGGCTGCTCGCGCAAGCGATGTTGGACATAGAGGCGCTGCGGGCTTCGCGGGAGCACGAATAGGGGAAATTCAGCTCAGTTGCCGTCCTTGCGCGGCTCGATCTCCTTGTCGAGCCAGTCGACGAACGCCCGGCGCAGTGGTGCCGTAGCGCGCTCTTTGGACTCCAGCAGCAGATACTCTCCGAACGGTACCCGTGTTTGCCCAAGGCCGGCGGCGGTAAACCAACTTCGCCACGCCTTGCCGTTGTCATCGTGCAGCAGGCGGTGGCCCAACACCGCATCGTCCCCTCGGCGCGCTGTCGGCCGTCGCCGTGATCCCACGATGACGGGGACGCCTTCCATTGAAAACAGGCGGCGATGTCGCAAACGCGGTAGCGGGTCTCCCGTATCGACGTAGCGAATCGCCACGTCGGCTTCGCGACCCAAAACCCGCAACTCGAGTGAGGTTTCCAGCTCGAGCTCGATGTGTGGATGTGCCGCGGAAAACCTTTCCAGGCGTGGTACGAGCCAGCGGGCCCCGAAGGCCGGCTCGATCGATACCCGCAGGCGCCGCTCCGGCATGTCCCGGACCGCCTCTACTGCCCGCTGGATCCGCGCGAACCCGGCCGCCAACTCGCCTGCCAGCCGCCTTCCGGCCGCCGTCAACTCCACTGCCCGGTGAAGCCTGCGGAACAACTCGCGTCCCACGTCCTTTCCAAGCCGCGGACGTGGCGACTGATCGCTGCCTGGGATACATGGAGCTCGTTCGCGGCGGCGGTGAAACTCAGTCTGCGGGCCGCGGCTTCGAAGGCACGCAAGGCGAGCAGGGAAGGGAAGCGTCGCACCGGCATCGCAGTGTGCTGGCTCATTGCAGGCAGGGGCCCGTGACATGAGTTTAAGTTATCCGGATGCGACGAACAAATCGACAGTGTCGTCGCGGCGGTGTGTCCGCGTTCGCATGAGCGCAGGTTATGCGAGCGCGCCTGACAAATCGTTTGCGCAAGCGGCGTCGGAGCGCTGAAATATGCGGCGACATTCTTCGCCAGGCCAGGAGTGTGGACATGCCGGCAGCGCCAATGGGCTTTTATTCCGCCAGTGTGGCGTTGCTTTGGACAACGGCGATCCGCGCGGTTGGTTCGAGGCAGCCTCCGGTGAAGTTGTACCAAAACAGGACAGAGGTGGTGCCAGCAACAACGGCGGCGTTGGCCAGGACTCGGCCGTTGTCAATAACATCACGGTGACATAACCGCTGGCGCTCGATTGAGCGCCAGTCGCTATCGATGTTGCGACGAACCGTCGGCAGCAGTGCTCGTCGTTGTGTTAACATTGTGAAACACAGTAACGGCGTTGAATGACGCCCGGATGTGCACAAGGGAGGGCGTAGAACCCGGCGCCTCACGGCGTCGTGACGCCTTTGGTCAACCAATCCACAAGGGATTCCCCAAAGTGAACCACGGCATGACTCGCTGGGCGAGTTGGCTTACTTTTTTGCTTTTCACCAACGGCGCAGCCGTCGCGCTCGCGACAGATCTCGATACCCCCGCTATTTCCGCCACTCCCGATACTGCCGCACCGGCCGAGGTGGTGGTGACCGGCTCCAGGATCCCCGTGGTCGGCGGGCAGACCTTCGCCCCGGTCACCGTCATTACCAGTCAGGAGCTGGAGGATCGCGGCTTCCGCAATGCGTTCGAGGCGTTGAATACCTTGCCGCAGAACACCGGTTTCACCCAGGGGGCGGATTTCGGTAATACCTTCACGCCGGCGGCCAAGACCATCAGCTTGCGCGGTCTGGGGCCCAACCACACGCTCATTCTCTTTGACGGGCGGCGTGTCGCCGATTACCCGGACCCCTATAACGGCACCGTCAACTTCGTGAATCTGGCGAACATTCCGACTTCCGCAATCGACCGTATCGAGATCCTGAGCGGCGGTGATTCGGCGATCTACGGTTCGGACGCCATCGCCGGTGTGGTCAATGTCATTTTGAAAGATCATGCCGACGGCGTGGATGTGAACGTCAAGGCCGGCACGACACAGCATGGCGGCGGCGGTGAAGGACGGCTGCAGGTCACCGGGGGTAAGAAGTTCGATCGCCTGAGCACGGTGTTTTCGCTGGAGCTGTCCACCGTGGAGCCGATCTTTGCCCAGAACCGCGACTTCATGACCTCCAGGACCCTCCTCGGGGGCTCCCCGACGGTCGTATGGTCCAGGCAACAGCTGCCCTCGCAAAACTATATTAATCCCGGCGACGGATGCGCCTCGTTCGGCAATGCTTTTAGCCATAGCGTTGCCTCTTACGACACCGGTAGCGGTGTGTATTGCGGCAGCGGCAAGGCGAGCCCGACGTACTGGACGACGCAGACCGGCAATGACAGCGGCAACCTTTATGGGCGTCTCAAGTACGAATTGAACGATACGACGCGGCTGTTCAGCAGCGTGCTACTCGGTTGGAACCGTACCTGGAACAACACACGCACGCCGCTTTGGATATCCGATCAAGCCACCACCAGCTACTTCCTGAATCAGAACAGCGGCAATTATGAGAGCTGGACCCGCCGATTTGCGCCCGAGGAGATCGGTGGCGTGGACAACTACAACCAGTACTGGCGCGATTTTTCGGCCGTCGCGGCAATGGGGATCGAAGGTGAGATTGGCGCGAGCGGTTGGCGGTACGAAGCCAGCTATAGCGGCTCCGGCTATTCGAGCCGCAACGAGCGGCCCCGTCTGTTGGTCGGGATCGACAATTACTTCCTCGGACCGCAGCTCGGTGTTGATAACAGCGGCGTACCAATCTACGCGCCCGATGCGGCCCGCTTCGATCAGCCGCTCACAGGCTCGCAGTTCGCGACATTGATGGGGCATTCGACTACTCAGGACAACTCCTGGCTCCAGACCGCCAGTGCGACGGTCAACGGTGAGCCGCTACGCCTGCCCGCCGGCCCGCTGGGTATGGCCGTGTCCGCAGAATGGGGCACCCAGGGTTATAGCAATGCGCCGGACCCGCAAATCAATCAAGGGGCCTTCTTCAACGTGCCGCCGCAGGAGAAGGCGAGCGGCTCGCGATCCCGTTATGCCGCGGCGCTGGAATTCAAAGTGCCGATCCTGCCGCAGCTGAGCGCGCAGCTCGCTACACGCTTCGACGAGTATTCGTTTTCCGGGCGCAGCCAGGGCAAGCCTACTTACAGCGCCGGGCTCGAATTCCATCCCGTGGATGCATTCCAGGTCCATGCCAACTACGCGACCAGCTTCCGTGCCCCGGACATGAACTACATCTACCAGGTGCCGACGCGAGGCTATGAGGCGGAGAGTACCGACTACTATCTGTGCGCGGTGGCCAAACAGCCGCTGTCGAGCTGTCCCAACGCCAACGTGTCGCCGGGCGCGAATTTCATACAAACAGGCAGCCGCAATCTCGGCTTCGAGAACGGCCGCTCGTTCGACTACGGCATCGTGTTTTCGCCATCCTCGCACCTGCGCCTGACGGCGGACTACTGGAACATCAGGATCGACAACGAGGTGACGCTGGTGGACTTCGACCAGCTGCTGCGCACCGAGTCAGCCTGCCGTCTCGGACAGCAGGATCCCAACTCACCGGCTTGCGTCGATGCGTTGAACCGGGTGTCCCGTAATTCGCCCAACTCGGTCTTCCAGCCGAATGCCATCACGAATCTTTTGATCACACCCATCAATGCCTCCTTCGAGCAGACCGACGGCATTGATCTCGGCGCGCGCCTGCAGTGGTCCTTCCAGGGAGTCGGTGATTTTGTCTGGAACACGACCTTCACCAGGACGATGAGCCACTACTTTCAGCAGTTCGCCAACAGTGCGCCGCTCGATCTGATCAAGTCCTTCGACAATCCCAACGGCGACTCGGACTTCCCGAACAAGCTCACCACCACTTTGACGTGGAGCTTGCAGAACTGGACTTCGACCCTGGAGGTGGATCGCTTCGGCAGCATCATCAACCAGGCGCAGACGGCTTTCCTGACGCCCACGGCCCTGGTGAACGTGAGTGCGCAATATCGGTTGGGCAACGCGACCATCGGGGTGATCGTCAATAACCTGCTGGATACCGTCAAGCGGGATAACAGCGCCGGCTGGCCCTACTACCCGGTGGGGTACTACTACCCGTACGGGCGTGCCGGCTGGGTGGAATTCAACTATCACTTCGGTACCTGAAGCGCGGCACCGGCGCTACGGCACGCTCAATATTTCCGGGGCGCCTGTGGTCTAGGAACCGGATAGCGCTGGCGAGCGGGGATTCGAGACAGGGGCGGATGTTGGCGCTTTCATTGAGGGGCTGCCGACACCCTGGGGCCCGGGGCTTTCTCGACGTAGAGCTTGCGGACCAGGACGATCGTCGTGACCATCAAGGGATGGGCGAGCACGATGCCGAGCGGGCCGAAGAGAACTCCAAAGATCACGACCGCCGTGACGCCCAACGCCGGAGGCAGCGCTACCGCTCTTTTCTGGATGAGCGGCACCAGGATATAGCCTTCAATCAGGTGCACGAGCAGGTACAACCCAGTCACCTCCAGCGCGAGCATTGGACCGGAAGCGAATCCCACCAGGATCGCGGGAACCGCTGAAGCGATCGGTCCTACATACGGGATGAACTCCATCAGCCCGGACAGGAAGCCCAGCGAGAGCGCGAGCGGAATGCCAATCAGCCACAGGCCGATGCCACTGAGCACTCCGACGCATAACATTGCGAGCAACACGCCGGCGAGCCAGTGGCGCAGCGCCTGAACGAGTGCCTCGAAAAGCGCCACCACCCGAGTCTGTTTCGATTGGGGTACGAGGCTCATGAGGCCGCGTCTATAGAGCAGCGGATCCGCGGCCAGGAAGAGTCCGATGAACACGATGATCAGCCCGTCGGTGAGGGCCCCTACTGTGTCCGTCGCGGCATAGGTGAGACCGGAGATGGGCGCTGCTGCGCTCGAGGACGGGCTTGTAACACTGTTGATCAGGGCTCTGCCAGCGGCGTTGTGCTGAAGGGCCACGTGCAATTGGTCCCATGCATGAGTGATGGCTTGGGCGAGTGGCCCCAGCTCATCGGCTATGCGCCAGCCCAGCAGCGCTGCGAATCCAGCCATGAGCAGGATTAGTCCCAGGGTGCTGGCCACCAGGGCCCAGGCTCCTTGCAACGGCGTAAACCGTGCGATGAGGCCGGCCAACGAGGTGAGAACGATGGCCAAAATGCAACCCGCGAAAATCAGTACGAGCACGTCGAGCATCCGCCAAGTCAAGACGGCGAGTCCCAGGATAGCCACCGTAATTAGAACTCGACGGGCATATTCGGCGCAGGTGAGTGGCACGGGCTTGCGTATGTTGTGTCGGGATGGAGTTGGGGCAAGTTCTGTTCCGGGTGCCAATCGCGACCGCGGGCGGGGCGCTGCGGCGCGCTGATGGGCTTAAGACGGGGTCGAGCTCAAGGAAGGCAGCACGGTTTCGAGTTGTCGCGTTCGTGCGGGGACGATGGGAATTGAGCGTAGCTGTTGGTCAGAGTTCTTTCGCACTGGCGGATGACACTTGGGAACCGCGGCACGAGGGAAGGCATTGACCTTGCACAGCGTTTGCTCGACCTCGGAGTGTTGGCGTGACGATCGCCTGTCCGGATTGTGGTGCACTGGAGGACCTTCCCAGGTTGCCTCCACGGAGCACGGCGGTCTGCATTCGTTGCGAGGGTGACCTCGAGAAGACTGCCGGGCGGAGTGTCAATGCCGCGCTGGCCTGCTCGTTGGCGACCTTCGTGTTGCTCTTTCCGAGCAATATCCTGCCCCTGGTGAGCATCGATGTGTTCGGGATGCACGCCCAGAGCATCATCGGAGTAGGAATCTGGCGGTTGCTCCAACATCAGTGGGTGCTCCTGGCAGGACTGAGCGCTTTGTTCGTCATCGTGCTGCCGTTCGTGCGCTTTGGTCTGTTGACCGCGGTGCTGGGCGCTTTGCGACTTGGGTTCCGACCGCGGTGGCTCGGCAGCGCGTTCCGTTGGACGATATGGCTCGATCTATGGGCGATGCAGGATGTTTTTTTGCTCGCCACGGGTGTTGGATACTACCGGCTCAGTCACATCAGTGAAGCGCAGATCACGATCGAGATCGGTGGTGCTTGTTTCATCGCGGCTGCGCTGTTGACCATGCTCTCGCGCGCCACGCTGGACCGGCGCACGGTGTGGCGGACCATCGGTGGCGAAACGGAGGCGGCGCCGGGCGAGGCGATGCTTGGCTGCACGACCTGTGATCTCGTGCAACCTCCCGCACGCAGCGGCAGTCTCTGCCCCCGTTGTGGCGCGAGGCTGCGCTTTCGTAAGCCGCACGCGCTGATGCGCACCGCCGCTTTGGTGGTTGCCGCTTTCATTCTGCTGTTTCCCGCCAACATTTATCCCATGAATGTCTCGGACCAGCTCGGGCGGGATGTGGGATACACCATATTGAAAGGCATCGAGGACTTGTTCGACGGCGGTCAATGGCCGCTCGGGGTCCTGGTGTTCTGCACGAGTTTGCTGATTCCTGTCTTGAAGATCTTGGGTATTGCCTGGTGCATCTTGTCGGTCTGGCGCGGCTCCGGGGCTCATCTGCCCGCCAAGACGAAAACTCTGCGTGTGGTGGCGGAGTGGGGACGTTGGTCGAAGACTGATCCGTTCACCATTGTCTTTTTCGTGCCGCTGATGAATTTCGGTGCGTTGGCCTCCGCCACCGCAGGTTGGGGTGCCATGGCCTTTATGATGATGACGCTGCTGACCATGGCCGCATCGGCGACCTTTGACTCGCGGCTGCTGTGGGATGCGGCGGGGGCCGGTGGGTCATGACGAGCGACCCCGACAAGGATAGGGCGGCGGGTGCTGATCGTGTTGAGCGCCAGCGAGCGCGCATGCGTCATGGCTGGTGGCCCGGTTGGATCTGGGGCATCCCGGTCGCTGCGGTGTTGGTGGTGGCCTGGCTGGGTCTGCGCAGCCTGTTCAGTGGGAGCGAGACCGTTACGATCAGTTTTGACGATGTCCACGGTTTGAAGGAGAAGAACACGAATGTCGAGTATCGCGGCACCAATGTGGGACACGTGAAGAAGGTCGAGCTGAACGACCGCGGCGACCACGTGGATGTGACGGTCTCGATCGACAAGAGCGCCACGAAGTTCCTGACCGCCAGCACGCGGTTCTGGCTCCGAGGCGCGAATCCCAGTCTGAGCAATCTGCAGTCCCTTGGCGCGGTGCTCTCCGGACCCTCCATCGAGATGGAGCCCGGGCCGGGTGGTGCCCCCAAGGCGAAGCATTTCGCGGGTCTGACCCAAAAACCCGTCAAACCTGCACAGAACGCCCCCGCAGTGCTTTACGGTGTGGCCCTGAGCGGCGAGGCGGGAGCCGTCAAGTCCGGGGACCCGGTCAAGTTGGATGGCTTCACGGTAGGGGAAGTGCAGGAAGTCGGGTTCAATTTCAATCCGCAGACGGACCAGGTCGAGATGCCCTGCACGGTTGCACTGTATCCGTCGCTGTTTCACGTTGACGCCGACGGTACTTCCCCGAGTCCGGCGGCTGTCAGCGCCGAGATCGGCTCATTGATCCAGAAGGGCTTGCGAGCCAGGCTCGACCGCGATCCGCCGCTGGTCGGCAGCTATCGGGTCAACCTCGAGATGGCCCCGGGCAGCCCGCCTGCAAGCCTGCCGCGCGTCAACGGGCTACCCGAGATTCCGTTCGCACCCGGTGGCGGGCTGAGCTCTATCGCTGCGCGCATCAACAAAATTCCGCTCGAGCAGATCACCCACAACATACTCGATATTACCCATCACATTGACACGCTCGTGTCCTCGCCGCAGCTCAAAGCCGCGGTTGGTGAGTTGGATGCCGCACTCGAGCAGATCCACCGGACGACAGCCCAGGCAGGACCGCAGGTCACCCAACTGTTGACCACTTTGCACAAGGCCTCCGACGATCTGGACCACACTGCGAAGTCCGCCGATCAGTTCGTTTCCGGGACGGCGACGCAGCACGGGCTCGATACGGTGACGGTGGAAGTCACCGAGGCCGCGCGCGCAGTCCGCTCGCTGGCGAATTATCTCGATCGACACCCCGAGGCGTTGCTCAAAGGGAAAGGAGAAGATGAGTGAGGGGTTTTCCTCTTCTGATCGCATTTGTGGCTCTGGTGGGCTGTGGCTCGAGTCCGCCTACCCGATTTTACGCGCTGGATGCGGTGAAGCCGGTAGAAGTCCGGTCGGGCCCGGCAAGCGTGAAACCTGTGAAAGTCAACGCGGTGCACGTTCCGCCGCTGTTGGACCGCCGCGCGATGGTTCGGCGCGAGTCAGGTCACCAGGTGGACATCTCCTCGCAGGATCGATGGGGAGCCAGCTTTGCGGAGATGACGCGCGATGTGTTGACCGAGGACTTACAGAACCGCCTCCCGCCGGGAGTGGTCGTGCCTCCCAATGCGCCTGCTCCCGGAAATGCTCGCGGACTGGTGGTGGATATCCTTTCGTTCATGCCGAACGGGGCGGGGCACGTCGTGCTGGCTTGTGACTGGAGCTTGCTCGAGGGGGCGCCGCCCCATCCGGTTCTGATGCGAACGATGCATCTGAGTCAGCCGGCTGGGGACACTCCTGCCAGTCAGGCCGAGGCGATGAGTGGGCTGCTGGGCAAGCTAGCCGATGAGATTGCGGCGGCACTGTCTGCTGCGGGGGGCTCAGGCGAGTCGCCAAAGTAGACGGGCAGAATACGAACTTGCTCACTTTGGAGTTGGTCCGCGTCTGTCGGCGACGAATGCGCCCCGGCGGCCCATCCGATCGCGAGGAGCCTTTGGTGGTGTCGGCGGTAGTCTGTGCTCCATTTCGGCAGCGACAGCCCCGGCGCTTTCACCATCGAGGGCGCGAGTGTTGGTGCGCAGGCCGGCGGAGAAGGAGGTTCAGTTGTGTTGCGGCTAATGAGTGACAATGTCGTCAATTCGCGAACTCCGACAATACCTGGGCGTTGAATTCGAACGCTGGGCTCTCAGTGTGGTGACGTGGTCCGGGAAAGGGCAGGCTCAAACGGGCAACGGGGACGTCATTGTATGGACCATGCGGGGGTGTTCCGCCCAAAGTCCGACCCGGAAAGTTGTTTTGAGCAGAAGCGGGGGGCGGATCGCTCCTAGTCGTGTGCTCCCGCCCATGTATTCGACTATTTCCGGGCGAAGTTCCATATGAAAAATATGGAACCAGTCTGTATGGAGCCTAAGTCTTTGATTTTATGGTGCGCGGTACTGGGATCGAACCAGTGGCCCCCGCCGTGTGAAGGCGATGCTCTACCGCTGAGCTAACCGCGCATTTTTCGAAGGCGGGGAGTCTATAGACCGCGGCGGCGGGAGGCAATGAGCACGCAGGCGGGGCGCGGCGAGGCGTGGCGGGCCGGCGCTTGGTACCATGCGCGCCCCTCGCTGAAGACGGCCTCGGCACATGGCAGTAGTTACTCGATTCGCACCCAGTCCCACCGGAATGCTGCATGTGGGCGGCGTCCGTACCGCGCTTTTTAGCTGGCTCTATGCGCGTCGCATGGGCGGCAGATTCATTCTTCGCGTCGAGGACACTGACCGTGAGCGTTCCACCGACGAGGCCGTGCGGGTCATTCTCGAGGGTATGGCGTGGCTCGATCTGAACGCCGACGAGGGGCCGTACTACCAGACGCATCGCTTCGATCGCTATCGGGAAGTCATTCGCGGCATGCTCGATGAGGGCACGGCGTATCACTGCTACTGCACCAAGCAGGAGCTGGACGCTATGCGTGAGGCGCAGATCGCGCGCAAGGAAAAGCCGCGCTACACGGGCATTTGCCGCAACCGGACCCAGCCGCGCCCCGGCGTTGACCCGGTGGTGCGCTTTCGCAATCCACTCGACGGCGCGGTCGTGGTCAACGACCTGGTCCACGGACAGGTGACCTTCCAAAACAAAGAGCTCGACGACCTCATCATTGCCCGTTCGGATGGCACGCCGACCTATAACTTCTGCGTCGTTGTGGACGACATGGATATGGGCGTCACGCACGTGATTCGGGGCGATGACCACCTGAACAACACGCCGCGTCAGATGAACATGCTTCTGGCCCTCGGCGCGACGGTGCCTGAGTACGCGCACGTACCTATGATTCTGGGGCCGGACGGCGCAAAGCTCTCGAAGCGGCACGGCGCGGTGAGCGTCCTCCAGTATGAGGAGGAGGGTTACCTGCCGGATGCGCTTCTCAACTATCTGGTGCGCTTGGGCTGGTCCCACGGTGATCAGGAGGTCTTTACACGCGAGGAGATGATCGCGGCCTTCGATATTCACGATGTGAACAAGGCGGCCTCTGCGTTCAATCCTGAGAAGCTGCTGTGGCTCAATCAGCAGCACATGATGCGGGCCGAGCCGGCGACGCTGGTACCGCACCTGCGGGCGCAACTGCGTCGCCTCGGCGTCGACAGCGACGACCAGAAGCTGCTCGAGGGCGTGATCCTGGCGCAGCGGGAGAGGGCGAAGACGCTGAAGGAGATGGCGCAGAACAGTCGCTTCTTCTTCATCGACACCATCGAGATCGATCCGAAGGCGGGGGCCAAGCATCTGTCCGGCGACGGTCTTCAGGTGCTTGCCAAAGTGCGCGCGCAGCTGGCGGGCCTGCCGGAGTGGACCACCGCCACCATTCATGCAGCGCTCAATGATCTCGCCGCCAGTCTGCAGACCGGGCTCGGCAAGATCGCGCAGCCAGTGCGGGTCGCGGTGACCGGCACCGCCGTGTCGCCGCCGATCGACGCCACTCTGGCTCTACTCGGCCGCGACCGGACGCTCGCCCGTCTCGACGCAGCCTTGGCGCAGGCGTAGCGGCGATCGTGAATCCGTGGCGGATGCAGCGCACACGAAGCTGCTGTCAGGCTTGACAATACCTTGGGGGGTGCGTAGTTTCCCGCGCCTCCGCGTGGGGCCATAGCTCAGCTGGGAGAGCGCTTCCATGGCATGGAAGAGGTCGTCGGTTCGATCCCGACTGGCTCCACCAATTCACCTTCCCAGAGCGTCCCGAGAAATCCCAAAATCAGCCTAAGTGGCTGGTTTGACAGGGGCTTCTTGGTCCACCACGTCCCAAGTCGTTCCTTGACAGCCTAGCACAAGGAGGGGTAAGTCTGAGGTGTCAGCCGGTTTCTGGACGCGGTTACCCATGCTGACGGATCACGCGATTCGATCCGCCAGCCTCGCGAGAAGCCCTACAAGTTGTTCGACGAGCGCGGGCTTTTCATGCTGGTCACTCCCGCCGGGGGCCGCTGGCGAGACTTCCCAGCGGAAGCGCGGCGCAAGGCGGGGCACCAGCTAAACCGTGTACAGCACGGGCACGACCCCGAGGACTGGAAGCCGATGCCGACTGTGGGTCTCAGCGTACGTGAGATCCGTATCCATGAGGACGGTGAGTATCGCGTGTTGTACGTGGCGAAGTTCGCGGAGGCCGTGTATGTGCTGCACGCATTCAGCAAGAAGACTCGCAAGACACCCAAGTCGGATATTGACCTTGCGAGCGGTCGCTTCCGGGCCGTAATCGAAGAGCGCAGGAGACAACAGAAATGAGCAAGCGAGTCAAAATGGTTCGAGGAAGCGGCAACGTGTTTCGTGACCTCGGCTTCCCGGAGGATGAGGCGCGTAGCCTCGCCCTGCGCTCGGAAATCATGATCCGCATCGAGGAGTTTGTCGAGGAAAGTGGGCTGACCCAAGCTCGTGCTGCCGCACGCCTTGGCCTCACTCAGCCGAGACTCAACGCGCTCCTGAAGGGAAAGATCGATCTATTCAGTCTCGATGCACTTGTGAATGCTGCCGCGCGGGCAGGTCTGCATGTTGAGTTGCGCATAACGGCCCCTGGGCGGCGGGCTGGGGCTGGGAGAGCGGCAGCGACCGCGTGATTTCCGGCCGTAAATTGGGGTGATCGCAGCGTGAAACCGATACACACGGCCCGAAGTGGAACGTTTGGCGCTCCGTACCAGAAATCCAACTGTGGGAAGGCATCGCGCTATCGCTCAACATTGAGCCCGATCAGGTGAGTCATAATAGGGGCGTTTGGATGATAAACGCTCACGAGTCGCCGGACTTCAAGGATCGGCTATTGGTTGCTGTCCGCAACCTCGCCGGGGTGGGTGCTCTGCGGTCCACCAGAGCGAATGTGTACGAGCCCGCCGCGGCCTGGGCCCGGCAGCCGCCGCAGATGCCGCTCTGCGGCTAGTCGACTGGCCAAGCCAGTAGCCCTCCGAGCGTGCGCTTCAGGCCGCGGGTGTCTGATTCCCGCGACCCGTCATACACCTGTCACACCGGATATTTAGCTTTCTGTCGGTTTTCGATAAGAACGACAGGAGCACCCCGATGATTCGCAAGTTCGTGAACCGTAGTCTCATGGTGGCAGCGGCGGCTGTTCCCATTCTGCAGGCGCATGCCGGTCCTGATCTGGTCGCCACCGCCAGCATTCCCGCTACCTACGAGGACCTGAGCAACCAAACTGCCGCGCCACTCCAGAACGGCGTGCCTGGCAATCGCCTGGGCGGTTTCGGATCCTCCATTGCCTACGCCGGTGGTGACACCTTTCTGATGGTGCCGGACCGTGGCCCGAACGCTGTGGAATATGCTTCCAGCATCGACAGCACGGTCTCCTACATCGAGCGCTTCCATACCTTCAATCTGCGGCTGCTGCCCGCCACGCCGGTCGATGCCGGCGTCCAGGACAGTAACTCCAGCCCGAATGCGGTCAGCGGTCTGACAGCACCCTTTGACGTGTCCGGACTGCCGTTCATCCTGACTCCGACGCTGCGTTCGACGACGTTGCTGTGGAGCCCGACACCGTTGAACTACGGCAAGGCTGGCGGTTTTTCGGACGATGGCGGCAAGCCCATCGGCAGCGGCGCGCCGGCGCTCAACGCCGGCCACCACAGGTATTACTTCACTGGACGTTCGGATGGGTTCGCCTACGATCCCGCCAAGCCCGCTGTCTATCCCAACCTGTCGAACAATCCAAACAACGCGCGCCTCGATTCGGAGAGCATCAAAGTTTCCAACAGCGGTCTTTCGGTGTTTATTTCCGACGAATACGGCCCGTACGTCTATCAGTTCGATCGCGCCACCGGCGCGCGTATCCGCTCCTTGCGCTTGCCGGACAGCTTCGCGGTGATCCCGAATACCACCACTGGCACTGAAACCGGCGGGTTCGGCACCGATACGCAGAACGTCAACAGCACGCGTCTGATGGGCCGTGTCGCCAACAAGGGCGCCGAAGGATTGGCCATCACTCCGGACGGAAGGACTCTGCTCGTCGCCCTGCAAAGCGCGCTCATCCAGGACGGCGGTACGGGCCCGAACGGTGCCTTTACCCGTATGGTCGCCATCGACATCCTCAGCGGCAGGGTCAAGGCGCAATACGCCTATCCGCTGACCGCCACCAAGCCCGGAAAGTACACGACCATCAGTGAAATTCTCGCCGTCAACGACCACCAGTTCCTGGTGGACGAGCGCGATGGCAAGGGCTTTGAGGGCGGCGGTGCGGCGGGGTACAAGGTGCTGAATCTCGTCGACATTCAGGCGCCGGGGGTGGCGGATGTCAGCAACAACAACAGCTTCCTGACGAACAGTCCCGCGGCGGTGGCGCTCCACAAGGTGCCCTTCCTGGACGTTGTTGCGGTGATCAAGGCTCACAACCTCAACCCGAGCGTCGACCTGCCGGCTAAGCTGGAGGGCATCACGTTCGGACAGGACGTCAGTCTCAACGGGGTGACCAAACACACCTTGTACCTGTCCAGCGATAACGATTTCCTGACCAGCTTTGCGCTCGACGACGACCTGCAGGCGCACGTTTACGACAATCCGAGCAAGATCTTCGTGTTCGCCTTCGACCAGGGCGACCTCGACAGTCTTGGCACGGCCAACACTGCGAAAAACTCGGGATGGAAGTATGTAGCACAGCAGCTCGTGTCGGAGCAGGTGCCGGACTTCTACTCACCAGAGCAGTTCCCGTCGTTCTTGTTTGGCGGCGACGGGTCCTATTGAGGGTGCTTTGAGGGCGGTCGCTGCCACCGGATCGGGTGGCGGCGACCACTCTCCTGCGACCGCTCAATCGAACGAGTGAGCGCGCCCAGGTCCTCAATCAACCGCCGTAGCATCAGGCGCGCCCCTTCGCTATGCGGACACGACTCGCGCAGTGCCCCTGACGCTTGGTGGCAGCCCTCGTGAAGCTCCTGGAAATCCACAGAACCGGTGCCGCCGCGCGCGAGCGCTGCAACCTTCGGTGCCACATCTTGGAAGGCGCAGGCGAACCTCTCCAGCGCAGCGGTCACTGGGGCGGGCAATGCTTCGTTGGCTTGCAGCTCGCGCCTCAGAAAGACCATGTCAGCGTGCATCTGCACGGTGAATTTGACCATCGCCGCAGCGAGGCCCTGCGCTGGCGGCGCGTCGTGGCGGTCGCGAATCAGCATGCCAAGATCGCGTAACGATTGGCGAATCCGGAATTCAAACTGATCGCGCGACCGGGAACGGCCGCTGTTGGTCTCCAGGACGTTGCGCAGCAACCCTACAAATTCTCCGAGGAGCTTCGCGACCGCGCGTGCTACCACGACTTGGCGGCGACTCGGCAGCACTGTGACGGACACCAGCGCTCCCACAACCGCGCCGAGGCTGACGCCGAGCATGCGAACGGCGGCGACGTGCAGTGGTGCCCCCGCGGATGCGGGCGCTGAGAGAACAATCATGGCGGCAATCATTGCCGTACGGTAGCCACTGTTGTGGGCGACGACCAACGCCAGGGGCGAGAGGGTGATGGCAATCAGCCAGACCTCGGGAATGTGGGCGTGCCGTCCGAAAGTGGCTACGCAAGCGATCCCCGCGCCGAGAATAGTGGCCAACAGACGTTCGAGACTCGCGCGCAGCACGCCACCCGAGTGCGGACGTGCGACCACTAGCGTCGTGATCACTGCGCTGTAAGGGCCGGGCAAATGAATGATCGCTGTCAGCAGATAGGCGCCCAGCGCGGCGACCAACATTCGGACCGCCGAGCGTCCTTCGTGCCAGTCCATGAGCCGACCGGACAGTGCGGTAGCGGGTGCGTTCATCTGTCTCCTTGGTTCCCCGCGAGCCTGGTGATATGATACGCATAGCGTAGCAAATTGTTCTGGGTCGTGGAGTTTTATGATCAGGCACATGCGGACGTGGTTGATTGCGGCGATGACTCTTGCGGTCGCGCCGTGGGCAAAAGCAGTCGAGCCGTTGCGAGCTCATGTACAAGGAGGGTCTGTCGTTGGCATCGTCGATGGCGGGGTCGAGATATTCAAAGGCATCCCTTATGCAGCGCCGCCGACAGGTCCACTGCGCGCAGTACTGCCGCAACCGGTAGTTCCGTGGGCGGGCGAGCGCCAGGCCGACGACTTCGGCTTTTCCTGCCCACAGCGGTCAACTCCCCGCAACGTCCCGTCCGACTCACGCGCTGCGCGGCTCGACGAGGACTGCCTGACCGTGAATGTGTGGGCCCCCGCGGCCGCCAGGAAGACACCGGTGATGGTATATCTGCACGGCGGCGGCAACGAAGGCGGCTCGTCGGCTGACAGTTACTACAATGGAACGGAATTTGCCCGGGATGGAGTTGTGTTGGTATCGCTCAATTACCGGCTGGGCTCGCTGGGTTTCCAACCCCACGATGGTACGGCCAACCTGGGTCTCTGGGACCAGATCGCCGCCCTGAAATGGGTGCGCGAGAATATCGCCGTCTTTGGCGGGGATCCGCACAATGTCACGCTGTTCGGCGAGTCCGCTGGAGGTGAGGACACGCTCATTCTGATGACTGCCGTGGCGGCGCGCGGCCTGTTTCAGAGGGCGATCGTGGAGTCTGGTGGCGGCGGCTGGGGACCCACTCCAACATTGGCCGAGGCGCAGAAGGCTCAGCCTGAGGGTTACGCGCAGCCGCTGGTTGACGGGCGCTTGCTCAAGGAGCCGCCGCTGCAGGCGTTCGCCGCCGGACGGATCGCGCACATTCCCTTGATTATCGGTACCAACGGCGGTGAGGGATCACTGCTGGGGTCGGACGCCCGCACGGAGGGGTTGTTTCCGCAGCTCTCCAAGGAAGACTTGCGCGAGCTGGCCGCGCTTTACGGGCCGGAGGCGTCAAATGACGACGCGCTGGCCCGGCTGGTGTTTCGGGACGGTTACTTTGCCAGCGAGGCTCGCTGGATCGCTGCAAAGGTCAGCGCAGCAGGTGCGCCTGCCTATCTATACCGGTTTGCCTACGTGCTTGCTGCTCTCCAGGGGCGCCGCGCCGGGGCCAATCACGGCTCCGAGATACCGTTCGTGTTCGACCGCATGCCGCCGCTGAAAATAGACGACGCGGACATTCGCGTGGAGCGCGCGCTGCATGGGTGCTGGGTGGCTTTCGCGAAAACGGGAAAACCAACCTGCGAGGACGCGCCGGGCTGGCCGCGGTTCGAGCCAGGCAAGGACGGTAAGTGGATGTTTTTCGACGCGCATCCGACGGTGCGGCCGTTGGAGAATGCCGCTGCACTCGATCTGCTGCAGTGTCGGCTTGCGGTGGGACTAGCGGCTGTCGAAGGTGCTTGTGCCGTGAAGTGACGCGGTCTTGGCGGGTGCGTGTGGCACGCGGCCACACGCACCCGCGCAGGTTTACTTGATGGTCTTGCTGACGACAGGCGACAGCGAGCTGCGTGCGCCGCTCGAGTTGTAAGCGGATACCGCGAAATAGTACGTGCCAGATGCCAAACCCTCGACCACGTACCGCGTCAGCGAGGCATTCGTGACATTGACCGTCGAGGTCAGTGAATTGGCCGCCTTACCGTAGCTGATCGTGTACCCAGCGAGATTGGTGACCGTGCTGCCGTTGGTGTTCTGAGTGGGCGGTGACCAGCTGATGGTCGCAGAGCCGGTCGAGCCGGTAGTGCCGCCGGTCGAGCCCGTGCCGGTGACCGTGATGTTGAACGCCGGCAGATATGCCGTGGAGAGGCCGTCGGTCGCGTAGATCACGATATTGGCATACGTGCCAACGTTAGCGGCCGTAGGTATTCCATACAGATGGCCGTACTTGGTATCGAAGGTCGCCCACGACGGCTTGTTTCTGATGGCGTACGTGACGGGGCGTTTGTCGGTGTCGGTAGCCCAAGACTGGAACCCGTAGTAGCGGTTCTCTGCAACCGAAGTGATGGGCGTGCCAGAAATCGTTGTGGACGCATGTGAGACCGTCACAAATGACATGGCCAGCAACGCGCTCGCAAACACACCGCCGGTGGACTTGCCGGAAAGAGCAAATAATGTACGCATGGAACCCCGTCCCCGTCTTGACAAACTCAGACAAATTGACGTGTCAGTCGGCTACTGCGATGGGTAGCCTCCGCACGTCGCGTTGGGTGTCGCCAATTGGCGAAACAACCCTTGACTTAAGTCGGCGCGGAGTAAAACCCGAGACTGTGGTTGAGGCAAAATGTCTCGACTTACCGACGTAGTTGATCGGCGACAGAATTCCGCTAAGCTTGACTTTCCAGATGTATGCTCGTGTTTGTTTGCTCGTGCGCGTGGATTCGCACGAGTTGGCACGATCTAACATTGAGCGCCGCGACCGCTCCGTGGAGAAATGTCGAGTACGTGACGAGGAGCACACGCGGGAGCAGGGTGTGACTGGCGAGCACCCGCCGGCGCGTCGCGGACAAATGTCGGCGTTGTGAAATACATCAACCTTCAAGCGCCTGTCGCGCGCCCTTGCGCTCGAAATTCCAAGCACGGACGCGTGCACACGCCACCTTTCATTAGTCTTTCATGGACGCATGCATGGGGAATCGGGGCGGGGAACTGGAACATCAAATGGTGCATGCGCACGCGTTGTGACGTCGCATGTTCTGACGCTATTTCGACTTATTATGTCGATTGAGCGCCCCGGATGGGGGCGCTGGTGGAACCTGTATCCAGCAAGGAAACATGCTTAAGCTCAGCAGGGATGATTTATTCAGTAGGCGGGCATACTATGGCTCGCATACAAGAAAGATGAGGAGCGCCGGGATGTCAACGCGAAACACTATCGTTGCACAATTCGAAGCCGTAGCCGGCGAGCAGCATCGGCAACTGGCGCCTCTGGCTGATGATCTGAAGCTGTTGCAGTCGGGCCTCGACTCGCTCAGCTTCGCCATTGTTGTGGCGCGCCTCGAGGACGAGCTCGGCGTCGATCCGTTCAATGCGGACGATGCCGTGGAGTTTCCGGTGACGTTTGGCGATTTCGTCAGACTCTACGAGAAAACACCGGCGTAAGCCGATGTGGCTCTGGGGCTCGATGCTTGCGAACGGGCTGCCCGTCGGCTCGTTCTACGGCCCCGGCGCGGCGATTCCTCTGGCCGATCTGGGATCTGCCTCCAGCCTTGGCGGTCGACTCGAAGAACTGCGCGGTCGTGTGGTCCTCGTGGCGCTCAGGGATCAGCTCACCGCGGCGCTCGCGCTCATTGAGCTCGATGGGGTGGCCCGGCGCATGGTGTTGTGTCCGCCGGATCTCGCGGCCAAGTATTTTCCGGACGTCATCAGGACGGCAGATGCGGTTGCGTGGGTTCGCGATCGCGATGTCCCGGAGGAGAACGGCGCCGGACTGGACCTGTGCGTTACCGCAGAGCCCGCGTTATCGTCGAGCATTTCTGAGCGACGTCATTCCGAGGATACGGAGTGGATACTGCTCACTTCGGGAACGACGGGCGCTCCGAAGCTGGTGTTGCACACCCTCCAGACCCTCACGAATATCATTACCTGGCAGCAGGCGGCGCAGCCCAAGCCTGCGAATCCGTCGGTTTGGAGCACGTTTTACGACATCCGGCGCTACGGAGGGCTGCAGATCTTTCTACGAGCGGCCTTGCGTGGGGGCTCGCTCGTGCTGTCCGATCCGAAAGAGCCGATTACCAGTTTCCTCACACGTGCCGGCGCCGCCGGTGTGACCCATATTTCTGGAACGCCCTCGCACTGGCGCAGAGCCCTGATGAGCGGCGCGGCAGGGTTGCTGGCACCGGCCTACGCTCGCCTTTCTGGAGAGATTGCCGATCAGGCGATTCTCGACAATCTGAAAGCCACCTATCCACGGGCTGGCGTTGCGCACGCATTCGCCTCTACCGAAGCAGGCGTTGCATTCGAGGTGGGCGACGGTCGGGCCGGGTTTCCGGCGTCCATCATCGGCGCACCGGGACCGGTGGAGTTGAAAGTCGCCAACGACACATTGCACATCCGCTCGGGCGGTAACGCTGTGCGCTACCTCGGCGAGCAAGTTGCGCCCATCCGGGCCGGGGATGGCTTTGTCGATACGGGGGATCGGGTTGAGTTGCGGGACGGGCGCTACCACTTCATGGGTCGCGCCGGTGGGGTCATCAACGTTGGGGGTTTGAAAGTACATCCCGAGGAAGTCGAGGCTGTCATCAACGCCCATCCTTGGGTGCGTATGTCCCTGGTGAAAGCGCGCCGCAACCCCATTACAGGGGCGGTCGTGACAGCCGAGATCGTACTCGCGGATCCGGCGGAGGCGCCGGGCGAGCGTCCCAGCGGCGAGATGTTGATCCAAGAGGTTCTCGAGGCTTGTCGTCACGTGTTGCCCGCGCATAAAGTACCCGCCATGGTTAGGATCGTGCCCATGTTGGAAGTGTCGGCGGCCGGAAAGTTGGTGCGCCCGAGTGCGTAACGTCATTGTCACCGGCGCGAGTCGCGGGTTGGGTCTGGCGATTGCCGCGACTCTGGCTGCTGGTGGCTACCGCGTGATTGCAGTGGCTCGAAAGGAGACGGACGAGCTGCGTGCCGCCGCCGCGACCGCCGCACGCGAGCAACGCGGCGAGGTGCGATTCCGGAGTTTCGATCTCACTCGTACCGGGGAAATCGCTGGATTTGTCAGCGGAGTCCGCCAGGAGGTTGGCCCGATCTACGGACTTGTCAACAACGCCGGTCTCGGCACACCGGGCGTGTTGACCATGATGCGTGACGAGCAGATCGAGAGCCTCTTACGGCTCAACACCCTCTCGCCCATTATCCTTTCCAAGTACGTAGTGCGCTCGATGATGGTCGAGCGGGCAGGGCGTATCGTCAACATCTCCTCTATTGTCGCTGCCACCGGCTACAGCGGATTGTCCGCGTACTCTGCCACCAAGGCGGCGCTCGTCGGGTTTACCCGTTCTCTGGCACGGGAAGTTGGGCAGCTGGGCATCACGGTCAACGCGATCGCTCCCGGTTTCGTGGTCACGGAAATGACACATGACCTCACCGGCGGTCAGCGCGAACAGATCATGCGCCGCAGTGCCTTGCGACGCATGGCCGAGCCGGGCGATGTGGCTGCCAGTGTCGAGTTCTTGCTCAGCGAGAAAGCACGCAACATTACGGGGACTACCGTGACAGTGGATGCCGGCAACACGGCCTGAGCGCCTCAGACCCTGATGGTTCCTGTCCGCAGACGCTCCTGCAGCGTTAGATCCAGGCTGACATAAGCTTCCTGTTGCCGGTCATCGAAATACAGCGGGTCAGTGACTTTCGCGGGGTCGAATCCCTCCAGGGCCAGCTCCTGTTTGCGCAGCTTGAAAGTCCCCGTGATCTCGATAGCAGCAACGATGCGCAAGAACAGCGGTCGTGCGTACTCGGGTAATCGTGTGGCAACATGTTGTCTGAATGCCGTGAGATCGAACTCCGTGTCGACCACAATAGCCGCCATTCCAGCGCGGCCGTCCGCGCCCGGCACGGCAACACCGTACACGGCGGCGTCCGCAATACCCGGACAGGAAGTGACGACGGCTGTGACTTCACCGGTCGAGACGTTCTCCCCTTTCCAACGGAACGTGTCCCCGACCCGGTCGACGAAGTAGAAGAAACCTTGCGCATCCTTGCGCATCAGATCCCCAGTGCGATACCAGGCATCTCCTTGGGCAAATACGTCGCGCAGAATCTTCTTTTCCGAGGCCCCCGCGTCTGCGTACCCTTCGAAACGACCACCCTGCTGACCGCCGGCGCTCGCTATCTGACCGATTGCTTCGCCGGGCTCGTCAACTCCACAGCGCACGCAGCGACCTGACTCATTGCGCAGCGGCGCATCGAGCGCCGGATCGAACTTCACCAAGGCCACCTGCATCCGATGCGACAGGAAGGGCGGTATGCGTCCGATCGCTCCTGGGCGCCCTTCGCAGTTGTACAAAGAGAAACTGCCTTCGGTGGCGGCGTAATACTCCAGGATGCGAGGGATGCCGAAACGCTCCTGGAATGCTTCCCAAACATCCGCTCGCAGGCCATTGCCGCAGCAGAGGCGCAGCGAATGTTGTCTGTCCAACGGTTGCGGTGCACGGGCCACCAAGTAGCGGCACAACTCGCCGATATACTGGAAGAGAGTGCAACGCTCCTCGACGACGTCCCTCCAGAAGTCGCTCGCCGAGAAGCGTTCGCGTAGTACCACGGTGCCGCCGCTCACCAGGGTCGCTCCCGTAGCCACCACCCCGCCCACGCTGTGATAGAGCGGCAGGCAGTTGTACATGCGGTCGTCAGGTTGTGTATTCATCAAGCCTGCGAACCAGTGGCTCCACTGCATCAGGCGCAAGTGACTGACATTGGCCGCTTTGGGAAGGCCGGTGGTTCCCGAGGTGTAGATATGAAGCGCCCGGTCATCGAGAGCGGGCGCAGGACAGTCATCCTCGGTCAGTTTCGCGGCGGGCAGGCGTGCGAGCTCCAGATCGAGCCGGGAAAACTCAGTGGGCTCACAGGGGCCGTAAGCGAGGTATCCGACGAGCCCTATGACATGAGGTTGTGCCGTTCGTAAGGCGGGGATCAGCGACGGTGCGACTATGACATAACGCGGCGAAACAATATTGATGGAGTGCGCCAGTGCTTCGCCGCTCAAGTTGGTGTTGAGCAAGGCGACTACCACGCCGACTCGCGTCAAACCAAGCCATATCGCCAGGTAATCCGGGCAGTTGTGCATCAGCAGACACACCACCTCGCCGGGTGCCAGTTCGTGTCCCCGGGCCCAGCGGGCCTGCCGGTTGGCCGCGTCGGCCAACTCCCGATAGCTGAGCGAAGTGGTGCGATCGGTCAGTGCTGGTGCAGCGCCGTAGCGCTCTGCGAGGCTCTCCAGCAGCACCGGAAGCGTAGGGGACTCGCGTCTGTCGATAGGAGCCGTAAGCTCGAGGGCGCGCATCCACGACTGCAGTGGCGATTTCATGCTTTCGTCGAATCGAGCCGTCATAATAGGCCGCCACAGCTATAGGTCATGAGCGCGATCTGAGGATGCTACAGTGAAGAACGAGACCATTGCCCTGCACGGCGGGTTCGATTCGGACCCTACCACCAAAGCGGTCGCCGTGCCGATCTATCAAACCGTGGCTTATTCTTTCGACAGCGCCGAGCACGGCGCCGCGCTCTTCAATCTGGAGGCTGAAGGGTATCGCTACACGCGCATCGGCAATCCGACCAACTCGGTGCTCGAGCAGCGCGTCGCGATGCTCGAAGGTGGGATTGATGCACTGAGCGCCAGTTCGGGGCAAACGGCTTTGTATTACGCGGCGTTGAACGTTGCGGACAAGGGACGCAACATAATTTCCATACCGCAGTTATACGGTACCACTCACACCTTGTTCGCTCACGTGCTGCCGAGGCTTGGAGTAACCGTTCGTTTCGCGAAATCCGATCGACCCGAAGACATGGCGGCTTTGATCGATGAGGACACACGTGCTTTGTTTTGCGAGACGGTGGGGAATCCGGCCGGCAACGTGTGTGATCTCGAAGGAATGGCCGCAGTGGCTCATCGCGCTGGCGTTCCCTTGATTGTGGACAACACCGTTCCCACACCCATTCTGATCCGTCCGTTCGAATACGGCGCCGACATCGTCCTGCATTCACTCACTAAATTCCTCGGCGGCCATGGCACCACCCTCGGCGGCATCATTGTCGACAGCGGCAAATTTCCGTGGGAAAAGCACGCTGCGCGCTATCCAATGTTCACCACGCCGGATGAGTCGTATCACGGGCTGGTTTATACGGATCACTACGGTCCGAAGGCGTTTCTCGGCCGCTGCCGCAGTGTCTATCAGCGAACCATGGGAGCGGTGTTGGCGCCGTTGAATGCTTTCTTGCTGCTTCAGGGCATTGAGACCGTCGCGTTGCGCGTCGACCGTCACGTCGAAAATGCCAGGAAGGTTGCAGAGTTCCTGCGCGACCATCCGCGCGTCGCCTCGGTCAGCTATGCTGGGTTTCCCGAGAGCCCGTACTACCCCTTGGTGCAGAAATACCTGCGCGGACGGGCTTGCTCGCTGCTGACCTTCGCAATCCGCGGCGGATTTGATGGCGGCGTGCGTTTCTACAATGCTTTGAAGTTGTTCAAGCGTCTGGTGAACCTGGGCGATGCGAAGTCGCTGGCCTGCCATCCGGCCTCGACGACCCACAGGCAGATGTCGCCGCAGGAGCAACGGGTGGCCGGTGTTGGGCCTGAAACCATTCGTTTGAGTATTGGCATCGAGCACATCGACGACATTCTCGCGGACCTCGACCAGGCATTGGCGGCCGCTACATGACTCCCATTCCTGGACCTGTGGCGGCGTTGTTCCCGGATCGCGCCACGCGCGAGCGGGTGGATGACTGGCTGACGCGGGAGCTTGCCAAGGCAACCGATAGGATTCCAGACGGTTCGGTCATGCCGCGGCTCGATATGGCGAAGTTTCGTCAGGAGCTCGCGGCGTTTGACTTCGAGCGTCCGCAGACACCCGAGCAGGCCCTCGCTTGGAGCATCGCGCAGCTGGAGCATGGCACCGTGCACATGACTCACCCGCGCTACTTCGGCCTGTTCAATCCAGCTCCGGTGTTCCCGGCTCAATGGGCGGACCGGATTGCGGGAGCCTTTAATCCGCAGCTGGCCAGTTCGGGCTCCTCGCCGGCACCGGTCGAGATCGAGGCTCACGTGATTCGGGCGATCGGCCGTCGCGCCGGATTGCCCGGGAACGCGGTGGGTCACTTCACGACCAGCGGCTCGGAAGCCAACTACACCTCGTTGCTCTGCGCCTTGACTCGTGCTGCACCGCGATTCAGCTCTGACGGCGTGCGCGCGTTCCCAGGACCTGTTGCCCTATACACCTCCCAAGGGTGTCATCCAGCCTGGTTGAAGATCGCGCACCAGGCGGGTGTTGGGCGTTCCGCGCTCCGACTCGTGCCTACTGACGGCATGGGTAGGATGGATAGCAGTGCGTTGTCTGATGCCATAGCTCGCGATCGACGGGATGGGACCGTTCCCGTGCTCATCGCCGCTACCGCGGGTACCACGGCCGGCGGAATGATCGATCCTCTGGCAAGTTGCGCTGCGATCGCGCGTTCCCACGATGTCTGGTATCACGTCGATGCAGCGTGGGGCGGCGCTGCATTGGCGTCCGATCGTCTGAAGACCGTGTTGGCGGGGATTGAGTTAGCCGATTCGATCACGATCGACGCGCATAAGTGGTTCGCTACGACCATGGGCTGTGGCATGTTTGTGTCGCGAGATGCCGCGGTATTGAATGAAGCGTTCCGCGTCGGCGGGGATTTTATGCCTTCCAATGCATCAAATTTGGACCCATACCTGAATACCGTGCAGTGGTCGCGGCGTTTCCTCGGACTGAGGCTCTTTCTGGCGCTCGCGATAGCCGGGTGGCAGGGCTACGGAGCACATGTGGAACGCGCTGTGGCGGTGATCCAACAGGTCAAGGAACGCCTTCTGGAGCATGGCTGGTTAGCGGTGAATGAGTCGCCCCTGGCCGTGTTATGCGCCGTACCACCTTTGTCGAGTGAGGTAGGGGCTATCGTCAGTAAGCTACTCGCGTCTGGCCGTGCGTGGGTTGCACGTACGACCTTCGAAGGGCGCGAGGTGGTCAGGATCTGCGCCACGCATGGCGAGACCAGCTTGGCTGATGTCGAGGAGCTGGTGCGCGGCTTAACCGCTTGAGCCCAGAAGTCTCCGCAGCAACGCTTCGACAGAAGCGATGGAATCGAAGTTATCGGGCGTGATGTCGGCCTGCGGAATAGCGAGGTCGAATTCGACCTCAATGGCGAGCATGAGGTTGATCATTTTCATGGAGCTCATGCCCAGCTCGTTCAAACGGACCTCTGTTGGCAGAGGCGCAGCTCCTGGTGGACGCTCGAGAATGCGCTCCACCAAAGTCATTAGTCGCTCCTGCGGCGCACGATCCTTCGGGCTCTGATTCGACTCACTCATCGGTGGACTCACACGTGGGATGCTAGGGCGGAAGGCGGATTCTGTGTGTTTTTGTTGCGGGCACTGGCGAGATACGCCAGCCAATTACGATATATGCCTGTGGCGCCCGTACTCCAGGTACTGTGTAAGTCATCGGTGATGGCTGCCGTAGGAAACTCCGCCAGCAGCTCGGCGGCCGGCTTTGCAGTGGCCTGCCTCTGGAAAGCGCCCAGCAGCTCCAATGCGGCCGGCGAAAAATAGCCGTGCGGAAGGCTGGGATAGTGCGGTTGCTCGCCGCGCAGGAAACGGCCTACGTCGCGCCGGTATTCGCGCAGTAACGTGGCGGGCTCGTATTCGGGATGTCCTTGAAAGAAGACGAGCAGGCTATGTGTCTGCTTGATGAACATGTCGGCGCCGGACTCGGGAGAAGCGCTGACAATGGTGTACCCTGCGGCATGCAACTCGTCGACGGGTAGTTCGTTCCAACGTGAGTGCGGCGTGTACAGAGGCGTCGCGACACCGGCGAGCAGCGGGTGCTCCGCTAGTGTGGTGTGTGCAAATACGCCACAACGCTTGCGCTCGAGGCGCCGCCGTCGAATGCCGTCCAGCCGCTCTACGGCGACGTGAGCGGCCAGGCAGGACCAGATGCTGGAGGTGGTGTTGGTATCCGCCCACTGCAGGAGACGCCCCATACGCTCCCAGTAGGGCTCCTCTTGCAGCAGCGGCGCCCGCGGCTCCATGCCGGTGACGATCAGGGCATCGAGCGGGGAGCGCAACAGTGCCTCCAGAGGCCAGTAGGTGTCGCCCTGGAGATGTTCGAGGCCTGCGGGACCGCGTGGTACCTCTGGCAGAAAAGACAGTCGCAGTCGCACATGTAATGAGTCGGCCGCGACGCTCAGCAGCCGCGAGAACTGGTTCTGTGTGGCCTCCAGCGCTGAATCAGGCATGTTGTTGATTAGCCCGATGACCACGCCGTCGCTGCCGGTCCCACGCCGCGCACTTTTTTGCGACTTGAGGGAACGCAAATGTTCAATCTGGAGCGACATTGCAGTTCACTTAATTCAACTTGCCGTAAAAAGTTTTACGGTAACACTGTAAGGACGGGTGTACATTATTACCCTACTTGCAGTATTGTTGACAGCAGAATTAGAGCGTAACGGGCTGTGTTAATGGAAGCGCCAGCGATCTCGAAAAACGCCGGTTTATCGTCTGCCGATCTGCTGACGCGCGCCAGGGAAGTCGCGTCGATTGCAGCCAACAGCGCAGTCGATGTGGATGAAGTTGCACGATTTCCCAGTGAGGCCTGCGCTGCCTTGAAGCAGCAGCGTCTGTTGGGCGTGATGGTGTCACGTGACCTGGGCGGTGAGGGCGCGAGCATCGCCGACGTGGCGGACATCTGCTACGTGTTAGGTCAGGCGTGCGCCTCTACCGGCATGATCTATGCCATGCATCAGATCAAGGTGGCGTGCGTAACGCGCCATATGCGCGATAATTCCGTGTTGGCCGATATGATGCGCCGGCTGAGCAGCGAGCAGTTGCTGCTGGCTTCCTCTACTACTGAAGGGCAGGCCGGCGGCAACGTGCGCTCGAGCGAGGCTCCCGTCGAACACAACGGTGACCGGATCAGCCTGGAGCGCAAAGCCAGTGTCATCTCATACGGCGCTTATGCGGACGGCATCGTCACCACCGCCCGCCGCGCCGCTGACGCTGCGGGTTCCGATCAGGTGTTGGTTGCGTTCCTGAAGAGCGACTACACGCTGACGCGATTGCAAGGTTGGAATACGCTCGGAATGCGTGGGACCTGCAGCGAAGGTTATACGTTGAAAGCGAACGGCGCGGCGGGTCAGATCCTGCCCGACCCCTACGAGATCATTCACGCACAAACCATGGTGCCGTTCGCTCACCTGTTGTGGGGTTCTGTCTGGACGGGCATCGCGGCCAATGCGACCGCGCGTGCGCAGTCATTTATCCGTAATGCGATGCGCTCAGGGAACGGACAGTTGCCTCCCGGTGCGCCACAGTTTACCAAGGCCCTCGCGTCCCTGCGGACCTTGCGCGGCATGTTGGCTAACTCGCTGCGGGCCTATCAGCTCAGCATGAACGATCCGAAGGCTTTGGCCTCGGTGGAATTCCAATCTCTAATCACCATGACCAAGGTCGAGGCGTCCGAGCATGCGGTTGCGGTTGTGATGAGCGCACTGCGCGCCTGCGGGCTGTCGGGCTACCGCGCCGACGGTGACTTCACTATTGGGCGTCATCTGCGTGATGTACTGTCCTCGCCCATCATGATCAACAACGATCGCATCCTGGCGAATCTTGCGACCAGCTCGCTGATGACGCCGATTCCCGCTTCGATGCGTGACTGATAGCAGCGAAGAATCCCATGACCCAGTCTGTAACACCCACGTCCCCCGCTTACGATCCGCTCGGGTCACTCGCGGACGTCTTGTTTTATCCGATGGGTAGCGACGGCGTATACGCGCGCACGGCGCTCTATGAGGATGTGATCGAGAGGCTCACCGCGTTCATCACACGACAGCGCGACCCGCGCGCCGAAGTGTTGCGCTTTCCCCCTGTCATGAGCCGCCATCAGTTGGAGAAGTCCGGATACCTGAAGAGTTTTCCAAATCTCCTCGGTTGTGTATGCGCTCTGCATGGTAGCGAAGCCGCGATCCGCGCTTCGGCCGACTCGTACTACACGGGCGGAGACTGGACGAAAGGGCTATCTGCCGCGGATCTGGTGTTGTCGCCGGCCGCGTGTTATCCGGTTTATCCGCTGGTTGCCGCCCGTGGACGCCTGCCCAACGGCGGGTTGTTGTTCGATGTAGCCGCGGACTGTTTTCGCCACGAGCCTTCGCGATCCCTCGACCGGCTGCAGTCTTTCCGGATGCGGGAGTATGTGCGCATCGGCACCCCGGCGGAGATCATGGCTTTCCGCGAGGAGTGGATGGCGCGTGCCGAAGGTCTCGCGTCAGAACTGGTGTTGCCTTTCAAGATGGATGTGGCCAACGACCCGTTCTTCGGCAAGGTGGGACAGATGATGGCCGTGAGCCAGCGGCAGAATGCGCTGAAGTTCGAGCTGGTCATCCCATATTACGAGGGCGCCAGGCCCACCGCCTGCATGAGCTTCAACTGTCATCTGGAGCATTTCGGCGAGGTGTGGGGTATTCAGACCCAAGCCGGCGCGCTCGCGCACACCGGTTGTGTCGCCTTCGGCATGGATAGACTGGCGGTCGCCCTCTTTGCCAATCATGGCGTGGATACGGCGCGTTGGCCGGCCAGTGCACGACAGGCGTTGGCTTTGTGACTTAAGCGATTCCATGCCGCTCGATCCGCGCGCCAAGCGGTTTCTGGACAGGCTCGCAGCCCTCAATCCTCCGAGTGTGCTGGCGCTTACGGTGAGTGAGCGGCGCACCGGACTGAGTCAATTGTTGAGTTTCTCCGGCCCCGCGGCGGCGGTCGGAAGTGTTGAGGAGCGAGTCGTGCCCGGGCCGGATGGCGATCCGCTCGCACTGCGCATCTATACGCCGCCTGCGGACTCTGCACGGAACGCACCGCTGCCCGCACTCATCTATTTCCACGGCGGTGGGTTGGTCGCGGGCACCCTGGACACTCACGATCCCATTTGCCGTTCGCTGAGTAATGCGTGCGGCTGTATCGTTTTGTCGGTCGACTACCGGCTCGCGCCTGAGCATCCGTTTCCCGCGGCCATCGCTGATGGTTGTCACGCGACGGTCTGGACTGCCGCCAACGCGCGCGAGTTGGGTATCGATCCGGAACGCCTGGGAATATGCGGCGATTCAGCCGGCGCAACCCTGGCTGCGGTCGTCTGTCAGTCCGTTACTGAGAACGCCACAGTCAGGCTGGCCATGCAGTTCCTGTTGTGTCCCATCATGGACTTCTGCGCTACGACACCTTCGCGGCGTGACTATGCCGTCGGCTACCTCGTCGATCAGGCAACTCTGGAGCACGATCTGAAGCACTATCTGGGAGCGGATGCCGATCCGGCCCATCCGCGGATTTCACCGCTGCGCAGCGCAGATGTCAGCGGCTTGCCGCCCACCTGCATTCACACCGCGGAGTTCGATCCATTGCGAGACGAAGGGGCCGCTTACGCCGAGCGGCTACGTGAGGCGGGAGTTAGAACCACTTACCGCTGTCACTCCGGTATGATTCATCTGTTCTATGGGATGGGCGCGCTCATTCCGTATGCGGCAACGGCCTATCAGCTCATGAGCACCGACATCCATGCCATGCTCGGGGGAAATCCATCATGAATCGCCTCGAGTTCGAGAAGTTGCTCAGCGACCTGCACTCGGCACGCACCGAGGGTCGGCTGGATCCCTTGTGCGGGTTATTCGCGCCGCAGGCGACTTTCAAAATCGCGGGGGCCAGCGAAGGCAAGCCCATCGCGATCACTGCCCACGGGAGCGCGGAAATTCGCGCATGGCTGGCGGTGATGCTCAAGACCTTCAAGCTCACGCGCTATGAGCGCCTGTCGCTGGTGATAGAGGGCGTCCGAGCTGCGGTTCACTGGCGTGTCGATATCCACTCCAAGATCACTGGCGTTGTCATACCGACCGAGCTGGTGGATCTGGTGGAAGTGACCGATGGGCGTATCGCCGCCTATCGGGAGTTTTTCGCACCCTGCTGAAGCTTCAGGCCGCTGGCGACTCCGCCCTTTGGGCTGGCGCGGTCACGGTCCCTTGCGCATCGACCTCGGCCTTCCATGCATCGTGGCAGCGAGGATGGAAGTGGAGTGTCACCGCAGCTCCATCGAGCTGCGCCTCGACCTCGTATTCGATTTCCGCGGAGGACACCAGCACGCGACAAAAGTCGCAGGGGGCACCGCATCCCTTGCCGCCCCACAGGCGAATTGGCACCGCCCGCCGCAATGCCGCTACGGTCATGCGCTCGGTGCGTAGCACCTCTTCGGCAGGACTTGTGCGATCGGCGGAAGCGGGCCCGTTCATGATGTACCTTGCAGTGGTCTGCGCGGGCCGCCGCGACTGCAGTGGCCGCTGACGTCCCCGCGACTATGCGCCCGCCGGGCAGGGCGAGCAAGTACTGCCACGCTTGTTGCGTTTCAGCGTTTCACCGTTAGAAAAGCGTCAATAACCCGAGCGAGCCCATGGGTCGCGAAAGGATTGGATATCCTTTGCCTGCCCCGAAGCTTTCCGCTATTTTCGCAGCGCTCGAGTGCGGAACATTATAAGTACGAGGGGATCGGCGACGCGCCGGCCTCCAGGTTTCCGGGTTACGAACGTCGCACGGTAGAGATCCTAAGCGCGACTTGCGAATTGGAAGTTCTCCGTGGTTTTGAGCTGGCCGTGGCAATGGTCGGTTTGCTCGTGCATGCCTTTGGCTCGCCCAGGAGAATTTCCGGTCCCTTGAGCCTTCCGCGTTCGTGGGCGCGGCGCATTTCAATCTGGAGCCTGATGATGCAATCACAAGAACGAGCCCGCCGCGCACCCAAGATGGCCAAAGCGGCTCGTACGAAAGCCAATGGCGACCAGAACGGTGGA
>Ga0134126_10001168_pt1 | contig 33296 bp, 34 predicted proteins | sample KB31752_FD_96881 | JGI IMG/M metagenome (GOLD analysis project Ga0134126, IMG submission 96881) | Terrestrial soil microbial communities with excess Nitrogen fertilizer from Kellogg Biological Station, Michigan, USA - KB3-175-2 | ecosystem: Environmental > Terrestrial > Soil > Unclassified ...
CGCCGCGCGCCGGCGCGGTGAGTGAAGTGCCACGCGGACGTGGCGGAATGGTAGACGCAAGGGACTTAAAATCCCTTGGGAGATTTCCCGTGAGGGTTCGAGTCCCTCCGTCCGCACCAATTAAATCAAATACTTAGTTCAGGTGGTTGTTATTCAGCAAAAGCTTCAGGTCGAAGAATCCAGGGAAATTGCTGGACGGCTCCCGACCGATCGTAGGATGCGGTGTTTTATCGGAAGGCGCTCATAAACTCGTATTCCGGCCCGGTCGCGGCCGATCCTTCCGGCAAGGTCCTGCCGCTGAGAGTGCCATGAATGGCCTGTTGTCTAGCGCTACAACACAGTTCCAATGGCGACGATCGCTATGATGATCAAGGCTGCGGATAACACGCGGAGCCATTCTTTTTTGATGGCGATTGCGGCGAGCACGGTGCCGTAAACGCCAAAGGCCGCGATGGCGATGCTCATTATCTCGGCAGTTGTCTGCGGTGGCGTACTTGCTACGAATATGAATCCCAGAGTTGCCAGGATATTCAGAAAAACTGATGTGACGGAAATATCTCGGTCATTCATGAGAAGTCGCCACCCCTCTCTCTGCGCCAGTCAGCGACGACGGGCGCGAGAGAATTTTTGATGAAAATTAAAAATTTCATTCGGACACGTCACGAGGGTCGGCCTCCTCGAGAATGCGCCTGAAATGGGAAAGGGGCAAGATACCGATCGCTCTGACAGGTTCCGTAATTCGGCCCCTGGCAATATCGCGCCGCCGCAAAGCGTTCTGGCGGCGACCGGCTCGATCGGTTGCATGCACGTGGGGTTTATGCTGACTTTCGGACGCGCTGAGCGATTTATATGCAGAGTTTGGCTGGCAAAGTCGCAATTATAACTGGTGCGTCGCAGGGCATTGGCCGCGCGGTTGCGCAGCGCCTTTACGCTGACGGTGCTAGTCTCGTTTTGGCTAGCTTGCCGGATCACGGCAACGGTGAGGCTGTAATCAAACAGATTGGTGCAAGCGGTGATCGCGCGATTGTCGTCGAGGGCGATCTGCGCCAATTAAGTTTTGTCAAACGGCTGTTCGAAGAGACAGAACGCCGTTTCGGTGCGCCTCACATCGTTGCCGCGATCGCAGGCGTCAATATGAACAGGCCGGTCGTCGATACGACCGACGATGATTATGAGCGAATTTTTTCTATAAATGCGCGCGCCACCTTTTGGATCTTTCGGGAGGCTGCGCAGAAAATTCGCGACGGTGGGCGTATTCTGGGCGTATCAAGCAACATGGTACTGCAGGGGCGGCCGGGCGTGGCACTTTACGCCGCAAGCAAAGCAGCGGTCGAACAGTTCGTCAAAATTCTTGCCAAAGAACTCGGAAAACGCAACGTTACCGTGAATGCCATTGCGCCTGGTCCAACCGACACTGCGATGGTTTCGCAACTTTCGCGTGATACGGCGCCGGCGATCACGCCGCTTGGTCGGCTCGGGCAGCCAAGCGACATCGCGGACGTAGTTGCGTTTTTAGTTTCGGAAGATGCTCACTGGGTGACCGGACAAGTCATCGGAGTTAATGGCGGCATCGTGTGACCGAGGGCTCATTGCGACGAATCTACCCCAACAAATTTGAGCTTGGGAAGGCCAATACAATCCGAGGTTTCTTGCCCGTTCTGCCTTTGTATGATTGAGTGTCGAGATCGATGCCCTGGGGAACGTCATGTCCTCCGAACAGTTTATTCAAGGCATCATCGGAGGGCTCGCGATCGGCTGCATCTACAGTCTGATTGCGCTCGGCATTACCATTATTATCCGCGCTACCGAAATCCTTCACTTCGCCCAAGGCGAACTGATGATGATCGGCGCAATGGCGGGGCTGTCCGCAATGTGGATGGTCGATCTACCGTTTGTAATTGTGCTTCTCGTTGGAATGATCGGTGGCGGTGTGGCCGCGGTAGCAATTGAACTTTCGATCTATCGTACCTTGCGCACGTTGCGCGTGCCTTTGATCAATATAGTTATTGCGACCCTTGGTGTCTCCCTCATTTTGCAGAATGCGGCGCGCCTGATCTGGGGCTCTGAGCCACTGCGCTATCCACCGCTGTTCCGCGCCCGCGGCATCGACCTGCTCGGCTTTGCGATCTCGCCGCAGCTCATTTGGATCGTGGCACTCGGATTCATTATGATGGCCGGATTGCAAGCATTCTTCCGCTATACCCGCCTCGGCATTGCAATGCAGGCGGCCGCGCAGGATCCCGAAGCCGCGCAACTAATGGGGATCAGCGTGAAAAAAACCACCACTTACACGTTCGTGGTGGCAGGAGTAATGGCCGGGGCCGCCGGGGTGCTGCTGGGCTCGTTGTTTTTCGCGTCATTTAACATGGGATTTCTCACCGGGATTAAAGCGTTCGTAGCCGCGACGCTTGGCGGTCTCGGGAGCCTGACTGGCGCGATGCTCGGCGGGATTGCTTTCGGCCTCATTGAAACATTTTCCGGCGTGTTGATTTCGACAGCATACAAGGACGCGGTTGGGATGGCCGTATTGATCGCGATCCTGCTATTGGCGCCGTCAGGAATTTTCATCCGCGCCGGCCGCAGGGTTTGAGCTGGACATATGCAATCTGCCGCAGTCAGAGTTTTTGTTTTGGGCGTGCTTGCAGTTGTCCCGTTCCTCCAGACTAATACTTACTGGCAGCACGTATTTGGCGTGGCACTTATCGGGGCAATCCTCGCCCTCGGGCTACAGCTTCTCGTTGGTATGGCGGGACTGTTGTCACTTGGCCAGGGCGCTTTTTATGGCATTGGCGCCTATGTTTCTGCTGAACTGACATTGCGATTCGGTGTGCCGTTTGCCTTGGCATTAATGGCCGCGGGTCTCGCCGCCGCCGTCAGCAGCCTGCTACTTGTGCCAATCGTGAAGCTGCCCGGTTCGAGCCTTGCGGTTGCGACGCTCGGGTTCAACATCATCATCTACCTCATCATGCTCAACGAGGATTGGATGACCGGTGGTAGCTATGGTCTGTTGAATGTGCCGTTGCCACGCATCTTCGGCTTCGAGTTCACAACTGAGCGCGACCTCTACTTTTTGATTTTGGCTGTTGGGGTCTTGGTTTACCTTGGCCTTGATCGGTTAACGCATTCGCGCTTTGGACGTGCACTCAAGGCAATTTCGCAAGACGAAGACGCTGCTCGCGCGTGTGGCATTTCGATTATCCACTACAAGAGTAAGTGCTTTCTGGTCGCCGCGTTTACCGCCGGGATCGCGGGCTCGCTGTACGCGCATCATGCTCGCTACCTCAACCCAAATGATTTCACGTTCAACAAATCAATTGAAATTCTGATCATGGTCGTGGTCGGCGGCCTTGGCAGCCTGCCTGGCGCCGTCATCGGCGCCATAGTCATTGTCCTGATGCCGGAAATCTTGCGTTCTTCAGGCGAACTGAGACTCATTCTCTTTGGAGTGCTGGTGGTCGTTTTGATGGGTGTAAGCCGCGGCGGGATTGCCGGGCTCGCGCCGATTCTTGTGGACCGTATTTCGCGGTATCGCGGATCAGCAGCCGGGAAACGCTTGGAATCCGGAGAGTTCAAGCAATGACCGTACTCCTCCGCACTGATCACCTTTCATGCCGGTTCGGCGGCCTGGTCGCAGTCGGAGACGTTGATCTCTCTGTCGAAGCTGGCCACGTGCATGGTCTAATCGGACCAAACGGCGCCGGCAAAACCACCTTCCTCAATTTGATTTCCGGCCACATACGCCAAACGAGCGGTACAATAATTTTCGACGGTCAAGATCTTGGCTCGGTGCCGCCGGATTTCCGGGCGGTGGCGGGGATCCGGCGCACGTTCCAAAATCTGCGGCTGTTTCGAGAAATGACCGCGATAGAAAATGTAATGGTAGGTCTGCATGCCAATACTCGCAGCGAGGTATTTTCTTCGCTGATCCGAACTGGTGCGCAGCGGCGGGAAGAAAAGGATATTGTTGAGCGCGCCCGCGCTGCGCTTGAATTCGTAGGGCTATTGGGATCGGCGAATAGTGTGGCCGGAAGCCTGCCATATGGACATCAGCGGCTCCTCGAGATCGCACGGGCCTTCGTCGGCAAACCGAAACTGATCCTGGCCGACGAACCAGCCGCTGGTTTGAATGGAATGGAAGCTGGGCAACTCGTAGGACTGATCCGCCGCATCCAGGCCACCGGCGTGACCGTGATGCTGGTGGAACATCATATGGAAGTGGTGATGCGTGCCTGCGACCGTATCACCGTTCTCAACTACGGAAAAAAACTGGCTGACGGCGGCCCGGCCGACATTCGCGATCATTCGGGCGTAATTGAAGCTTATCTTGGCACAAAGACGACATATCGACGAACTAAATCGCCCACCGATGAGGCTCGCCGTGTTGCGCATTGAAAACTTGCATGTCGAATATGCGCAAATTCCCGCGCTCCGGGGCGTGAACATGGACATCAACACTGGCGAGATCGTCGCGTTGATCGGGGCAAACGGCGCTGGAAAATCCACCACCTTGAAGGCGATTTCGGGCCTCATTAAGCCGTCGGCGGGTACGATAGAGTTCGCCGGGCAGTCATTGGCCGGTCTGGCGCCGGAACGGCTTGTAGAACTCGGAATAATTCATGTGCCCGAAGGCCGCCGGGTATTTCCGCGTCTGACTGTCGAGGAGAATCTCAAAGTAGGTTCTTATGCCTTGCGTGCGCGTGCTGGCGAAAGAGAAGCGCGCGAGCGCGTCTATAGTCTGTTTCCCCGGCTGGCAGAGCGTCGCCGGCAGGCGGGCGGCTCGCTCAGTGGCGGCGAGCAGCAAATGCTGGCGTTTGGCCGGGCGATGATGGCGAAACCCGTGCTTTTGCTTCTCGATGAGCCCTCGTTGGGACTTGCGCCGATATTGGTGGAAGAAGTGGCGCGCGCAATCGATCGCTTTCACGAGGACGGCGCGACCGTTCTTCTGGTGGAGCAGAATGCCGAACTTGCGCTCGGCATGGCGTCACGCGGATTTGTGATTGAGACCGGTAGAATTGTCCTGACTGACACCGCTCCGAATCTTCTCAAGAATCCAAATGTCTGGGCGAGCTATCTCGGTCGGGAAGGTTGGGAAACTGCTGCCGATGATGGGCACGCCTCTGCGTCTTCAGGTTGACTATGTTGCACCCAAAAAGGGGAGGATGAACATGACTGGACTAAAAGGCCGTCTTCTACAAGCTGGGTTGCTCGCCACCGTGCTCATGATCGGGTCGACCGTCGGGGCATCGGCCGACACGATCAAGATCGGAGTGTTCGGGCCGCTTACGGGCGACGCCGCCGCTACCGGCGCCGCTGAAAGAGAGGCCGTCGATCTTGCGATCAAGGACAAGAATGCCGCCGGCGGAATCCGTGGCAAGCAAATCGAGGCCGTCTACGCAGATGACGCCGGCAAGCCGGAAGAAGCGGTCAATGTCGCCAAACGCCTGACCGCGCGCGACAATGTTTCGATCATGATAGGCAGCATCAGTAGCCCGGCAAGCCTCGCCGCGTCGCAAGTTGCTGCGCAATCGCAAACGCCACAAATCGTCGTGTCCGGAACCGCGCAAAAAATCACCACCCAAGGAAACAAATGGGTGTTTCGTTCGCCCGTACCGGACACCAAGCTGGCCGGTGATCTTGCGACGTTCATCCACGAGAAATTTCCAAACGTCACAAAGATAGCGTTCCTTTATGTCAATGACGATTTCGGTCGTGGTGGCTTTGAGTCGTTCAAGGCCGGCGGGCAGAAATATGGGTTCGAAATCGTCGCAGAAGAGCGCTATGCGCGCGGCGATCTGGACTTTACCGCTCAACTCGGACGGATCAAAGCCAGTCCGGCTCAGGTGCTGGTCGAATGGTCGCGGTACGCCGAGGGCGCCCTGGTCGCCAAGCAGTTCGTTCAGATGAATATGACGTTGCCGCGCTTTGGGTGCGATGGCGTCGCGCTGCCGAAATATATCGAACTCGGCGGTGATGCGGTCAATGGCGTATTCTATATGACGCACTATAGCAGTGCGACCACCGCAAACATTCCGGCGGCACAAAAATTCATCGGTAAGATTAAGCAGGCATACGGGAAGGTTGCCGACGCCTATCACGCCGAGGCCTATGACGCCATTACAATGGCGTTGCTGGCAGTTGAACAGGCCGGCAGTGAAGACCGCGGCAAGATTCGTGATGCCTTGAGCAAGGTGAGTTTCGACAGCACGCGCGGTCCATTCAGCTTCGACGAAAAAGGGGATCCACTGCTGGTCACCCACGTTGTGAAAATCGTCGATGGCAAAGAGACAAACGGCCGCGATATTCCCGTTCAGAAATAGCTACGCTGCCAAATTGGCAAAGCGCGCACGTGGACAGCACGTGCGCGCAACAACCAAGTCAACAAGAGGATAGTTATGAGTATCAAGGTGATCAAATCGGATGTGCCGCAACCGCTGGCGAACTATTCGGAAGCCTCGTTAGCCAACGATCTTGTTTTCGCCGCTGGCCAGCTTGCCAGCGATTTCAAGACCGGGGTTCCGGCGGAGGCGCGAAAGCACCCAAATTTTCCGTTCTATGGTTCGGACATCAAGCTGCAGACGGATTTCATCCTCAAAAACATGGCGAAGACCTTCAAGGCCGCCGGTACGTCGTTCGACCATGTCGTCAAAGCTCAGGTCTTTCTGACAGATCTCAATGACTTCAACGGCTTTGACGAGGTGTGGAAGCAACATTTCAAGGTGCCGCCGCCGCGCACGACCATTGGGACAACCGGGCTTCTGGTCAAGGACACCCTTGTCGAAATCGACTTGATTGCCACTCTGCCGAGCAAGCCGGGTGCGGTCGTCAAGTCCGACGCCCCCAAACCGCTGGCGAACTATTCCGAAGCAATACGGGTCGGCGACTTGGTCTTTGCTGCCGGCCAGTTGGCCAGCGACTTTAAGACCGGTGTCCCGGCGACCGCAAAGCGGGGCGAGAATTTTCCCTTCTATGGCTCCGACATCCAGTTACAAACCGAATTTGTCCTCGAGAATCTCAAGAAAACTTTTGAAAGTGCCGGAAGCTCCCTCGATCATGTTGTCAAGGCGCAAGTATTTCTGACAAATCTGAATGACTTCGCCGGCTTCGACCAGGTATGGAAACGGTATTTCAAGATACCACCACCGCGCACCACGGTTGGAACAGCCGGGCTGCTCGTACGCGAAACCTTGATCGAAATTGACCTGATTGGGTACGTCCCGCGTTCAGGCGTCAAACACGAAGTGATCAAATCCGGTGGGCCGCGCCCGATCGCAAACTATTCTGAGGCATTCACGCTCGGTGGTTTTGTTTTTGCGGCTGGGCAGATCGCCAGCGACTATAAGACCGGTGTGCCAACAGAAGCGCGTAAGCATCCGAACTTCCCGTTCTATGGTTCGGATATCAAACTGCAGACCACGTATATCCTCAATAATCTGAAGCAGACTTTCGAGGCGGCAGGCAGCTCGCTCGACAATGTGGTCAAGGCGCAAGTATTCATGACTGATCTGAGAAACTTCGCAGCATTCGACGAAGTCTGGAAGGAGTTTTTCAAAGTTCCGCCGCCGCGCACGACGGTTGGGACCAGCGGCCTGCTGGTGAAAGACGCACTGGTGGAGATCGATTTGATCGCAACCCGCTAAGGCCGTGGATGAAAGATCGTACGTCAGCGCTTATCCGCTGCGGTCATTGGCTCGTCAGCTCCCTGACAGCATCAGGGGCGGACCGCAATGCACTGAACTTCGAGCATGATGTCAGGTCTGGCAAAGCCGGAAACGGTAATGGCTGCGCTCGCCGGGAAGTGGTCGCCAAACAGCTGTGCCCGCAATTCAGTCATTCGGGTGGTGTAGCGAACATCGATAAGAAACACTGTCATGGTGACGATATCGGCCAGTTTGCATTCACATTGGGTTAGTGTCTTTTCGATATTGCGGAAAGTCTGGGTAAACTGCGCATCGAAATCACCGGCCAGCGAGCTGCCATCTTCCGTGGCAGCTCCCGTATGACCCGCAACCCATACGATCGTTTGCTGGCCTTTCGTGATGACAGCCGGTGAAAAGGCGCGAGTTTGCTGCCACGCCCCGGTTACAAATGACTTTTCCATTCAAGGCACCTCCGAATGCTTGTAGCCAAAATTCCCACCAGAACTGCGGTGTCTCGCTGCAGTCAATGATTAGTGCTTCAGGTCGACGTCGCCCGCCCATGGCATCAAAAGTTTTTCGGCAAGCACAACAAGACCGTAAAGAATCATTCCAAGCACGCTCAACACCGTCAATGACGCCCACACCAGCGGCGAGTTGAGTTGCGAGTTTGCGGTCAACAGCAGGTTTCCCAGCCCTTCGTTAGAGCCTATGAATTCGCCGATGACAGCGCCGATGACCGACAACGTGACGGCAATCTTGGCGCCGGAGAAGATCGACGGCAGGGCCGACGGGAGCTGAATCTTGAAGAAAGTTTGCAGCCGCGTGCATTGCAGCGAGCGCGCGAGCTCAAGGAGATCTGGAGAGGTCGAACGCAATCCGGTTGCGGTATCGACGACGACCGGGAAAAAGGCGATGACGAAGGCCATTGCCAGTTTGGATTTAATGCCGGTGCCGAACCAGATCAAAAGGATTGGCGCTACCGCTACTTTCGGAATCGACTGGCTTGCCACCAGCAGCGGATAGAACATTTGGTTTGCGATGCGTGAGTAAGTCATCACAACGGCGATAGGGATGCCGATCGCAAGCGACAGCGCAAATCCATAGACGCATTCGAGCGCGGTGACCCACCCTTCCTCGGTCAGTATCCTGGCATTGTCGATCATCGACTTTAGCACTTGCAGTGGCGTCGGCAGCACCACTATGGATACCTGCATCAGCACGACATAGTAGTGCCAGATCAGGACGATGATCGCGGCGCCGGCGAGGGGATAAAAGAATCGGCTGATGCTCCGGCTCATTGGTGTACCAAACCGAGCGCAACGCCAGCTTGGCGTTCCCATTCGGTGAACTGCGGCAGGAAACGCGTTTTCGCGGAGCGCGGGTAGGGAATGTCGATCGTCAGTTCCTTGACGATCACTGCGGGTCGCTTGGAGAAAACGACGACCTGATCGGACAGATAGATCGCTTCCGAAATACTGTGCGTCACGAACAGCACGGTCGCGCCGGTGACGCGCCGGAGGTCGAGAAGCAGGTCGTTCATCTCCAACCTCGTCAACTCGTCGAGTGCGCCGAATGGCTCATCCATCAAGAGGATCGACGGCTCATGGATGATGGCCCGGCACAGGGCGACGCGCTGCTGCATGCCGCCGGACAATTGCCGCGGGTAGGCATGCTCGAAGCTGTCGAGCCCGACCAGGTTGAGTATTTCATGCGCGCGCTTGTTGGCCCGCGCGTCATTCTTGCCGAGCACTTCCATCGGGAACAGGACGTTGCTCAACACGGTGCGCCACGGCATCAAAGTGGGAGCCTGGAAGACGACACCCACGCCGGGAAACGGTGCGCTGATCACGCGGCCTTCGAGTTCGATCAGGCCGCCGCTCGACGGCACCAGCCCACCCATCATCTTGAGGACGGTGGTCTTGCCGCACCCGCTCGGGCCGAGCAACGAAATCAGATCGCCCTTGCGAAACTGGAACGATACGTCCTTTACAGCCGGAAAGGTGTTCCCGCCGGCTTGGAATGTCTTGGTGATGTTGACCACGCGCCCGAAGGGTGGTTGTGCGCGCGGACCATCCTTCGGGCTTTTCTCGTTGCCGTTCACAGTCGCAACATGTCCTTGTCAGTGCCGATCCCTACGGCAGGATCGGTTTTGCCGGCAGGAAACCGGTGGCATAGACGTCCTGCGGTTTCGGCGCTTTTTCCTTCGCGAAGCCGCCGTTTTCCGCCATCCAGTCGACCGAGGTCTTCATGCGCGCGGCCGTGAAAGAGCCGATCCCGCTTTTCTTAGCGTCGGGCGTGACGGTTAGGTCCTCGACGATTTTCAGCTCCTCGACCGTGATGTCGTTATTCAAGGCCTTGGCATATTTCTGGATGATCTCCGCGGCCTCTTCCTTGTGTTGGAAAGCATATTGATAGCCGCGCAACGTCGCCTTGACGAAGCCCTTTACGACATCCGGGTGCTCCTTGAGGTAGGACTCCTTCGCGCCGATGCCGTTTGAATAAAGATCGAGACCGTGGTCGGCAAACAGGAAGGTAACGACCTTCTTGTCCTTGACCGCTCGCTCCATCGCCGGTTTCGTGATGATGAAGAAATCGATCGCCGGAATCTTGCCGGTTGCCAGCATCGCGATGCGAGCTGACGGCTCGATGCTTTCCATCTGCAATTTGTTGGGGTCGAGTCCTTCCTTGCGCATCATCGCCTTAGCGATGTTGGTGATGTAGCTGCCTGTATTGGAGCCGACCTTGAGCCCTTCGAAGTCCTTGAGCTTCGTCACGTTGGCGCCCGGATCGAGCGAGAAGAAGCAGAATGGCGCCTTCTGGTAGATCACCGCCACGGCCTTGACCGTTGAGCCTTCGGCTCGCGCGACCACGAGGCTCGCGATGTCAGTGAAACCGATCTGCGCGATTCCGGACTCGACGTTCTGGATGCCCTGCGCCGTGCCTTTGGCCGGGATGATGTTCACGTTGAGCCCTTCTTCCTTGTAGTAGCCCTTGTCGATCGCAACGTAGAACGGTGCGTGCCGTCCCAGCGTGATGAAATCGAGGGAGAACGTAATATCGGTTAGCTTCTTCTCTTGGGCCTGCGCCTGCCCAGATTCGCCTGTCGCCCCACCAAGCATCAGCCAGGCAGAGCAAAGGAACGCCGCAATCACTTTCTTCATTTCAGTCTCCTCTCGATTTGCCTTTGCCGCCAATTTTATCGTTCGCATAGTTTCACTGCGTCTGTTCGTTCACTGGTGTGAACCGGTGCTCGAGCACGGCGCCAGTGAGATTCGCTGACGCATCGGAGATCAGATAGAGCAGCGTCGGAATGACGCCTTCCGGTTCGCCGATTCCAATCGAATTGCGATAATGCTCGCGTTCCGTCTCCGTGCTCACGTCCATAAAAATCGGTGTAGCGCGAACGCCGGGCGAAAGTACATTCGCCCGCACGTTATAGTTTCGTAGTTCCTGAGCCGTCGATTTGATCATCCCGATCAGCGCGGCCTTGCTTGCCGCGTACGCGCTGGCGCCCGGCCACCCCGTCAGTGCCAATCCGGAGGTGAATGCAACTATCGCGCCAGAACGCTGGGCCTTCATCAGCGGGATTGTCGCATGGAGGCAGTAGAAGACGCCGTTGAGATTTGTGTCGATCACCTTGCGCCACTCTTTCGCGGTCATCTCGTCGAGATTCGTGCGGATCTGGATGGCGGCGGCGAGAACTGCGGCATCAAGTCGCGGATATTTGCGGCGTACTTCGTCGAGCAAGCGGGTCACGGTCGCTTCATCCGAGACGTCGACTTGGCGTAAATCGATCTTGTTGCGTAGAGACGGATTGAGACCGCGCAGCAGATTGTCGTGCCCACGGTCGATGGCGATGACGGACGCACCCTCGCGCGCGCAGTGCCGCGTCAATGCCGCGCCAATGCCGCTGCCGGCGCCCGTGATCAGCACGACTGCATCGTCGAATTTGTATGAAACCGAAATCGTCATGCCGGCACCGCTTGCCGTTGCGGCGGCTTCAGCGCGGTCTGATAGGCCGTCTCGGCTCGACTTGATGTCATCGGCTCGATCGCCGCGATATGATCGTCCGGCCGCACCAGCACCATTGTGTCCGGTTTGCAGCCGTAACGCCGCGTCACGCGGTCGCCGGAGTCGAGCAGCGCGCGGGCGCGTATGGCGGAATCCCGGGGGGCATCCCAGCGCGAGACAGCATAGTGCCTGAGCCAGGGGAGGTCCTTTGCGGGAATGTCCGGCCGCCGGCGCACATCGGTAAAATAGAGCGCGACGAAAGACTGGCCAAACAGATCGTGCAGACGGGTCTCGTGTCCGGCACTGTCATGCACGACGCCGTCGGGGGCGCGGTCGCCGACAACAACCGGCGGCGGTTCGGCAAAGGGCTTCACCATCGACCAGTCGCCGGTGCCGTTGAGTCCAAGGCGGACGCCGAGCAATGAGCGCGTATAGGCATTGCCCCAGGCGTGCCCGCTCATCGCCTTCACGTCGGCAATGCGGCTTGCCATGTAGGCGCGCCCGGCTTCGGCCATTTCGCCCGAGCCCTGTTCCGCGACGGGCTTCTGCTCGCTTTCGAAGCCGTCGAGCAATGTCTCGGCACCCCATCCGCGCATGATCCAGGCGATGCGCCAGGCCAGACTATTGGCGTCCAGGATGCCGGTATTGAGTCCGAGCGCCCACATCGGCGTGATCAGATGCGCCGCATCGCCAAGCAGTACGATGCGTCCGTGATGCCATTTACCGGCGACACGATGGTAGATCTTGAACAAATTGGTGCCGACCAGTTCGGCGTTCTTCGCGCCGCCGATGAACGCCATGGCCTTCTCGCGCAGCTCGTCGTCAGTGAACTCGCGCTGGCCTTCAAACACCGGGTAGAGAAAGCGCCAGCATTCAGGTTGACGCACGAGGATCATCCATTCCTTGGCATCGCTGAAATAGCCGAGATAAGGAAAGTCTCTCGGGTTCTCGACGTCGAGATCGACCTTCAGGTCGACCAGCGCGAAGCGCTCGGGCAGCGAGCGGCCTTCCACCGAGACGCCGAGGCGCTCACGCACCGTGCTGCGTCCGCCGTCGCAGGCCAGAAGAAAGCTGGCGTCGAACGTCTTTTTTCCATCCGGCGTGTCAAGCTCGACTGTCACGTGGTCCGCATGCGGCGTGAAGCCGGTGAGGCGATGCCGATGATGGATCTTTCCGAATTTCGATTCGGCCAGAGAGTCGCGCAACACCGGCTCCATGTCGGACTGCGGCAAGTTGATGACAAAAGGGAAACGCGTCTCGTCATGCAAGAGATGCAATTTGACGGCGTCGCGCTTGCGGTTGGTCGCGCGCTCGATGTCGCCGATCTCGTCGACCCGCATAGCCTTAGACAGAATTCTGTCCGCCGCGCCGAAGCGCTGCCAGATCTCGAGCGTGCGGATCAGTGTCGTGCCGGCCTTTGTCTCCGTCGACAGGCCGGCATTGGCCTCGAACACAACGAAGGGAATTTCGAAGTAGGACAGTGCGAGCGCGGTGGTGAGACCGACCGGTCCGGCGCCGACGATGGCGACGGGATACTCGGACTTCAAAGGGAACGCGCTGCTGTCCATCGTCACACGCCGCCACGCCGCTTGGGCCGGCCCGCAGCCGACGGACCGGAAAGCAAGCACAAGATTGTCCGGCAAACTTTTTTCACATCGGCCGAGCTTGCCCGCAACAAAAGCATCGCATTCGGAATTTCAATGTGTCAATATATTTTCGAAAATCGGTACAATTTCCGATAGTCGAACTTTGTCGCGTTGCCTCATGAGTGTGCAATCCATCTCGCTGACGACAGGCGATGGCCACGGCCTCGCTGCCTACGAGGCGCGGCCGGATAAATCGCCGCGTGGCGGCATCGTTCTGTTGCAGGAAATCTTCGGCATCACCGGCTACATCCGGCGCGTCTGCGAGGGCTATGCGGGCCATGGCTATCACGTGGTGGCGCCCGCATTGTTCGACCGGATCCGTCCCGGGATCGAATTGACTTATTCCAAGGAAGACGCGGTGACCGGCCGGGATCTGCGCAGCAAAATTCCCTGGGAGAAAACCTTCGCCGATCTCGAAGCAGCCAAGACCCGGCTGAAGGGCGCAGGCAAGATCGCGACGCTCGGTTATTGCTGGGGCGGGACGATCTCCTGGCGTGCGGCCGGCCATATCGACGGGATTGCAGGCGCGGTCTGCTACTACGGCACGCAGATCGCGCCATACACATCGGAGCAACCGCGCTGCCCGGTGCTGATGCATTTCGGCGACAAGGATCCCATCGCGACGCTCGAGCATGCCGGGGCGCTGCGCACGTCGCAGGGCGCACTGGTGGAAATTCAGGTCTATCCGGCCGGTCACAGCTTCAGCTGTGACGAAACTCCGAATTTTCACTCGGCAAGCGCAGCCCTGGCACTCCGGCGGTCACTCGAGTTTCTGGCCGCACATGTCGGGTAGACGAGGGAGCACGACACGTGATTAGAGAAACCCATCAATTCGTACGCAAGAGTGAGCAAACGCTGCCATGACCTTTGTCCAGAAGCATGACGGTGCAATCGAACCGACGGTCAACGCCCAGGTGTTCCGTCAGATCCGCATCGACATCGTGACGTGCAGGCTGATGCCGAACGAACGTCTGCGCGTCGAAAGCCTGCGCGAGCGTTACCGGGTCGGCGGCAGCCCTATCCGGGAAGCGTTGATGCGGCTCGAGGTCGAGGGCCTGGTGATTCTCGAGCAAAACAAGGGTTTCCGTGTCTCGCCGGCATCGCGCGAGCACCTGCTGGATCTGATGAAAACGCGCGTCGAAATCGAGGGCCTGGCGCTGCGCTGGTCGATCGAAAACGGGGGGGTCGACTGGGAGGCGAATTTGCTCGCCGCATATCACCGTCTGTCGCATCAGAAAAAGACGCTTCGGGGTACCGGCAACGAGATCAACCTTGTCTGGTTCAGGGAGCACCGGAATTTTCACAGCGCGCTCACCAATGCCTGCGGATCGCAACATTTGATGGGAATTCGAGAAAACCTGTTCGCGCAGGCCGAACGCTATGTCGCGCTGTCGATCATCTCCAAGTGCTTGCCGCGCAACGACGACAGCGAGCACGAGCAGATGATGCGCGCGGCGCTCGCGCGCAATGCCAGCCGCGCGGTGCAGCTGATGACCGATCACATCGGGCGCACCAACGAACGCGTGGCAAAGACGCTGGGCGCGGCGGCCGCGCAACCGATCAAACTGCGGCGTGTGAACGGCAAAGTGTGATATGAGCGGTACCACCCCCATTGCGGCCGACCAATTGAGCGCGCTGGTGGCGCGGCTCTTCATTGCGGCCGGTGTCCCCGACACAGCGGCAAGAACCGTCGCGGGGGCTCTGGTGGATGCTGATCTCGAGGGTCAGTCCTCGCATGGCGTGATGCTGGTCGAGATGTACCTCGATCGCATTCGGAAAAGGTCCGTCTCGCTGAAAGAGGCCGGCGAGATCGTTTCAGACAACGGTGCAACCGTTGTTCTCGATGCACAACATGCGCTCGGCCATCTCACCGGCGACCAGGCGATCAAAATTGCGGTCGAACGCGCCCGGCGTTTCGGTGCGGGTCTGGTCGCAGTGCGGCACGGCTTCCATTTCGGGACTGCCCGGCGTTTTGCGCTGAAGGCCGCCGGCGAGGACTGCATCGGCATCGTCATGTGCAACACGCGCCCGCTGATGCCTGCGCCGGGCGGCGCTGAACGTGTAGTGGGAAACAACCCGATTGCGATCGCCGTGCCGTCCGATGGCCCGGCGCCCATCGTACTTGACATGGCGACGAGCGAGGCCGCGATGGGCAAGATCCGTATGGCCGAGAAGGCGGGGGAGAAGATCCCCGGCACCTGGGCGGTCAAAGCCGACGGCAGCGCGACAACGGACCCCGCCGAAGCGATTGCCGGCATGCTGCTGCCGGCGAGCGGGCCGAAAGGCTTCGGTCTAGCCTTTCTGATCGATCTTCTGTGCGGCGTGCTGTCGGGTGGTGCGACGGGCAGCGCGGTGCAGCCGCTCTACGGCAATGCGTCCGCTCCCTATGACTCCTCGCACCTTTTTATTGCGATCGACATCGCGCATTTCGGTGATCGCGCGGCAATGCGCGCGGCCGCGACAGCTGCCGCTGAACGGATCCGCGCCGGCGCGCGCGCCCCCGGCGCCGCGCGGCTGTTCACGCCCGGCGAGCCGGAATGGGTCAAGCGCGAAAGCGCGGCGGGGCAGGTGATGCTGCCGCCGGCCGTCGCCGAAACCCTGCTGCGGCTGGCGAAGGAATTACGGATACCCGCCGGTGCCCTCGCACCGGCAGAAAAATACGAAAGGACCTGAAAATGGCGAAGCGTGAAGTCAAAACCGACCGAATTCGGACGCCGAGCGGTGTTTTCTCGCAGGCCACCGTGATCGAGGCGCAGGGGAGGCTTGTCTTCATTTCCGGAATGACCGCGCGCCGGCCGGACGGCACCATCGCTGGGATCGGCGATATTACGGTGCAGACCAAGCAGGTTTGCGAGAACGTGAAGTCGGCGGTGGAGGCAGCCGGCGGCACACTCGACGACGTTTGCCGCGTCGACGTCTACGTTCGCAATATGGAGCACTTCAAGGAAATCCACGCGGTGCGCCAGGAGTACTTCAAGCCGCCGCTGCCGGCGTCGACGATGGTCGAGATCTGCAAAATGACGTCGCCTGACTACCTGATCGAGATCAACGCCATTGCCGTGATCCCGACCAAATAATCCAGGTAACCAGCAATGACCGACAAGTCGGGACTGAAAGCGGCCAAGGAAAAAGGCATCACGCTCGGTGAAATCGGGCAGCGGATCGTCTTCGAGAACGAGCACGTGCGGATCTGGGAGGTCAATCTCGATCCGGGCGAGACGATCGATTTTCATCTTCACTACCACCCCTATGTCATCATCTCGCTGGGCGGCGGGAAAAACGAGATCGAGACGATCTTCGGCGACAAGCGGATGACGGATGAGCCGATCGGTTCGACCGTGTTCATGAACGAGATGCGCCCGGTGCATAAGCTGACCAACCACGACACCGTGCGCTACCTGTCGCGGCTGATCGAGATCAAGAGCGTTCGCTGGACGGCGGAGTAGGAACCGATGCCGCAGACGATCGGTGGCTGGGACGTTCATACGCACATCGTGCCGCCGGCGGTCGTGGCGGCAGGCGGGCGCGGCGCGTTCGGAATGCGCGCGTCGTCCGACACGTTGACGATCTGCGCTCACGGCGTTCCGCTGCATCCGCTCAGCGAGGTGAACAAGCTCGCCGATCGCGTCAAAAGCGACCATCTCGATGGCGCGGTCGTTTCGGTGCCGCCGCCGCTGTTCCGGCCCGACCTGAGCGAGGCCGACTGCCGCGATTACGCGAAGCTTGTGAATGAGGGTCTATTTGAAGCCTGCCGCAACCACGCTAACGTGCTGCGGCCGCTGGCCTATCTGCCGGTGGAGGCGCCCCAGGTGGCAGCGGACGTTGCGGCGGAGCTCGATGGCCGCTGGGCCGGCGTGGTCATGGGCACCGAGTCCAATGACGTCTCCTACGCATCCGAAAGCCTCGATCCGCTCTGGCGCATCCTCAGCGAACGGAAGCTTCCGCTCTTTATCCACCCGGGCTCGACACCCGACAAACGCCTCGACGCCTTTTATCTGACCAACCTGCTCGGCAATCCGGTTGAAACAACCGTCGCGGCGTCGCATCTGGTTTTCGCTGGTGTCATGCAACGCTATCCGGGCCTCAACATCATTCTCGCCCACGGCGGCGGGTGCGTCGCGGCTTTGTGCGGACGATGGCAGCGCGGCGCGGCAACGAAGCGGCCGGGAATCCCGGACATGTCCCTCAAGCCGCTCGAGGCCGTGCGTAGGTTTTATGTCGATAGTATTGTGCACTCGCCGATCTTCCTGGAGACCATCATTAAGACGATCGGCGAGAGCAGGGTGCTGCTCGGAAGCGACTGGCCGTTTCTGATGGGCGCGCCCAGTGCCGAGCACGATCTCGGGCACCTGGATGAAAAGACTCGCCTTCGAATTCGCAAGCTCAACGCCGAGGAAGCCTTCGGTGCCCGGTTGAAAACGCAGCCTCAGGGTGTTTCATGACAAAGTTCCCCGAAAACTTGCCCAAGCTTGAAGAACTTCTCATCAAGACCGAGACCATGCCTTGGCGCGAGAAATCGCTCAAAGGCATTCACGAAAAGATGCTGTGGCGGAACGAGGAGACGGGCGCCTCGATTGCGCTGATCAAGTTCGACAAGGACGCCGGCATTCCCCAGCCTCACTATCATTCTTCGAACCAGTTCATGTTCTGCCTGTCGGGTCGCTACGAGTACACCTCGACCGGCGTCGTGCTGACCGCGGGCTCGTTCTACTGCAATCCGAAAGGCAATGTGCACGGCCCGGCGATTGCCCGCGAGGAAACGGTGGTGGTCGAGATGTACGACGGCCCGCATTATCCGGAAAAACCGTCGTGGTACACCGACGAGCGGGACGCGCGCTAACAAAGCATGAGTGAAGCGCAACTCAAGCCGGTCGGACCCGGTGTTCATGCCTGGATCGGCGCCGGCGGCGATTCAAACGCAGGTGCGATCGAGACGCCGCTTGGCCTGATCGTCATTGATGCCCAGCAGAATCGCGCACTCGGCGAGAAATTCCGCGGCGCACTGCGCGCCTCGTTCAAGGCGCCGGTCCGCACCCTTGTCAATACGCATTTCCATCTCGATCACGTCGCCGGTAACGTCGCCTTTGCGGATGTGCCGATCGTCGCGCACGAGAAGACGGTGCGGGCGCTCGAGCACGAGCTGGGGCCCGTGCGCGCCGGGCGCGCGACGGTCACCGACACGCTGGCGAAGGTCAGGATGTTCTTCGGCGGCAATTTCGAGGAGCTGGTGCCGGAAAAAGATCGAAGCTGGTTCACCGACCGCGTGGGCGGTTCGATTCCTTTGACGATCGTGCTGCCGTCAGAAGCCTTTGCGGACCGGATGGAATTCATATTGCCGGCCGACGCCGTGCGGATCGACTATTGGGGGCCGGCGCATTGCGACGGCGACGTTGTCATTCATCTTGAAAAAGCCCGCGTCATCTTCATGGGCGATCTTTTCTTCTACGGGCGTTTCCCGTGGTTCGGCGATTGCGACCTCAATGGCTGGATCGCCACGCTCGACCGCGTTCTGCGGATGGACGTGACCACCGTCGTGCCCGGCCACGGGCAGCCTGCGTCACTAAAAGAATTGGCCGACTTCCGGAAGCTTCTTGCGGCGGTGCGCGGCGAGGCCGACAAGGCGATCAAGGCCGGCTGGTCTGAAGATGCCGCCGCGCGCGATGTCGTGCTCGCCGAATATGTCGCGATGCCGCGCTACAAGGAGTGGATGCCGTTCAATATCCGCGCAGCCTATCGCTACCTGCGCGGCGTCTAATTCGCGACCGGCGGCCAGCCTATGGGATTTGCCTGCTGGACCAGCTTCGCCAGCGCAAGGATCTTCGGCTCTTCGAAGCGCGGCCCGATAATCTGCAATCCAACCGGCAGTCTGTCGGCGGTAAGGCCGGCGGGGACGCTCGCAGCCGGCAGGCTCATCAGGGTGATCAGGAATCCGGGTGCGATCCAGTCGATGTAATCGTCGAAGCTCTTGCCGTTGATCTCTTTCGGGAAATTCCATTCGACCGGAAAGGGCTTCACCGGCGCGGCCGGTGTGAGTAAGAGGTCATACCGCTCAAACAGCCCGCGCATTTTCTGGAACAGCGCAAACCGCATGCGCTCGGCCGTTGCGATATCGGTCGTCGTGACCGTCAGTCCGGATTTGACGTTGCCCTTGAGATTTTCGCCGAACGCATCGAGCTGCCCGAGGTTTGCGATTTGCTGGCCGACCATCCAGACGCCGCGCCAGGTCTTGTAGGGGCCGCGACCCTCGGACAGATCGAATTCGATCTCATCGACGGTCGCGCCTTGCTCGCGCAATTGGTTTGCCGCCTTGCGGCAGATCGCCTCGATCTCGGAGTCGACGCCAATGCCAGCGATGTCGCGGGTGAAGGCAACGCGCAGTCCCTTGGCGTCGCGCGCCTTGCTCACAATCCCGGTGGCGCTCGGCCAGGGCGGTGCGACAGAAATCGGGGAAAGACGGGTGAATCCGACAATGGCGTCGAGCATCAGCGCGGCATCTTCAGCGGTGCGGGCGAGGGGGCCGTGTACCTGACCCGGATCCCAGGCAAGCGGCATCGGGAAGTTCGGCGTGAGGCCGGGCGTCGGGCGGATGCCGACGATCCCGCAGAATGCGGCGGGGATGCGCACCGAGCAGCCGAAATCCGTTCCCTGCGCGATCGGCAGCATCCCGCTCGCAACGGCTGCCGCGGAGCCGCCGGAGGATCCTGCGGGGCTCAAGGCCGTGTTCCACGGATTGCGTGTTACCCCGAACACCGGATTGACGGTGTTAGCGCCAGCTGCAAATTCGGGCGTGTTGGTCTTGGCGAGCACGATCGCGCCGGCGGTCTTCAGCCGCCTGACGACCTCGGCATCCTCGGTGGGGACGTTATCGGCATAAAGCGGGCTGCCGTAAGTCGTCCGGATATTCGCAGTCGCAACGATGTCCTTGATGCCGATCGGCAGGCCATGCAGCGGCCCCAATTTGTCGCCGCGCGTCACCGCCTGCTCCGCCGCGCGCGCATCGGCCCGCGCGCCATCGGCGACAAGTGTCACGATCGCGTTCAGCGTCGGATTGAGGCGCTCGATGACCGCAAGGTAGGCATCGAGAACCTCGATCGGGCTAAGCTCGCGCTTGCGCACGAGCGCCGCGAGCTCATGGGCGGGTTTGCGCCAGAGATCGTTCATATTGAATGCTATTCGCCAACGTCGACGATGGCGATGACGGGGCCGCCACCTTGCGGTCCCTGGTGCATCGCATCGACCGAAACGAAGACGGCCGGATCGCCGATCGCCGCAGCTGCGACGCCGCCGACTGCGCCTTTCGAATGGCGATGGTGATGGACGTCGGAGTCATCCAGCATGATCTGGCGGCGTCCACGTAGCGTGCCGCGGCGGTCCGCTTCGCATTTCATGAAGCAGTTGACGAGCTTCCCGTTTAGGTCGCTGGCGCGCGCACGCTCGGGAAGCGACAGGCCGGCGTCGCGAATCGATTCATAAATTCCATCAATGTCGAGCGCGTCCTTCATCACCGAGTGGCCGATGCGGTAGCGGCCGCCGGCGCCGGACTTATTGCCGAGAAGAACGATTTGCGCCTGCGTCAGCTCGACGCCGGACGAGCAGGAGGCGACTGATGAATAAAGATCGAGATTGCGGCAGATCTCCTCGGCCTTTGGCATTTTGATTTCGCCGAGCGCGACGGCAATTCCAAGCGCGGTCGTGCCGTTGGACACGCCCATCGAGTCATGCACCTCGCAGGCGACATGCTTGCCGCGCGATTCAGCGTCGCGCACGGAGTCGATCGTGAGCAAAGGAGTCTTGGTTTGCACGTAGTGGACGTCCTTCGGATCGCTGATGCCGGCGTCGCGCATCGCGTCCTTCACGGCGGCGGCGACCTTCTCGACCATCGCCGGCCGGCCGATGTCTTCGGGGAGCAGCACCGCGCTTATCGCGGTGCCCATCACCAGCCGCGCTTTCGACGCCGGACCGGTCTTGTCGTTGCGCGCGAAAACCGTGGCGTGCGGAGTGATGACGCCGTCGCAGCCGCCTGACCACACCATCGGAATCTGGTTGACTGCTTTCTCATCGCGCTTGCCGTGCCTGAGCAATACGCGACGAAAAGCCTGGTCGGCGAGAATGCGGGTGAAGTCGTTGACCCCGCCATTTCCTTCGGTTTTGCCGATGACTCCAATGACTTCGTCGGCCTTGAACAGTCCGCTGGTGATGCCTTTTTCAAGGCCAGAGGCGTCGGACACGGATTTCAATTCGACTTTGAGAACTTCAATCGTCATGTTTTTCTTGCCTTATGTTGGCGCGGCGCATCCGTTGAGGATGCTGCGCAATTCCTTACCCGTGACCTATCGTCGATTTCGCCATCAAGCGAGCGCAATGCATTCGATCTCCACTTTCATTCCGAAGCTCAACTGCACGCCGCAAGTGGTGCGCGCCGGCGGGTCTTTCGGGAAGAACTTCCGGTACACGGCGTTCATGTTTTCGAACTCAAGCATGTCGTAGAGCAGCACATTGATCTTGACAACGCGTTCCATTGGATTGTCAGTGTAGGCCATAGAACCTGTCAAGCGATCGCTCGTAACGTCGCTGACGAAATCGATCTTAAGTGGCGGTGTCTTGGTTTGCACCAAACGCACCTCAAGCGTTGCGCCCGGACCAGATGCTGCGCAATTCGTCGATCGTGGAGACTTCGCCGAAGAAGCGGTCGATGTTGCGCACCGTCATCTCGTGCTCTTCGTTCGAATAAGCCGCGGTCCCGTCGCGCACGAGAACGACATAGTAGTCGTTCATGAAACCTTCGCGCACGGTAGATTCGACGCAGACATTGGTCGAGACCCCGGTGACCACGATGGTGCGTACGCCATTGGCACGCAGGATCGTATCGAGGTCGGTCTTGTGAAACGCATTGTAGCGGTGCTTGGTCACAACGATGTCGCCGGGCAGGGGCCGCACGTCGCCGTAGTAGTCACCTTCCCATGAGCCGTCGCGACAGACAGGCGTCATCGTGTATCCGCCGCCCTGCTTGCGCGCCGCCTGCTCAAGCCAGACATCCGATAAATAACGGTTGTTGTCGGTCGTGTAGATGCTGCGCACGAAGATGACGAGCGCTCCCGCCTTGCGCGCACTTTCGATGAGGGCCGGCAGGTGCCGTGCCATGTCCTGCACCGCGGAGATGTCGCGCCCGCCTTTGTCGACCAGTCCGCCGCGCGCACAAAAGTCGTTCTGCATGTCGATCACAACCAACGCCGCGTGGTTCGGATCGATTTTCTCGCGCAGGGAGCCCAGTGGCGCGATGTGAGCGAGCCTGGCGGCGGCGGCGAGATTGTCCTGGTAGGTGTTGCCCATGATGTTGCCCTTGGCGATCCTCATCGCTGCCTTGCGAAACTGGATATGGCCTGCGCACGCACCGGCCGATATAACCGGTGACGTGTCGTCGCCAGGGGATATGCGTTATGAGCAATCGTTTTGCGCCATTTGTTGTTGCCCTCGAAGAGCACTATTGGGATATCGATCTCGTTGCGCATTTTCCCGGCCGCGAAGGCAAGCGCCTGTCGCAGGTCGAGGAACGGCTGCAGGACATCACGACCCTGCGCATCAAGGAAATGGACGAAGCGGGCATCGACGTGCAGGTACTCTCGCATGGCGCACCAGGCACGCAGAAAATGGAAGCGGAGCTGGCGGTGAAATTGTCGCGCCAGACGAACGATCGCCTGGCCGAAATCGTGAAGGCCAACCCGAAGCGTTTCACCGCCTTCGGCATCCTGCCGACGCCGGATCCGAAGGCCGCCGCCGACGAACTCGATCGCACTGTCACGAAGCTTGGCTTCAAGGGCGCTATGATCCACGGCCTCACCAACGGGCTGTTCATTGATGACAAGCGCTTCTGGCCGATCTTCGAGCGCGCCGCCGCGCTCGACGTGCCGATCTATCTGCACCCGTCCTTCCCGCATCAGGCGGTGATCGACGTATACTACAAGGACTATTTGTCGAAGTTTCCCGAGCTGGTCGGCCCGGCGCTCGGCTTCACCGTGGAGGCTGCGACGCAGGGCGTACGCATGGTGCTCAGCGGCCTGTTCGATGCCTATCCTAAGCTCAAGCTGATCCTCGGCCATCTCGGCGAGGGAATTCCATTCCTGCTCGGGCGGATCGACGAAACCTTGTCGCGGCCGGGCAATCCCGCCGGTTCGTTCCGCGAGAAGTTCTGCGAGCACTTCTATCTCACGACCAGCGGCAATTTTTCGACCAATGCGCTGGTCTGCAGCATGATGGAGATGGGCGTCGACCGCATCATGTTCTCGGTCGATTGGCCCTTTGCCCCCAACAAGATGGGCACAGACTGGCTGGAAGCCGCGCCGATCTCGCACGACGACAAGGTCAAGATCTTCGGCGGCAATGCGCGCCGCCTGCTGCGGCTCTGAAGCGTCGCTGATTGCAGAAAAGCACACGGGCGCCGCCTCCGTCACGCCTGCGCACTTCTGAACCATTCGAAATGCCGCGCCGGGGCGGGCTTTCGCGGCAAATAGCGGCCATTGGCCTTGCCGACAATCTTGCCGTCGCGCGCGATGATCTTGCCGGCTTTGATCGTGGCAACTGGCCAGCCCTTGAGCGTTTTGCCTTCGAATGGCGAGAAATCCGACATGCCCTGCAGGTCTTCCGCGCGCACGACCTTCTCCATCTCCAAATCGACGACCACGAGATCGGCATCGGAGCCCACGGCGATCGTGCCCTTCTGCGGATAGATACCGTAGACCCGGGCCGGCGAGCGGGTCGCGCGCTCGATCAGGATTTCGAGCGGCACGCCGCGCAGGCGGCCGTAGTGCAGCAGCGCGGGAAGGTGTGTACCGAGCGCCGGCAGGCCGGGCCGTGAGCCGTGCAGGCCCGCTTCCGGCTTTTTCGTCGCGCGCGCCCGCGACGTGTTATCGGTGCCGACGGTGTTGATCGAGCCTTCGAGAAAGCCCTGCCACAGCGCGGTCTGGTGCTCGGGCGTGCGCACTGGCGGGACCATCTTCACCAGGAAACCGTTGGGATCGAGGCTGTTGATTCCGAGATAGGGGGTTGTCGTCTCGACGGTGAAATGCAGGCCGGCACGCCGCGCGCCGCGCACCACCTCGAGGCCCTGATGGCTCGAGAGATGGACAACGTAGAGATGTGCGCCGGCGACTTTCGCGAGATAGAGCGCAGTCTGGATGGCGAGCGCCTCCGCGATCGCGGGATGCGCGTCCTCCCAGTCCTTCAGCGTGCCCTCGGGCTTGCGGGTTTTCAGCTCGTCGCGGGCGGCATCGATCAGCGCGCCGGTTTCGCAGTGGACGCAGGCAACCGCATCGGGTCCGAGGGAGGCGACGGTGCGGAAACCGTGCAGTAGCACGTCGTCGGTGATCGACTTCACGATGCCAGGCATGCCCGACATGTAGAACTTGAACGAGCGGATGCCGTACTGCTCGGCGTAGTCCGGGATTTCCTCGATCTGCTTTTCCGTGAAAATCTGCGGATGAAAGACCGAGTCGACGTAGCTGCGCTCGTCCATAGCCTTGCGGAAGGCGGGGAGGTGGTCGAAGTAGGAGTCTTCCAGGCTGCGCAGGAAAATCCCGACGCTGGTGACGCCACCGAGGATACCCGCGCGGGTCTCCGTCTCGGCTTCGCTTTCGTAGGATTGCTCGTTGCCGATATGGATGTGCGGGTCGAAAATCCCTGGCAGCACCGTGCGCCCGGTGGCGTCGTAGGTTTCGGCGCCGGCATCCTTCAGATTTTCGCCTATCACGGCGATCTTGCCTTCGGCGATCCCGACGTCGGCCTTGACCTGGCCGACGCCGGGAATGACCAGCGTGCCATTGCGAACGATGAGGTCGAGCGGTTTGCTGTCGCTGCTTTTCGCCATGGCCAACCCTTTCTTCGTCAGGTCAGGAACTCGTTGGTGTAGGTGTCCGAGATCGGCGGCGGGTCCTTTAGGTCGAGGTATTTGACCATCAGGTCCTGCGTCGCTTGCATCTTTTCTTTTTGGATAGAGCCGAGCGGCCCCTTTGTACTATCGACGTTGCTCAGCTTGTGGATGATCGCGATCTCCTGCACCGCGGTCTTCTCGTCGAGCTGTGGCTGATGCTTCTTGAGCATCTGCACGGCCTCTTCCGGATGCGCGAGTGTGTACTTTACGCCTTCCATTGTGGCCTGCACGAAATTGCGCGTAACCTCCGGCTTTTGCTTGATGTAGTCGTCCATGGCCCCGAGGCCGTTGGAATAAAAGTCAGCGCCGTAGTCCGAATACACGAGCGTTCCAACCTTGTCGTTGTTCTGCGCGGCCTTCTGCAGTACGGGAAGCGTGAAGAGGTAAGTGATCATCCCGTCCACGGAGTGATTGAGGAGGACCGCGTTTTTGGAGTTCGGATCGACCGATAGCCAGCTAAGCTTGCTCTCGTCGATGTTGTTGGCCTTGGCGAAAGCCGGGAACATCAGCTTCGGTGAATCCCCGGGGGAGAATGCGATCTTCTTGCCCTCGAGATCCTTCGGCTTCGAAATCCCCTTTCCCTCGATGTAGAAGACGGTGTGCGGCGACTTCTGATAGAGGCAGGCGAGTGCCCGGATCTTGGCGCCTTCCTTCGCGCGTACCGCCATCATCACGCCGAGGTCCTGGAACACGAACTGCGCCTTTCCGGCGATCAGCGTGCGCAAGCCCTGCATGGTGCCGTTGCCCTGCGCGATGGTGACGTTGAGGTTTTTGCTCGCGTAAAAGCCCTTTTCCAGCGCGGTGTAGTACGGCGCGTGACGGCCGAACGCGATCCAGTCAAGTTGAAAATGGATGTCTTCGGTGGCGGCGTGCACCGGTCCGATCCGCGTCCCGGCTGCAACGGCAAGACTCGCGCCCGCGGTATTGCGGAGAAATGCGCGCCGTGACGTCAATTTCATTTGTCCATGGTTTGTCATGATCATCCTCCCATTTTAGCTCCCTCCGCCCACAGCCTCGAGCTGACGGGCGGAAACATGCCAATGCACCACGAGTTTCTCGATGATTTCGATCAAGAAGTAGAAGACGATTCCGAGCAGCGTGAGCACGAGCACGCAGGCGAAGACCAGCCGTGTGTCGAGCTCACCGTTTGCGACCAGCACCAGGTAGCCCAACCCCTTTTCGGCGCTGACGAATTCGCCGACGATCGCGCCGACGACTGCAAGCGTGCTGGCGACCTTCAACCCGCCGAAGATTGCGGGCAACGCATTGGGAAACCGCACGTACCAGAACACCTGGAACGGAGTGCCGCCCATTGAGCGCAGCAGGTGAATCGTCTCCGGCTGCGCGGAGCGCAGCCCGACAACGGTGTCGATCACCACTGGAAAAAATGCGATCGCAAACGCAATCAGCACTTTGGACGACAGTCCGGTGCCGAGCCAGACAATAAAGATCGGGGCGACCGCAGCCTTGGGCACGATCTGGAATGCGACGAGGATGGGGTAGAAGGCGGTTTCGAGCGGACGCGAATAGACGATCATCGCACCGAGCGGCAAACCGACGGCGACGCTCAGCAGGAAGCCGAGCACGAATTCCATTGTCGTGATCGCGCTCATTTGCATAAGCAGCGGGAACTTGACGACGGCGGTGTACATAATCGAGCTGAGCGACGGAAGGATGAGCGGGGACACCCAGCCGGCACGCGTGACCGCTTCCCAGATTACGACCAGAACCAGCGTCACCAGCGTCGGATAAAGATAGGTCGCGATGTGCGCCGTCCAGGGCAGCTTGTCGGGACGCGGCGTGGCAGCATCTGTAGACATGACGGCCTCAATCCTCGTTCAGCAGTCCGAAGGCCTGGAATTGCTCGCGGATCAGGGCGGCATAGGAACCGAACTGCTTGCTTTCGCGCACGGAGAGCCGGCGCGGCCGGGGCAGGTCGATGTCGATTACGGTCGCGATGCGACCGGGTCGTGGGCTCATCACGGCGACGCGGTCGGCGAGAAAGATCGCCTCCCAGATGCTGTGCGTGATGAACAGCATGGTCTTGCGATTTTCCAACCAGATCCGCTGGAGGTCGAGGTTCATCTGATCGCGTGTGAGCGCATCAAGTGCCCCGAACGGCTCGTCCATCAGCAGTAACTTGGGATCGTGGATGAGCCCACGGCATAAGGCCACGCGCTGGCGCATGCCGCCCGATAACTCCCATGGATAGGCGCTCTCGAATCCGGCGAGCCCGACCCGCTCCAGCAGCGCGCGCGCCTCACCCTCATATTTGCGGCGCGGCAGGCGGCGGACGTCGATCTGCAGCAGGACATTGTCAAGAACGGTGCGCCATTCGAGCAAAGCGTCCCGCTGGAAGATCACACCGACATCGGTATAGGGCTTGCGAACCGTTTCGCCTCGGATCGAGATCTCGCCAGCGGAGACCGGAACGAGGCCGGCCACCATCATCATCAGCGTGCTCTTGCCGCACCCGGACGGGCCGACGATCGAGACGAATTCACCCTCGTGGAAATCCAGCGTCACGTCGTCGACGGCTTTAAGCGCGCCGCCGCGTGCTTTGTAAACCTTGTCGACATTTTTGATGCGAACGAATTCCTGTGCCTGTGCCGCAGCGCGGTGTATGGGAATGACGCGTGCGGCTGAGGCGGTCACGAGAGAAGCTCCTGCGTCAGCGTGGAGCGCGCGACCTCGCGGCCTTTCCTGAATACGTGTCGACGGGGCGGCTGCACGCGCAACGCCTCGTGCGTTGAAGGGGCGCCGACCACCATCAGGTTCGCGGTCATGCCCGGCGCAATGCCGTAATCCCCCAGCCGCGCGCATTTCGCAGCATTGACGGTAACCATGTCTATCACCTGCTCAAGCTCGTGCGGCAACGTAAGCTGCGCGACATGCGCCATCATCGATGCGCACTCCAAGGGATCTGGCTTGCCGAACGGGTAGTAGGGATCGTTGACATCGTCTTGCGACGTCACGACGTTGGCGCCACGCGCGAGCAACTCCTTGACGCGTGCGCAGCCGCGGCGCTTGGGCTCGCGATCGAGTCGCGCCGAGCACACCAGGTTGATATGCGCGTTGACTGAAATGGTGACGCCTGCGGTCGCCACCATGTCGATGACCTTGGCTGCATAGACGTCATTGTACCCGGCCATCGCACCGCAATGGCTGGCGGCGACCCGGCCCTCGAAGCCATCGCGCATGGTCTTGATGGCGAGATATTCGAGACTGCGCGAATTCGCGTCGTCGGTGTCGTCGACCAGCATGTGAATGTCGAGATCGTGCTTCTTCGCAAGGTCGAAGCAGATGTCGATGTGCTCGCGCGCATCGGCGTCGCTGTATTCGTACCAAGGCAGGCCGCCGACAATGTCGCAACCTTCCTTGATCGCCTCGTCCATCAACTCGGCTGCGCCCGGATCGCGCACGATCCCTTCCTGCGGAAAGGCGACAACCTGGATGGTGGCGTAATCCTTCATCTTCTCGCGCGCCAACAGCAGGCCGCGGGCGGCCTTGAGCCCGCCGATTGTGCCGACGTCGCAGAACAGCCGGAAGAAGGTCGTGCCGTTCTTGACGCCGGTCTCGATGGTGCGTACGGCGCGTGAGGCAACCTCGACCGGATCGTAATTGCGCTTGTGGTCGTTGGTGATCTCGATCGCCTCCGGCAGCGTGCCGGACACGTTCGGCCGCATGATCTCGCCGAGCAGGCATTTGTCGGCGTGGTAATGCAGATTGAGAAAGCCCGGCAAAACAAGACTTCCTGCCGCGTCGATGTTCTTCTGCCCTTTGGCCGGTAGCTTCGGCCCGACGGCCGAAATCTTCTCGCCTTCGATCGCGATATCGACCGGCTGATTCTGGCCCCGCACCCGAGCATTGCGAATCACGACGCTCATAACCCTACCAACTCCATCTTCACCCGAGGTTTTGTGGCTCTATACCCTCTCGAGAATGTGCAAACCGCGCGTGCGATCGATCAGGTAGATCAGGCCCCGATCGTCGAAACACACGTCGTTGCTTTGCACGCGTTTGGCGCCATCCGGGATGTCCGGCATGAACGAGGCGACTTCTTTCGGCGCGTGCGGATTTGCAATGTCGATGACCCGCAGCCCATGCGCGAACCATGCGATCGGAATTTCGGTTGAGCGAATGTCCTCGCAGAACTGGTGCAGGCCGGTGTAGTCCTGTTTCGGCGATCCGTCTTCCTCGGCCACCTGGAAGCTGGCGAATGGAATCGGCCTTGTCTCGTCGGTAATGTCGACAAGCCAAAGGAAGGCCGGCGACGTCGGACCCGGGAGACGCACGACGTCTTCATCGGCGACCAGCATGACGCGCCGTCCGCGCAGCGGAAACGGCACCGGCAGCGCAGTATGCGTCGGCCACGGGAAAGGCGGGCTCCAATCGAGGCCCGATACAAATTTCAGCTTGGTGATGTCGTCTATGTCGAGGATGACGAAGCCGCCATGCCAGTAGCTCGTATAGAGCCGGTTGCCGACACGCATCGGATGATGACAGCGATGCGCGGTGCCTTCCCAGGTCGGCTTTTCGCCGCCAGCGGTCCATTGACCCGGCATCCACCAGCGGCCGACTTCCTGCGGCTTCGCCGGATTCTGGAAATCGATGATCGAAACGACATTACCGAGATAACCGTCGAGTTCCGGCGAGCCGTACACGTAGCGGCCGTCGAATGTGAAGCGGTGCATGCCGCGCGACGCCCACGTGGTAATACGTGTCGGCTTTGACGGATTGCTCACGTCGAAGACCTCGAGGCCGCCTTTGAAATCGGGGTCAATGCGGCCGATCGGAAAGATCTCGCGATTGACCAGCATGACGCCGTTCTCGACGCGCACTTTGTGCGACAGCGTTCCTTCGGGGACCGTGATCTGAGCAAGCCCGCGCGGCTTTGCCGGGTCGGAGACGTCGATGATGCTCGTGCCGTTCGGTGGCTTGACGTGCCCGACATAGGCGACGTTGTTGCGGACAACCACCTGGCCACCGCCGGCACAATCGAAATAGCCGACGACCTTCAACCCTTTCGCGACTGCCATTGGCCGCACCCCACCACGTCACGTTCACACTACGCAGAGTGCGACCCATCGCGCCCGCTCATCTGCGATCAAAACGCTACAATGCAGTTTGTATGTCGGTCAATCTGTTCATATCACGCAGTGGGACTGAGGCACGAAGGTCACGCAAATTTTGTTCGATATATCGTGCATATTCCTCTTGCTCGTGTCTGCTCCCAGTAATACAAAAAATCATACAAGGTTTTTTTGTCTTGAGTGACGTGGAATGGCGAATGGCCAAAGGCATCTGCGGCGGGCGGTCGAGCCGAGCGCGTTCGGGATTTCGCTCTCGAAAGGCAATGGCCAGCCGCTGTTCATGCAACTGCATGAGCAGATCATCGACCGCATCGCTGCGGGCGAATTGATCGCCGGTGCGCGCCTGCCGCCGGTGCGGCGACTGGCCGAGCAGCTCGGCATCAACCACATGACGGTGGCGAAGGCCTACAAGGACCTTGCCGAGGCGGGCTTCGTCGAGGGCCGCGCCGGGGGCGGGACCCACGTGCGGGCGCCATACGGAACCGGCTCCAGGCGCGCACGCGGATCGGAGCCCGCTGTTGCAGGCCCACTGTTATCCGAGCGCCTCTACGAGCTCTCGCATGCGCCCGGCGTCATCGGCTTTACCGCTAATTACCCGCAACCGGATCCCGAGTGCACGAAGGAATTCGAGGTCTGCCTGCAATCGGTGATAGCGGACGGCCTCTCGCCTTACTTCGCCTACGATCCACCCAACGGGCGCATCGGTTTCCGCCGCTCGATCGTGGAATACCTCGCCCAGCAAGGGCTGATGACGGTGGCGGAGGACGTGATCGTGACCTCCGGCGCGCAGCAAGCGATCGAGCTTGTCGTCCGGCTGCTTGTCCCGCACGGGTCGCCGGTGATCGTAGAGCGTCCCTCGTATTACGGGGTCATCAACGCGTTGCGCAGCGTCGGTGCGCGAATCCTCGAAGTACCCCTCGAAGCCGACGGCATGGACATTGAGATGCTCGAAGGGCACCTGGCACGCCACAGGCCGCGCCTGATTTACACCAACCCGACCTTTCAGAACCCCACCGGGGTGACGGCGAGTCTCGAAAAGCGCCACGGTATTCTCGCGCTCGCACGCAAGCATGGCGTGTCAATTTTGGAAGACGATCACAATTCGGAGCTGCGTTTTTCCGGTTCGCCCGTCCCTTCCATTCGTTCGTTGGCGGAGCCAGGCGACAACGTCTTCTACGTGCACGGATTTGGAAAAGTGTTCCTGCCCGGCACGCGCCTTGGTTATGTCGTGACCCCGGCGCATGCGCGGCGCCCTTTGCTTGAGCTCAAGGCGCACAGCGATTTGCACACGACCGGTATTATGCAGGAAGCGATGGCGCGCTTCCTCGCGCGCAAGAACTATCCGAAGATTCTGGAGCGGATGAAAAGGAACTACGCTGCCAAGCAGCGCAAGGTCGTCACCAGCCTGTTGGCCGGCATGCCGCCTGGCACTTTGATCGGGAATCCCGAGGGGGGCCTCAGCCTGTGGGTGACGCTGCCGGAAGGGACCGAGGTTTCTGAACTCTACTATCGTGCCGTTCGCCGCGGTGTCGCATTCGTCGCCGGCGAGGTCTTCTATGCCTCCCGCATCAACCCGCGCACACTGCGGGTGAGCTTCGGGCTTCTCGGCGACGACGTTGTCGAGGAAGGCGTAACCAGGCTCTGCTCCGTGGCAAAGGATCTGATGCGCCCGCGCAGCGCACCCAGCCCGATATTCACATAGGTGGTTGGTGCCCGAAGCGATCGAGCTCACTGGCGGCGATTACGAGCACACGCTTGGACTGGCCGGAATTCGGGACGGGATCGATATCCGCTATATGACGGCGCCGCTGCGCGACGTCTTTCTCAGGATGCTCACCGAGCACTGCTACGAAGCCTGCGAGTTTTCGCTCTCGAACTATCTGATGCTCAAGGATCGCGGCGCAGACTGGCTGCATGCGATCCCGGTATTTCCCTATCGCGCCTTCCGTCATTCCACGCTGTACGTGCGCAAGGACAGCCCTTTGCAGGAGCCGGCCGATCTGCACGGCAAGCGCGTCGGCGTCCCCGATTTCTCGATGACCGCCGCGGTCTGGACGCGGGGCATCCTCGCCGACCAGTACGGCGTGCAATGGCAGGATTTGCGCTGGGTCGTGAGCGGAAAGCAGCGCTTCGCGACGTTGTCGGGCGTGACGCTGGAGGCGGCCAACGGCGACCTTGAGGCTCTGCTCGTCGAAGGTAAGGTCGACGCGCTGCTGACGCCGCAAACCGCCGACGATCGAAAGCCTGCAAGCGAGCGCAAGCTGCGCAGCCTGATTGCCGATGTGCAGGCCGCGGAAGAAGCCTATCTTCGCACTTTCGGCGTCTATCCGATCAATCACGTCGTGGTCATCCGCAGCGATACCCTGCAACGCCTGCCGAGGCTGCCGCGCGTTCTGTTCGAGGCCTATGAGCAGGCGAAGGCGCGCGCTTATGCGCGTCAACTCGGCGCGACATTGATGCCGTGGGGCGCGCGGCATTGGAAAAAGACATTTGACCAGTTTGCCGGCGATCCGTTGCCTTACGGGTTGAACGACATCAACCGGAAGGTCCTGGGCACGCTCGCAAGGTTTCTGCACGAGCAGAAACTGATCGGGCGCCAGCCCGAATTGGACTCCCTGTTCATCGGGACGCGTGACGCCTGAAAAAGAACATGCCGGGCGAGCCCGGCATGTTCTGCAACGATCTGCTTCAACTCAGCACGGCGGCGGAGGGGCATCGACCAGCTTGGGATTGATGGCCTTGAGGCCGTCACCCCAGGTCAATTTGCTGAAGTCGATCGGGCCATCGGTGGCCTTTTCGCTCTGCGCCCAGCGGCTCAGGCTGCAGAAATCGTCGTAGTAGATCTTGTCGATCGCGAGCGGTCGCGTGTTGGTGTCCCACTGATCCTTCGTGGCCTTCTCGCTCAGACTCAATTTGGATTGCGCATAGGCAGCAACCGCCTTGAAGTCCTTTTCGGCCACGTCGCGCCCTTTCATGGTTGCGCGCA
>Ga0134126_10001169_pt1 | contig 33279 bp, 35 predicted proteins | sample KB31752_FD_96881 | JGI IMG/M metagenome (GOLD analysis project Ga0134126, IMG submission 96881) | Terrestrial soil microbial communities with excess Nitrogen fertilizer from Kellogg Biological Station, Michigan, USA - KB3-175-2 | ecosystem: Environmental > Terrestrial > Soil > Unclassified ...
AGGCCGGCGCTGGCATTGGTCGCGCCGGGGCCGCGCGTCACCATGCAGAGGCCGGGCTCGCCGGTGAGCTTGCCATAGGCATCGGCCATCATCGCCGCGCCGCCTTCCTGGCGGCAGGTGACGAGGCGGATGGAGTTGACGTCGTAGAGCGCATCCAGCACGGCGAGATAGCTCTCGCCCGGCACGCAGAAGACGGTGTCGGCGCCGTGAATCCTAAGCTGGTCGACAAGGATCTGGGCGCCGGTGCGGCGGCTCATGCGGCTCTCCTCGGTGGCTCGCGGCAGAGACGTATTGGAGAATTCCGCCGCAGGCAACCCCCGCCGCTTCCGCGGGCGGCTACTCGGCCGGACGGGCGACCGGCTTGGAGCGCGGCGCGCTGCGCCCGAGCAGCCGCATCAGGCTGCCGATCACCAGGATGGTCGCGAGATAGAAGACGACCTGAATACCGGCCGGCTGCGCCACATAGCCCACCAGCGTGTGCAGCACCTGGCCGGGAATGCTCTGCTCGCTCAGCAGGAAGGAGGTGTCCCAGAGATTGGTGCCGAGCGCCGGCAGCCAGTCGGCCTGCACCAGGAAGGAGGCGCCCTGCGCGGCCATGCCGGCGGCGAGCAGCAGGATGAGCCAGCTCGTCACGGTGAAGAGGTGGCGCAGGGGAATGCGCAGCAATCCCAGGTAAAGCGCCGTCCCCGTCGCCACCCCGGCAAAGAGCCCCACCGCGAGGCCGCCGGCGAAGCTCGCCGGCGAGATGGCGCTCGCCGCAAGGATGCCATAGAGGAAGAGCACGAGCTCCGAGCCCTCGCGCAGCACGGCGAGCCCGACGACGACGGCGAGCGCGTAAAGCGGCCGCCTCCCGGCCAAGACCAGCTTGCCGACATCACCCGCCTCGATCGCCAGCTCGCGGCCGTGGCGTCCCATCCAGATATTGTGCCAGCCGAGCATGCAGACGGCGGTGAACAGCACCGCGGCGTCGAACAGCTCCTGCCCGTTGCCGTGCAGCGCGCCGGAGATTTCGCTGGCGAAGGCGGCGACCAGCATCGCGCCCAGGATGCCCGCCGCGATGCCGGTGGCGACCCAGCGCCCGCGCCCCCTTACCCCTTCGCTGGCGGCGAGCACGACACCGACGATGAGCGACGCCTCGAGAACCTCGCGAAAGACGATGATGGCCGTCGCAAGCATGATGCCGAGCCTATTTCTTCACCACGATGTGGCCTTGGGCCGTCGAGGAATGGAAGTCGCCGAAGAAATCATAGCTGCCGGGATCGAGCGGGCCGACATAAACGGTGATCTGGCCATGGCCGGCCACGACTTTCTCGCGGTGGAGCGAATGGCTCTCGAACTCCTCGGGCGTGGGATCGAGGTTCTTGACCAGGAGGCGCACCTTCACTCCCGGCGGGACGGGCACCTCGGAGGGCTGGAAGCGATGGTTCTTGATGGTGATCGGGATCGTCGGGTCCTCGGCGCTTGCGCGCTCGGAGGCCAGCGGCGCCATCAACGCCACCGCGAAGAACAGCATCACCAAACGCCAAGCCATTCCGCCCTCACCCTGCAATTGCGAAGCGTTTGCAAATATAGCGCGCCGCCTCGCCGCGTCAAGGCCCGAGCAGCCGCCACGCGGTCGCGGCAGGGCCGGTGCAGGAGGCCCGGCGGCGCGGCTCCCCGAAATACGCATTTTCCCTGACCTAACAGGATGTTAAGTTGCGGGCGACAGACCCTTCGGCAATGGTCTCCCCGGCATGATGCGGCAAGGCGGCACGAGGCTTTTTGCGACCGGCGGCAGCGCCGCCCGGCTCGCGGCGGTGCTGGTCGTGCTGTTGTTGTGCGGCTGCAGCAGCATCGTCATCCCGATGGAGCCGGCAATCCCGGCGGCAGACAGCGGCCCCGATCCCGCGGTTTCGGAAAACCCGGCACAGGCCGATGCGGTTATGACCTGCGACACGATCGCCACCGAGCGTGCCGGCATCGCCGCCAGCCTCAAGGAAATGGGCGACAGTGCGGCGGCGGCGAAGTTGCGCCGGCGAGACGGCGAGCTCGCCAGCGTCGCGGCGCTGAAGCGCTGTCCCTGAACCGCGTCGGCAGCGGGAACCGCTTCAGCACTGGCGTCCGGCGCCGCTCTGCTCCATCATCGCGGGCAACGCCGCCGGAGAGCCGCAGATGACCGAGACCGACGCGGTGCTCGACGCCAATCTCGAATTCTACCGCGCCTTCACCACCCGCGATCTCGCCGCCATGGACCGCGTCTGGGCGCGCAAGGCGGAAGTCCTCTGCACCCATCCGGGCTGGATCGCGCTTTCCGGACGCAAGACGGTGATGGCGAGCTGGCACGATATTCTGAGCAATCCGGAGGCGCCGCGCGTCATGTGCCACGACGACATCGCCTACGTCTATGGCGAGGTCGCGGTCGTCCTGTGCGAGGAGGAACTCGCCGGCGGTCATCTCGCAGCCACCAATGTCTTCGTCAAGGAGGACGGCGCCTGGCGGCTCGTTCACCACCATGCAAGCCCGATCCTGATGCGCGAGATTCCGCGCGCGCATTGATGGTGCGCTGGAGCAGGCAAGAAGCATTCGGCTGCAGATTGGCCGTGCGTCCTTCGACAGGCTCAGGATGAGATGGATTCTTTATGGCACAAAGGATCCCGCCTCATCCTGAGCGCGAGGCCGCGATCTGGTCTGCGCTGAACGCGGGCTAGGGACAGATCTCGTCGGCCGAGAAAAAGAACGCCACTTCCGTCTTGGCGTTCTCCGCCGAATCCGAGCCATGCACCGAGTTCGCCTCGATCGATTCCGCGAAATCCTTGCGGATCGTGCCGGGCGCGGCATTGGCGGGATTGGTGGCGCCCATGATCTCGCGATTGCGCGCCACGGCGTTGTCGCCCTCGAGGATTTGCACCACCACCGGGCCCGAAGTCATGAAGGCGACAAGATCCTTGAAGAAGGGACGCTCGCGATGGATGGCGTAGAACCGCTCGGCCTGTTCGCGCGAGAGCCGCAGCCGCTTCTGCCCCACGATGCGGAGGCCGCGCTCCTCGAAGCGGGCGTTGATCTTGCCGGTCAGGTTCCGACGGGTCGCGTCGGGCTTTATGATCGACAAGGTGCGTTCGACGGCCATGCTCGTATCGACTCCTGCGAGATCCGGAATGGCGGCGGTTATAGCGGCGGCGCCGTCGCCCATCAACGCCCCGCCAGCGCCCTCGCGGCTCAGCCGCCGCGCCGCTCCCATCTGCCGCCCGCCTGCTCCCAGTAGACGAGCTGGTGGCCGGCGGCCTTGGCCTCCTTCCAGCGCTGGCGCGCCGCGGTCACGGCCAGCTCGTCATTCCCGTCGAAGATGTCGCAGCAGCGCGCATAGCGATCGAGCGAGGATGAGCTCGCGCCGTCGACCAGCACCAGCATGGTGGCGCCGTTGGGATTCTCGTCTTCGGCGGTGAGCCAGACCGGCTGGCGCTCCGCCTGCCCCTCGCGGGCGCTGCCATGCGGCATAAAGCTCTCGTCGCTGAAGGTCCACAGCAGGTCGTTCAGATGCTCGACCCGCTCGCTCGAGCCCGCCAGCACGACGATGCGATGCCCCGCCGCGAGGCCGCGCTCGAGGATGCTGGGCAGCGCACGCTCGAGCGGGGTGCTGAGCAGATGATAGAAGCCGATTTCGGTCATCCGCCCTCGTAGTGCTCGGCGACGAGGTGGTCGAGCAGGCGCACGCCGAACGCGGTCGCGCCCTTGGGGATGACGGCCGCGTCCTTCTTCGACCAGGTGGTGCCGGCGATGTCGAGATGCGCCCAGGGCACGCCGTTGACGAAGCGCTGCAGGAATTGCGCGGCGGTGATGCTGCCGGCTTCGCGCCCGCCGCTGATGTTCTTGATGTCGGCGGCGTCGCTGTCCATCATCCGGTCGTAGCCATCGGCGAGCGGCAGGCGCCAGACCTTCTCGCCGACCGCCATGCCGGCTTCGGCGAGGCGACCGGCAAGCTCGTCATTGTTGCTGAAGAGACCGGCATGCTCGCTGCCCAACGCGATGATGATCGCGCCGGTGAGCGTCGCCAGATTGACCATGAATTTCGGCTTGAACCGGTCCTGGCAGTACCACAGCGCATCGGCGAGCACGAGCCGGCCCTCGGCATCCGTGTTCAGCACCTCGATCGTCTGGCCGGACATCGAGTGCACGATGTCGCCCGGCCGCTGCGCCGATCCGGAGGGCATGTTTTCGACGAGGCCGATGACCCCTACCGCGTTGACCTTCGCCTTGCGGCCGGCGAGCGCGCGCATGAGGCCGATCACCACGCCGGCGCCGCCCATGTCCCATTTCATGTCCCACATGCCGTCGGCCGGCTTGATCGAGATGCCGCCGGTGTCGAAGGTGACCCCCTTGCCGATGAACGCGACGGGCTGCGCGCCGGCGCCCTTGCCGCGGCGCCCGCCCTTCCATTGCATAACGACGAGACGCGGCGGGCGCACGCTGCCCTGGCCGACGCCGAGCAGCGCGCCCATGCCGAGCCGCTTCATCTGCCGCTCGTCGAGCACCTCGACATCGACGCCGACCTTGGTGAGCTGGCGCGCCGCGGCGGCGAGCGTCTCGGGATAAATGACGTTGGCGGGCTCGGAGATGAGATCGCGGGTGAGGAAGACGCCCTCCGCCACTTCCTTCAGCGGCGCGAAGGCGCGCCGCGCGGCGCCGGCCGCATCGGTCATGATGCTGAGCGTCTTGAGGGTCGGCTTCTGCTCCGGCTTCTCCTTGGTGCGGTAGCGATCGAAGCGGTAGGAGCGAAGCTCGGCGCCGAAGGCGAGATTGGCGGCGGCGTCTTCCGGCGCGAGCTTCATGCCGGGCACGTGGTCGAGCGCCACCGCCGCCTCGCTCTCGCCGACGCTGTTGAGCTGCGCTACGACGGTGCCGCCCAGCGCCTGGGCCGTCGCAGCATCGAGCGCCTGCGCCTTGCCGAGGCCCACCAGCAGCACGCGGCCTACCGACAGCCGGGACGGCGCGAGCACGCCCAGCACCTCGTCCTTTCGCCCGGTGAACCGGCTCGCCTCGATCGCGCGCTTCAGCGCGCCGCCCGTCTCCTTGTCCAGCGCCGCGGCCGTGGGTGTGAGCTTGCGGTCCTCAAGCACGCCCACGACGATGGTGCCGGATTTCGGCCGGCTGGGCTCGGCGAACGCGATCCTCATGATGGGCTCCCCTCAGCGATGATTTCCCCGCCGATAGACAGCGCAGCCGCGACTGTCAACCGGCCGGCAAGCAGAGCGTCGCGGCCGTCAGCACATGCGACCGGCGCACCCAGAGATGCTCGCGCGGATAGGACCAGACCGCGACCGGCCGCCAGCCCTGTTGCCCAGCTTCGAGGAGCGCCCCATGCCCAGGCGGAACGCCGGCGATCCCGCCGGGCGCGCAGGAGAGCAGCGCGAAGCGATAACCCGCCGCGGCAAGCGAGCTCAGAGTCTCGCCCGTCGGATGGTCGACGATGCGGAGCTCGGCATCGAGATGGCGCGGCGGCGCGAAGCGGATGAGGCCCTCCAGCATGGCGGCGACGCTGCCGTTATCGCCGGGCAGCAGCAGCGCCAGTTTGCCGTCCTGGTCGAGCGCCCGACTGGCGGACGCCGCCAGCCGCCAGACGCGCTGCTGCGAGGCTTCGAGATCGAAGCGCAGAAAGCCGAAGAACAGGACGGGGCTCAGCGCCGCCGCTGCCAGGCAGACGGCCGGCGCGACACGGCGCCAGCTATCCCATTGCCAGCCGCGCTCGGCGGCGAAATCGCGCGCGAACAGCACCAGGCTCAGCATCAGCAGCGGCGCCAGATGCGTGTTGTAGCGGAAATAGGAGTGCGCGGCCGCGCCGCCATCGGGCCCGAAATGCGCGATGTAGGTGAAGAAGACCGCACCGTTATAGAGCAGCGTCACGCCGGCGAAGATGGCGCCGAGCCGTGCGGTGCGGTCGAGTCCGTGGCGGCGCCAGTGGCGGGCAAGCCCGGCCAGCGCGAGGAGGACGGCGAGGAAGAAATAGGCTTTCTCCACCATGTCCGCAGCCATGCTGCGCAGGATCTCGGGAATGAGCGCGAACTGCCATTGCCGGAACGGCAGGAGCTTCAGCTCGCCGACCGCGAAATGGTCGAGCACATACCAGCGCCAGGCGCTATAGAGGATGGCTGCCGGCAACGCCGCCAGCAGCAGCAGCGCCACGGCGCGCCGGCGCGCGGGGTGCCGCTCGAGCAGCGCCACTACGAGCGAAGAGGCGACGAGCCCGGCGGCCAGCGCCACGCTGTCCTGCTTGATATTGACCAGCGCGGCCAGCGCCAGCGCCAGCGCGATGAGCGCGTCCTTCGCCGGCCGCCCGCCGGCGAGCCGCTCGAGCGCCAGCGTCGCGAACCAGCCGGCAAACGCGGTGGTGACCGCGACGGAGGGCTCGCTGTAGGCGGAGAAATGATAGCGCGGCACGAAGCCGGGATTGATCAGCGTGGCGAGCAGCAGCCCGAGCGCAGCCGCCCCCCAGGAGGGAACCGCGGCGGGCCGGTCCTCGCCGCGCGTGGCGAGCCGCGCCAGCAGCAGGGCGAGAGCGAGCTGTAGCACGATGTTGAAGCCGATCATCGCGTTGAGCGCGAGCCGGCGCGCCAGCAGCGAGACGATGTAGCCGGCGAGCTGCACGTCGTAGGGAGCGCCCGGCAGGAAGGAGTAGGCGGGAAGCCGGTTATCGGCGGGGAAAGCGCCGTGATCCCAGAGATAGGCGGCGTTCGGCAGCAGGTTCAGGAAGGTGTCGGGCAGGCTCGGCCGCGCGCTCGCCATCACCGCGAGAAGCGGCAGGCTGACGATCAGCATGCGGCCCATGGCGCGCCAATCGCCGCCGCCCAGCGCGCTCCGCGGCAGCAGCAAGCCGCCCGCACCCAGCAGCATGACGAGCACGGCCGGCACGACGAGCGATGCAGGAGTGGCGACGCCCCACAACGTCAGGACGAGGGAAGCGGCGCCCCACCCCATGACCAGCGCCGCCTCGGGCGCGGCACGGCTCGCGCCGAGCAGCCGCCCGCCGCCGATGAACAGCAGCGTCGTCACGAGCACGCCCGCCCATCCGGCAAGCTCGCCCCAGCTGGGAATCAATAGCTCCATCACTCGCCGCGAAAGGTGGGCGCCGCAGCGGGCGCCGGTCTATCGGGCGGGGTTGCGGTCGTCAAGCGTGCTTTTCCCGCCGGCGATGCCGAGGAGCGCAAAGCGCGGCGCCGCGAATTGCGGAACCAGCAGGGCGGTGGACGGAACCGTGAACGGGGCGCGGCTCACAAAGACGATGCGGTCGTAGCGTCTGAGCGCGGCGCGCTCCGCGGCATCAAGCGGAGGGCCGCCGCCGAGAAAAGCCGACCACAGCCGTTCCGGCGGCAGGCGGTCGGCGAGCCACCGATATGGGGGGGCGAGCGCCACGGGCTGCTGCGTCGGAAAGGCGAAGAGCGTCGGCACGAAGGCGTCGCGCCCGGCGATGGCAAGGGTCGGGAAATGCACCAGCGGCGTCGGCTGCGAATTGAGCGCCTCGGGCGGAAAGGCGACGGCAAGGCGGCTGCCGCGCGGCAGTCGCTCGAGCTGAGGCAAGAGCTGCGCATAGACGCGGTCGCTTGCTTCCCAGCTGGCGCTCACCAGGCCGATGCGCGCCAAGTACATGAGAAGCGCCGCTCCCAGGAAGAAAGCACGCGGCTTCGGGAGAGGCGCCGCCCAGCGACTCGATGCGATCAGCACCAGGCCGAGCATCACCGGGATGCGATGATCGGCGCCGGAAGCGGTGGCGAGCTGGGTCGGCATGGCGAGATAGGTCAGTGCGAGGGCGGCCAGCGGGCCGGCCATGGAAGGCTCGAGCCGCAGCCAGCGCCGCCAGAAGCCGAAGAGCAGGGCGAGCAGGGCGAGCACAAAGCAGGCGACATCGAAGGGACGATGGTAATTGTCGAACAGGCTGAAAAGCAGGTCGATCTTGCGCAGCGGGTTGCCATAGGCGATCGCGCCGCCGGCGCTTCCCGGCGTCAGCAGCAGCAGGATGGCGAGCGCCGGCAAGAATGGCAGGCCGGCCACGAGCAGCTCTTTCAGCGCCGCCCCGGGCGCGCCGCGCCGGCGCCAGGCGAGGCCGGCGGCATGGCCCATGACCAGCACGCCATAGAGCCCGCAAGCCATCAGGTGCGCGAAGAACAGGACGAGCGCCATCAGGGCGCCGATGCCGATGCGCAACAGGGCGGAGGCCTGTCGGCGCGCCAGCACGATCCAGAGCGCCAGCGCGAAGAGCCCGAGGCCGAGGCCGAAGAGATAGTTGAGAAAGCCCCAGAGCAGCTCCCGGCTGTAGAGCAGCAGGAAGGCAAGGCAGGGCCAGGCCGACCAGCTGCCGAAGAGCACGCGGTGAAGCGCTGCGGTGCCGCCCGCAAGCAGCAGCAGCGTGAGCAGCACGAACAGCTTTCCCGCCCAGGCCAGCGGCATCAGCTGCGCCAAAGGCGGCACGAGAAGATCCATGGCAAGGTTGGGCAGCGGCCGCCAGGCGATCTCGTAGTAGCGTTGAAGCCACTCGGAATGCGCCAGCGCGGCCAGCACGTGCATGCGTGCGAGATGATTGGGATAGTCGAACAGCGGCAAGGTGTCGCAGAGCAGCACCGGCAGCGCCGCCACGGCAAAGAGGCCGGCGAACACCAGCGCGAATCGGCGAAATCCGAGATGCGCCGGATCCGCAGCTTTCATCATCCTGTTCGCGCGCCCTTTCCGCCCGCCCGTCGGGCCGGCAGAGTTCCACGCCCGCCCGGCCACCGCAAGCGCATGATCGACAACGAAGTTCGTTCCATCTTCGCCCTATCCTCCGCCGCGGCGCCGCTTCTATAATCGGCCGCCATGAACGGGATCACCCGTTACGTCCTGCGCCAGACCTTGGCGATCATGCTGTTCGTCGCGGTGAGCTTCACTGCGGCGGTCTGGCTCGTCCAGTCTCTCCGCCTCATCGACCTGATCGTCAACCGCGGCCTGTCGCTCGGACTCTTCCTCTATCTGGCCGTGCTGATCCTGCCGCGCTTCATCGACGTCGTGCTGCCGATCGCGGTGTTCATCGCCATCCTCTTCACCTATAACCGCCTGCTCTCGGAGAGCGAGCTCATCGTCATGCGTGCGGCCGGCATGAGCCAGGCCGCGCTGGCCCGGCCGGGGCTGACCGCCGGCGCCCTCGCCTTCGCGCTGCTCATGTCCTTCTCGCTCTACTTCCTGCCGGCGTCGAACCGTGCGTTCAAGGATCTGCAGTTCGAGATCCGCAATCGCTTCGCCTCGGTGCTGCTTCAGGACGGCATCTTCAACACGCTCTCCGACGACCTCACGATCTATGTCCGCGGACGCGACACCGATGGCGACCTGGTGGGGCTGCTGATCCACGACACGCGCGATCCGGATAAGCCGATCACCATCGTTGCCGAGCGCGGCACCTTCGTCGATACCGACAACGGCCCGCGCGTGTTGATGGTGAATGGCAGCCGGCAGCAATACGACCGTGCCACCCAGAAGCTCTCGGTGCTCACCTTCGACAAATACACGCTGGATCTCGGCGCCTATCGCGACGCGCCCGGGCTGCGCGGCCGGGAACCGGACGAGCTGTTCCTGCCGGAGCTGCTGTTCGGCCACACCAGACCCGGCGATACCAGCCACATGATCGAGGCCAATCTGCGCCTCATCAACCCACTCACGGCGCTCGCCTTCTGCGCCATCCCGCTCGCCTGCCTGCTGACGGGAGAATTCAACCGGCGCGGCCAGACGCGACGCGTGCTGCTGGCGATCGGCCTCGCCTTCGCTTTCGAGACGCTCGATATCGCCTTCAAGAACCTCGCGGGTCGGACGCTCGCCGCGGTGCCGCTGCTCTATCTCAACGTATTGCTGCCCATCGCGGGCACCGCCTGGCTGCTCTGGCGCGACGCCCGGGGCGCGGCGCCGCATGGGCTCCCCGCGGCACGACCGAGCCCGGCGGAATAGCGATGTCGCCGTGGAAGACGCTCTTCCGCTACATCGTGCTGCAGTTCCTCCTGTGGTGCGCCGGCGTGTTCCTGGCGATGCTGGTGATCGTCTTCCTGCTCGACTACATCGAGCTCATCCGCCGGGCGGGCAGCCGGCCAGAGGCGACCCTGCTGGTGTTGCTGAAGATGGCGGCGCTGAAGCAGCCGGAGATGGCGCAGCAGATCCTGCCCTTCGCCATCCTCTTCGGCACGATGATGGCGTTCTGGCGCATGACGCGCATGAACGAGCTCGTGGTCGCGCGCGCGGCCGGCGTCTCGGTGTGGCAGTTCCTGGCGCCGCCGCTTGCGGGGGCGTTGTTCATCGGCATCGTCACGGTGTGCCTCTTCAACCCGATCGCCTCGGTGATGCAGTCGCGCTACGAGGCGCTCGAGAGCCGCATCTTGCATGGCACCGGCGACCAGCTCAGTCTGTCGCGGTCGGGCCTCTGGCTGCGCCAGAGCGAGAATGACGGCGACAATTCGGTCATCCACGCCGAGCGGCTGCTGCCCAAGCGGACCGAGCTCGAGGATGTGATGATGCTGTCCTTCAACGACATGCAGCTCGTCGGCCGGATCGACGCGAAATCGGCGGTGCTCAAATCCGGGAATTGGCAGGTAAAGGACGGCGTCCGCTGGACCCCGGGCAAGCCGCCCGAGCCGTTCCAGCACCTGGTCGTCCCGACCAATCTTACGCCCGCCAAGATTCAGGAAAGCTTCGCCTCGCCCGAGACGATGTCGTTCTGGGAGCTGCCCGGCTTCATCCACCTGCTGGAAAGCTCGGGCTTCAGCGCCCAGCGCCATCGGCTCTACTTCAACCGCCTGCTCTCCATCCCCTTCCTCTTCTCCGCCATGGTGCTGATCGCCGCCACCTTCAGCCTGCGCATGCAGCGCCGCGGCGGTACATCGCTGATGATCGCCGGCGGACTGGCCAGCGGATTTCTCTTGTACCTGCTGTCGAACGTCATCTTCGCCCTGGGGCTCGCCTCGACCATCCCCGTTTCACTCGCCGCCTGGACGCCGACCGGCGTGAGCTGGGCGCTGGGAGCCAGCATGCTGCTGCATCTCGAGGACGGCTGATCCGGATGCGCGGGGGGGCCGCTTTTTGGGTGGGGGCGCTGCTCGCCGCGGCGCCGGTGCTGCCGATGACGGCGCTGGCGCGCGCGCCCGCCGGCCAGCAGCAGCAACCGCCGGTGCTGTTCAGCGCCGACGAGGTGCAGTACGACTCCCAACTCGGCCTCATCGTCGCCAAGGGCAACGTCCAGCTTACCCAGCGCGACCAGATCCTTCTCGCCGACACGGTGACCTACAACGAGCGGACCGACACGGCGACGGCGTCCGGCCATGTGAGCCTGCTTCAGCCGACCGGCGACATCATCTTCGCGGACTATATGGAACTGCATGACGACATGCGTGACGGGTTCCTGCAGAACGTCCGCATGCTGCTCAGCGACCAGTCGCGCATGGCCGGCAACACCGCCCGCCGCATCAACGGGAACCGGCTCGAAATCCGCCGTGGCGTCTACTCGCCCTGCGACTCCTGCCGCGAGGACCCGACCCGACCGCCGATCTGGCAGATCAGGGCCGAGAAGATCATCCATGACAAGGAAGAGCAGATCATCGAATACCGCGATGCCGAGATGGACATCGACGGCATCCCGGTCTTGTGGACACCCTACTTCTCGCACCCCGACCCCTCGGTAAAGCGGCGCAGCGGCTTTCTCGAGCCGAGCTTCGGCGATTCGACGTCGAACGGCTTTCATTTCGGCATTCCCTATTACTGGACGCTGGGACCCGACAAGGACGCCACCTTGTCGCCGGTCTTCACCACCGCGGGGGGCACGTTCCTGGGCGGCCAGTACCGCCAGCGGTTCGGCGACGGAAAGTGGACGACCGACGCCAGCGTGACGGTCGACAGCAAGCGCTTCACCAACGTCGACCCGGAGCCCGTCAGCGGCACGCGCTGGCACGTCAACACCAGCGGTGAGTTCGACGTCGATCAGAACTGGCGCCTGGGCTTCGACGCGCTGCGCGCGTCCGATCCGACCTATCTCTTGCGCTACCACCTGCCCTCGCCGCTCAATTTCCTGACGAGCCATGCCTTCGCCGAGAATTACGGGCCGCGCAGCTATGGGAACATCAGCGCGTGGAGCTTCCAGAGCCTGCAGACAGGCGTGGGCGACAGCACGCAGCCCATCGTCGCTCCGGTCGCCGACTATCAGTGGGTGAGCCAGCCGGACGCGATCGGCAGCCGGCTCGCGCTCGAAGGCAATGTCATGAACCTGGCGCGGCTGGAAGGCATCGACACCCGCCGCACTTCGCTTGGCGCCGAATGGCGGCTCCCCTTCGTCGACTCCATCGGCGGGCAATACGGCCTCGCGGTCCACGTCAGGGGCGACGGCTACCAATCGGACAATTTGCCGCTCGCCAATGGCGGCACCGAAAGCGCTACCGCGGGCCGCGTCTTCCCGCAGCTCTCGCTCACCTGGCGCTATCCCTGGGTGCGGCGCGCCGAGGGTTACAGCCAGATCATCGAGCCCATCGCGATGATCGCCGCCGCGCCCAACGGCGGCAATCCGGCGACGATCCCAAACGAGGACAGCCAGGGGTTCGAGTTTGACGCCACCAGCCTCTTCCTTCCCAACCGCTTTCCCGGATTCGACCGCGTCGACAGCGGTCAGCGCGTCGATTATGGCTTGCAAACCGGCGTCTATGGCGACGGCGGCGGCAGCACGCGATTGCTTATCGGCCAGAGCTATGCCCTCCAGACGAATGACAATTTTCTGCCGGGCTCCGGACTGGAGCATCGCGTGTCGGACGTCGTCGGCAGCCTTACGATGTCGCCGACATCGCTGCTCGATCTCACTTACGGCTTTCGTCTCGGCTACAACAATCTCGCCCTGCGCAGCCAGGAAGTCGGCACCACCTTCGGCCCGACGAACCTGCGCTTCAGCGTCAACTACCTGCAGATCGACCAGATCGCCGACGCTCCGTCCCTGCAGAAGCGCAAGCAGATCAGCGGCGTCATCAGCGCCGGCCTGACGCAGTATTGGTCGATGCAGCTGATCGGCACACGCGATCTCGCCGGACCGCAGAACAACACTGTCGACCAGCTCGTCGGAACGACCCAGTCGATCTACAGCGGCGTCAGCCTGACCTACCGGGACGAATGCATGGCCTTCGTCACCTCTCTCACCCAGTCGGGCGTGCGCAGCGGCGACGCGATCCCTGGCACGTCGCTGCTGGTCTCGATCGTCTTCAAGAATCTGGGCGACGTCGGCACCAAGCTCCTGACGTTCGGCGGCCTGTAGCGCCGTCGCCAGCGCCCGGTGTATGGTGGGCCAGCGAGGGGCGGACCCCCGCAAGACCAACGGTTTGCGTGGTATGACGAAATCGCTCCCCGTCCTGTGCCTGTACCTTTTCCTTCTCTGCATCGGCAGCGCTGCCGCGCAGGAAACCAGGATCGCCGCCGTGGTCAACGACGACATCGTGTCGCTCAACGATCTCGACGCGCGCATGACGCTGGTCATGCGCTCCTCGGGTATTCCAGATTCGCCGCAGAACCGGCAGCGCATCTCTTCGCGGGTGCTGCGCGGCCTGATCGACGAGCGGCTCGAGATGCAGGAAGCCAAGCGTCTCGACGTCAAGGTACCGAAGACCGAAATCGATCAGGCGCTCGTCAGGCTCGAGCAGCAGAACAATCTGCCGAAAGGCGGCCTCGATGCCTTCCTCGCCAAGGAAGGCATCTCGCAAGCGTCGCTGGTGGATCAGATCACCGCCTCGCTGACCTGGTCGAAGCTGGTGCGCTATCGGCTGTCGCAGGACGTCAACATCTCCGACGAAGAGGTGAACGAGGCGCTGGCGCGGCTCAAGGAAAACGTCAACGTGCCGCAAAATCGCGTCTCGGAGATCTTCCTGGCGATCGACAACCCGACCCAGGAACCCGAGGTCAAACGCCTTGCGGACAAGCTCATCGAGCAGATCCGCAGCGGCGTGCGCTTCGACGCCGTCGCCCGGCAATTCTCGCAATCGCCAACCTCGGCAGTGGGCGGCGATCTCGGCTGGCTGACCACGGACCAGCTCCTGCCCGAGCTTGGCGACGCCTTGAAGAAGATGAATCCCGGCGAGATGTCCTACCCGCTGCGGGCCGGCGGCGGCTACTACATCCTCTATCTCGTCGACCGGCGGACGCTGGGTGCGCCCAATCCTGCCGATACGCTGCTTTCGCTCGTCGAAGTGGTGCTGCCCCTGCAAAGCGGCGCGTCGCCTGACGAGCAGCGGCGTGTCATAGCGCAGGCGCAACAGATCAGCGGCGAGGCGAAGAGCTGCGGCGAGTTGGCCAAGATCGGCCGCGACACGGCGCCGCAGACCTCGCGCGAGGTCGCCGATGTGAAGGCGAGCGAGCTGCCAGCCGCCATCCGTCAGACGGTGCTCGGGCTCGGCATCGCCACCGCCAGCAAGCCGCTGCCAATGCCCAACGGCATCAGTGTCGTCATGGTCTGCCAGAAGAAAGCTCCGTCCGGCGGGCTGCCGACCCGCGACGAGATCGCCGATTCCCTCGCACGCGAGCGCCTCGACGCGCTGGCGCGGCGCTACCTGAGCGATCTGCGCCGCGGCGCCTACGTGGACATTCGCGGATGAGCACGCCGCTCGCGCTCACCATGGGTGAGCCCGCGGGCATCGGCGGCGAGATCGCGCTGCTGGCGTGGCTGCGCCGCAGCGAGGCCGGCATACCGCCCTTCTTCCTGCTGGACGATCCTGCGCGGCTCGAAGGCCTGGCAGCGCGCCTCGGCTGGAGCGTGCCGGTGCGCCGGCTTTCAGCGTCCGAGGAAGCGGCCTCGGTCTTCAGCGCCGCGTTGCCCGTCCTGCCACTCGCGCTGGCCAATCCCGTTCTGCCCGGCCGGCCCGATCCCGGCAATGCGCCCAGCGTGATCGCGGCGATCACCGGCGCCGTCGATCTGGTCAAGGCGGGGCGCGCCGCGGCGCTGGTCACCAATCCGATCCAGAAGGAAGCGCTCTACGCCGCCGGCTTCCGCCATCCCGGCCACACCGAGTTTCTCGCCGAGCTCGCCGGGGGCGCGAGCCCGGCGATGATGCTCGCCTGCCCCGATCTGCGCGTCGTCCTGGTCACCATCCACCAGCCGCTGCGCGAGGCCCTCGCCGCGCTCAGCACGGAGCGCATCGTCGCCGTCGGCCGCATCGCCGCCGCCGGACTGGCACGCGATTTCGGCATCGCCAGACCGCGGCTTGCCATCGCCGGCCTCAACCCGCATGCCGGCGAGGGCGGCACCCTGGGCCGCGAGGAAATCGATATCATCGCTCCGGCGGTCGCCGCTCTGCGTGCCGCGGGGATCGATGCGACCGGACCGGCACCGGCCGATACGCTTTTCCACGCCGCGGCGCGGCGGCGCTATGACGCGGCGCTCTGCATGTATCACGACCAGGCGCTGATTCCGCTCAAGACCATCGATTTCACCGGCGGCGTCAATGTCACCCTCGGCCTTCCCTTCATCCGCACCTCGCCGGACCATGGCACCGCGCTCGACATCGCCGGCACCGGCAAGGCCGATCCGGCGAGCCTGATCGCGGCGCTCCGCCTTGCCGGCGAGATGGCGGGGCTTCGCGGCCGCCACCGCGCAACCGGCTGAGCGCCGGCGATGGTCGTCCCGGAGCTGCCGCCGCTGCGCGAGGTGATCCGGCAACACGGCCTCGCTGCGCGCAAATCGCTCGGACAGAACTTTCTGCTCGATCTCAACCTGACCGGCCGGATCGCGCGCGCGGCGGCTCCGCTGGAGCAGGCCAATGTGATCGAGATCGGCCCCGGCCCTGGCGGCCTGACCCGCGCGCTGCTCGCGGCCGGCGCCGGGCACGTCACCGCCATCGAGCGCGACCCGCGCTGCATCGCGGCGCTGGCGGAACTCGCCGCCGCCTTTCCCGGCCGGCTTACCGTGCTGGAGGGCGATGCGCTTGCCATCGATGCGGCGTCGCTGGGCCCGCCGCCGCGCAAGATCGTCGCCAACCTGCCCTACAACGTCGCGACGCCGCTGCTGCTCTCCTGGCTGCGGAACGCCGAGGCGTTTCAGAGCCTGACGCTGATGTTCCAGAAGGAGGTGGCCCTTCGCCTCGCGGCCGCGCCGCGCTCGAAGGACTACGGCCGGCTTTCGGTCATCACCCAGTGGCGCTGCGCGGTGCGCCGGCTCTTCGACGTGCCGCCGCGCGCCTTCGTGCCGTCGCCCAAGGTGACCTCCAGCGTGGTGCAGCTCGTACCGCGCCCGGCGCCGCTGGCACCGTGCCGGTTCGAGGACCTCGAGCGGGTGCTCGCAGCCGGTTTCGGCCAGCGTCGCAAGATGCTGCGCCAGAGCCTCAAGACGCTCGGCGGCGATGCCGAGGCGCTGCTCGCGGCGGCAGGCATCGAGCCCACAGCCCGCGCCGAGGAGCTCGCGATTGCCGAATTTTGCGCGCTCGCCCGCGCCGAGGCGGCGCTCAGCCGCCGCCCCGCAGCCGGTTGACGAAATCTGCGAGGCCGATCTGCCGATCGTTCCGGACCCGCTCGGCGGCCAGCACCGCCTGCACGCGCCGGACGCTGTCTTCGAGGTCGCGGTTTACGATGATGTAGTCGTATTCCGGCCAGTGGCTCAGCTCGTCGGTGGACTTCGCCATGCGCGTCCGAACCACCTCCTCGCTGTCCTGCGCGCGCGACCTGAGGCGCTGCTCGAGCGCCGCCATGCTCGGCGGCAGGACGAAGACGGAGACGAGATCGCCGCGCACCGACGACTTGAGCTGCTGGGTTCCCTGCCAGTCGATGTCGCTGACGATGTCGCCGCCGGCACCGAGCACGCTCTCGACCGGGCGACGCGGCGTTCCGTAGCAATTACCGAAGACGGTCGCGTGCTCCAGCAACTCGCCGTCCGCCACCATCCGGTCGAAGCGCTCGCGCTTGATGAAGTGGTAGTGCTGCCCATCGATCTCTCCGGCGCGCTTCGGGCGCGTCGTGACGGAGACCGAGATGCGCAGGTTGGGATCGCGCGCCACGAGCTCTCGGGTAATGGTGGTCTTGCCGGCGCCCGACGGCGAAGACAGCACCAGCAGGATTCCGCGGCGGGCGATTTCGGCAGCGGTCATCTTCCAAGCCTATTCAAGGTTCTGCACCTGCTCGCGAAGCTGCTCGATCGCCGCCTTGAGCGCGAGCCCAGTGCGCGTCAGCGCCACATCAGCGGATTTCGAGCACAGCGTGTTGGCTTCGCGATTGAATTCCTGGCACAGGAAGTCGAAGCGACGGCCGATGGCGCCGCCTTCGGCAAGCAGCTCCTGCGCTGCGACGATGTGGGCGGAAAGGCGGTCTAGCTCCTCGCGGATATCCGCCTTGCCGACAAGCAGGGCCGCCTCCTGCGCCAGGCGATCGGCTGGCAGCGCCGGAGACGCATCGAGGAGCTGCGCCACCATCTCGGCAAGTCTCGCCTTGATCGCCGCGGGCTGGGTGGCTGCATTGTCCTCAGCCGCGGCGACAAGGCGGGCGATCTCGGCCAAGCGCGCCTCGATCGCCGGAATGAGCCGCTCGCCCTCGGCGGCGCGCATCGCCACAAGCCCCTCGAGCGCCCGCTCGAAGCTCTGCAGCAGCGCAGCCTGCCGGCGATCGCGATCCGCCTCGTTCTCGATCTCTTCGCCGCTCTCCAGAACGCCGCGCAGCGCGAGCAGGCCATCGGCACGCGGCAGCGCCGCCTTGCCTTGGACGACGAGCTCCTGCGCCAGTTCCGCGAGCTGCGCCAGTACCTCGCGATTGACGCGGAGGCCGCCGCCGGCAAGCCGGGTCAGGCTCAGCGTCACCGAGATCGCGCCGCGCTTCAGCCGCTGAGCCACGCCGCTGCGCAGCGGCAGCTCCAGCGAATCGAAACCCGGCGGCACGCGCACTCTGAGGTCGACCGACTTGCTGTTGACGCTCTTCACCTCCCAGACCCAGGAGTCGCCGCCTTCATGCCCTTCTGCGCGGGCAAAGCCGGTCATGCTGGAGATGGTCACGCGCGCATACCTCCCGCCGCCGAGGGACCTCTGCGGTTATAGCCTCGGCCGCATCCTGCAACAACAAAGCGCATGCCCGTCATGGCCGCGCTGGTGCGCAGATTCCTTCGACCCGCCCTACGGAATATCGCCAGCACCGCCTACTTGCCCGGACCTTCGGCATGGGCGTGGCGAAGCTCCTCGACGTGGCGATTGTGTTCGGCAAGCGTGCGCGAAAAGGCATGCCCGCCGTTTCCGTCGGCGACGAAATAGAGGTCGTCGCTCGCCGCCGGATGCAGCGCCGCGCGTAGCGAGGCGAGACCGGGATTGTCGATCGGCGTCGGCGGCAGCCCCGCATGCAGGTAGGTGTTATAGGGCGAGTCGATGGCCAGATCCTCGTGGCCTAGCGGATGGTCCAGCGGCTTGGTGCCACCCTCGGTGAGCGCGTAGCTGACCGTCGGATCCGCCTGCAGCTTCATGCCGAGCTTCAGCCGGTTGAGGTAGACCGCGGCGACGTGCGGCCTTTCATCCTCGCGCGCCGTCTCCCTCTCCACGATCGAGGCGAGCGTGAGCGCCTCCTCCGGACTCGCGAGCGGCAGGCCGGAACTGCGATCCCGCCAGGCGGCCGCGACGGCGCGCGCCATGGCGTGATGCATCCGCGCCAGCAGCTCCGCGCGCGGCGTGTCGAGCACGTAGAAATAGGTATTGGGCAGCAGGCTGCCCTCCGGCGGCACGCGATCGATGGAGCCGTCAAGTGCCGGCTGCTGGCGCAGCAACGCGACGATCTCGGCGCTGGTCAGGCCTTCCGGCACGGTGACGCGGTGCTGAACGACGCGGCCGCTGGCGATCAATGCCGCGGCCGCGCGCGGACTCACTGCCGCGGGAAACTCGTACTCGCCGGCCTTGAGCGGACCGAGCCGGCGATCGGTGAAAACGCCGGCGATGAAGGTCCAGGGATGGGTGATGACGCCGTTCTGGGCGAGCTCCTTCGCCACACCGCCGAGGCCGGCGCCGCGCGGTATGACCAGAGTCTTGCTGGCGGCAAGCGGGCCCGCACCGGTGTAGTCGCGCCAGGCCCAGAATGCGACGGCGGCAAGCGCCAGAACCGCCAGCAGCACCGCGCCACCCAGCCAGCGCCATCGCGCCGGCGCCGACATTCAGGGCGCCTGCGCGAAGATGAGCGACGCGTTGGTGCCGCCGAACCCGAAGGAGTTGGAGAGGGCGTAGCGGACCGGCCGCTCCTTGGCCTTGAGCGGCACGAGATCGATGTCGCAGCTCGGTGACGGATTTTCGAGATTGAGCGTCGGCGGCACGATGCTGTCGCGCATGGCAAGAATCGAGAAGATCGCCTCGACGCTTCCGGCGGCGCCGAGAAGATGGCCGATCGACGACTTGGTCGAAGACATCGAGAGCTTGTAGGCGTGATCGCCGAACAGCCGCTTCACCGCGCCGAGTTCGATCTCGTCGCCCAGCGGCGTCGACGTGCCGTGTGCGTTGATGTAGTCGATCTGGTCGGGCGCAAGGTTGGCGCGCTTCAGCGCATTGCGCATGGCGCGGAAGCCGCCATTGCCGTCCTCGGCCGGAGCGGTGATGTGATGCGCGTCCCCCGAGAGCCCGTAGCCGATCACCTCGGCATAGATTTTCGCGCCGCGCCGCTTGGCGTGCTCGAGTTCCTCGAGGACGAGCACCCCGGCGCCTTCGCCCATGACGAAGCCGTCGCGGGCCTGGTCCCAGGGACGGGACGCGCGGGTCGGCTCGTCGTTGAAGCCCGTCGACAGCGCGCGCGCCGCGGCGAAGCCTGCCAGACCGAGCCGGCAGATTGCCGCCTCAGCTCCGCCGCAGACCATCACGTCGGCGTCATCCCACATGATCAGGCGGGCCGCATCGCCGATCGCGTGCGCGCCGGTCGAGCAGGCCGTGACTACGGCATGGTTCGGGCCGGTGAAGCCGTAGCGGATCGACACATGGCCCGAGGCGAGATTGATCAGATTGGACGGAATGAAGAAGGGCGACAGACGCCGCGGCCCGCGCTCGTGCAGCGTGATCGCGCCTTCGGTGATGCCGGGCAGCCCGCCGATGCCGGAGCCGATCATGACGCCGGAGCGTTCGCGATCCTCGTCGCCCTGAGGCTTCCACCCGGCGTCGGTCACCGCCTGTTCCGCCGCCGCCAGCGCAAAGACGATGAACTCGTCCATCTTGCGCTGCTCTTTCGGCGGAACCCACTCGTCCGCGTTGAAATTGCCCGCGGCCGTCTCGCCGCGCGGCACCTGGCCGGCGATCTTCGCCGGCAGATCCGAGACGTCGAAACTCTGAATGGCGCGGAGGCCCGATTGTCCCTGGAGCAGCCGCTTCCAGACGTTTTCCGCCCCGATCCCGAGCGGGGTGACGAGCCCGATGCCGGTGACGACGACGCGTTTCATGCGGTGCTACCGGATGACATTGGTACGAGCCCGACCAGCGCTACTTGTGCGCCTCGATGAAGCTGACCGCATCCTTGACGGTCACGATCTTCTCGGCCGCATCGTCCGGAATCTCGCATCCGAACTCCTCCTCGAACGCCATCACCAGCTCGACCGTGTCGAGGCTGTCGGCTCCGAGATCATCGATGAAGCTGGCGTTGTCCGTCACCTTGGACTCGTCGACGCCAAGATGCTCCACCACAATCTTTTTTACTCGCTCGGCGACATCGCTCATCGGTTTGTACCTCGACGAAAAAACGGGCTTGTAGAATGGACTTTCGGCGCAACGGCGGACCCTCAGGCAGGCCTGGTGCCGACCGTCGCCGCATAAGCGACCGGGCCGAAAGCGCCGGTCACATAACATAGTTCATGGCGGTTTGCCAGCATCCGCCCCCCCGCTCCCCAGCGCACCCTAAATCATGGCCATTCCGCCATTGACGTGCAAGGTATGCCCCGTGACATAGCGCGACTCGTCGCTGGCCAGGAACAACACGCAGGCCGCGACTTCCTCGGGCGTGCCGACCCGCCCCATCGGGATGGCGGTGGCAAGCCGCTGGCGCTGCTCCTCGGCCAGGCTGTCAGTCATCGCCGTCGCGATAAAACCCGGGGCGACGCAATTGACGGTGATGCCGCGCGTCGCCACCTCGGCGGCCAGCGCCTTCGACATGCCGATCATGCCGGCCTTGGCCGCGGCGTAATTGGCTTGCCCGGGATTGCCGGTGACGCCAACGACCGAGGTGATGCCGATGACGCGTCCCCAACGCCGACGCATCATGCCGCGCAAAGCGGCGCGTGCGAGGCGGAATCCGGCGGTGAGATCGATGTCGATCACCCGCTGCCAGTCCTCGTCCTTCATGCGCAGCGCGAGCTGATCGCGAGTGAGGCCGGCATTGTTGACGAGAATATCGACCTGTCCTGCGGCCGCCTCGGCGGCCTTGATCAGCGCATCGCCGGCGCCGGGATCTCCGAGATCGGCCGCCGCGACGAAGGCGCCCGTCCCCAGCTCCGCGGCAAGCGCTTCGAGCGCCGCTGCGCGCGTGCCGGCCAGCACGACCTTTGCGCCGGCCCCATGCAGCGCCCGCGCGATCGCGCCGCCGATACCGCCCGATGCGCCGGTGACGAGCGCGCTCTTGCCGCCGAGATCGAACATCCCTGGATCCTCAAAGCGTCTTGACGAAGGTGTCGATCTCCGCCGGCGCCCCCAGCGCGGCGACGGCGATGTCGCGGTCGATTCGCTTGGCGAGGCCGCTCAAGACCCGGCCGGCGCCAAGCTCGACGAGCTGATCGACCCCCGCCTCCTTCATGGCGAGCACACTTTCGCGCCAGCGCACCAGTCCGGTGACTTGCTTGACGAGCAACCGACGTATCTCATCGGGATCGCTGACCGGCGCCGCGGTGATATTGGCGACGAGCGGCACATGCGGCTCGCGCAGCGACACTTCGGCGAGCGCTTCCTCCATCTCTCGCGCCGCCGGCGCCATCAGCGCGCAATGGAAGGGCGCGCTCACCGGCAGCATGATCGAGCGCTTGGCGCCCCGCGCCGCGGCTGCGGCGATGGCGCGCTCGACCGCCGTCTTGTCGCCGCTGACGACCACTTGCCCGGCCCCGTTGTCATTGGCGACATCGCAGACTTCGCCCTGTGCCGCCTCGCCGACAACCGCACGCGCCGCATCGAGATCGAGACCCAGCAGCGCCGCCATCGCACCGGCACCGACCGGCACGGCGCGCTGCATCGCCTGGCCGCGGCGCTTCAGCAGGCGCGCCGCATCGGACAGCGAGAAGGAGCGTGCGGCCGCCAGCGCCGAGTATTCGCCGAGCGAGTGGCCGGCCACGAAAGCGGCGTGCCGCGTCAACTCGAAACCGCCGTCTCGCTCGAGCACGCGGAGCACCGCGAGGCTTACCGCCATCAGCGCCGGCTGCGCATTCTCGGTGAGCGTGAGCTCGGCCTCGGGCCCTTCGAACATCAGCCGCGACAGATTCTGCCGAAGCGCTTCGTCGACTTCCTCGAAGACTTCGCGCGCGGCGACGAAGGCGCCGGCGAGTTCGCGCCCCATGCCGACCGCTTGCGAGCCCTGGCCGGGAAAGATCAATGCACGCGTCATCGGCAGAATCCGCTCAGAACAGGCTGAAGCTGTAGTCCTGGCACCGGGCTTCCTCGTCGACAAGCTGCTTGCCCCCCTCGGCCGCCAGCGTATCGACCTTCACCGTGTCATAGCCGCGCGTGCAGATCTGATTGAGCTTCGCGTCCAGGAAGCGACGCATCTCGGCGTCTTCCTGCGCCGTCGCCGTGCCGGCGGCCCGGTCTCCCGATACGCCGAAGACCAGGCGATCGGGCTCCGGCGACGTGCTGCAGGCGCTGGCGATGACGGCGAGCGCGGCGATCAGGAGCCAACGATGCATGGCGCTTCCTCGATTGGGCGCCCGGGGATAGCACCGCACCGGCCGGGTGTCCAGCATCGCCGCGGGATTGCTAGGATCCTTCGCGGTTCCGATCGAGCACGCCGTAGCTGGCGGATTTCCGTCCGTCGGTCATAAGCGGGAAGCCTTCGGCGGCAAGACCGCGCCGCAGCAGCTCGCGCACGGCGGCAGCGCGGCTCGGCATGCGCGCGTTGAACCGCCAATCGTCCACCGCCTTCAGCTCCGCCGCCGAAAGCATGAGCTGCAACCGCTCGGGACGCACAAGGTCAGCTGCCATGGTCAGCCTCTCGTCAATGCGGCGAAATTTAGTTAGCTATTGCAATATAGTAAGTCAATTACTCATTTTAAGCGAGTGGCAGGGGCGCGGTTGGGCGGGCTTGCGCCCGGTCGGCCTTTGTGTATAGTCCGCCCCCTCCTTGCCGGCCGGTGCCGGCTAGGCCCGGGCGGCTGACCGTCGGACATTCCGACCAGCGCCGGGCCGCGAACAGCCATAAGGAGCGCTGCCTTCATGCCTTTCTATGAGAACGTCTTCATTGCGCGCCAGGACATCTCGGCGGCGCAAGTCGAGGCCTTGGCGGACGCCTTCACGACGCTCGTCACCGAGCAGGGCGGCCAGGTCGCCAAGCGCGAATACTGGGGTCTGCGGAATATCGCCTACCGCATCAAGAAGAACCGCAAGGGTCACTACGTGATGCTCAACCTCGACGCGCCGCCCAAAGCGGTGAACGAGCTCGAGCGCAACATGCGCATCAATGAAGATGTGATCCGCTATCTGACCGTGCGCGTCGAGGCCCTCGAGGAGGGCCCGTCGGCGGTGATGCAGAGCCGCGGCCGGGGCGAGGAGCGCGACCGCGATCGTGATCGCGGACGGCGCGGCTATGGCGAGCGGGACCGCGAAGAAGCACCGCGTGCCAGCGAAGGAGGCGAGGAATGAGCGACGGTCATGCTTCGGGCGGCGGACGCCCCGCGGCGCGGCGGCCGTTCTTCCGCCGGCGGAAATCCTGCCCGTTCTCCGGCCCGCACGCGCCCAAGATCGACTACAAGGACGTGAAGCTGTTGCAGCGCTTCGTTTCCGAGCGCGGCAAGATCGTGCCGAGCCGCATCACTGCGGTCTCCACCAAGAAGCAGCGCGAACTCGCCCAGGCGATCAAGCGCGCGCGCTTCCTCGGCCTCCTGCCCTACAGCGTGCAATAAGAGGGCCCCATGGTCGACGTCATCCTGCTCGAACGTGTCGAGAAGCTGGGCCAGATGGGCCAGGTCGTCAAAGTGCGGCCGGGCTTCGCGCGCAACTACCTGCTGCCGCAGAAGAAGGCGCTTCGCGCCACCAAGGAGAATCTCGCCTATTTCGAGAAGCAGCGTGCCCAGCTCGAAGCTCAGAACCTCGCGCGCCGCGGCGAAGCGGAAGAGGTGGCGAAGAAGCTGAACGGGCTCGCGGTCGTCGTCATCCGTCAGGCGGGCGAGAGCGGCCAGCTCTACGGCTCGGTCACCGCACGCGACGTCGCCGACGCGGTCACCGAGGCGGGCTTCACCATCGGCCGCGGACAGGTGGTGCTGGACAAGGCGATCAAGACGCTCGGCCTCTACAAGCAGCGCGTCGTGCTCCATCCCGAGGTGTCGGTGACCGTCACCGTCAACGTCGCCCAATCGGCCGAAGAGGCCGAGATGCAGGCGCGCGGCATCGATCCGGTGCGGCTCGCGCAGGAAGCGGCGGCCCGCGAGGCCTCAGCCGCCGAGCCCGCCGAGCCCGAGGGCGAAGCCAGCCCCGAGCCGCGCTGAGCTCAGGCCGGCGCGAGCCGGCTGCGCACATTGATCTCCGAGGTCAGGGTGCGGTGCACCGGACACATATCGGCGATCTCCAGCAGCCGCTGGCGCTGCGCGGCATCGAGCGGTCCGGCGAGTTCGATCTCGCACTCGATGCGATCGATAAAGCCGATCCTGGTCTCACATTCCGCGCAGTCCTCGGCGTGGATGCGCTGATGCCTGAGCCGCACGGCGATACGCTCCAGCGGCCACTGCTTGCGCCGCGCGTAGAGCCGCAAGGTCATCGCCGTGCAGGCGCCGAGGCTCATCAGCAGGAGCTCATAAGGATTGGGGCCGGCATCGCTGCCGCCGAGCTGCGTCGGCTCGTCGGCGACAAGCCGATGGCGGCCATCGAGAAGGTACTGCTTCAAGAGCCCCTCGCCGCTCTCCACCACGAGAATGCTGCCGGGTGAGACCGGCGGCAGCTCCGGACCGGCAGGCGGGTCGCTCATCGCAGCCCCTCCCCGTTGCGCCCTTCAAAAAAACATTTTGCCTGCATCAGGCGTTCGCGCCAATGGACGGAAGCGAGAGGGAATTGCGCGATGCGACAGGTAGCCCTGCCCGGCGGCGAGAGGGTCCCGGCGCTCGGCCTCGGCACCTGGGGCATGGGCGAGGCGCGCCGCGGCGCTGCCGACGAAGCGGCCGCGCTGACCCTTGGCATCGAGCTCGGCATGACGCTCATCGACACGGCCGAGATGTATGGCGAAGGCGGTGCCGAGGAGCTGGTCGGCAAGGTCATCGCCGGCCGGCGGCAGTCGCTCTTCATCGTCAGCAAGGTCTATCCGCATAACGCGACGCGCCCCGGAGCGATCGCCGCCTGCGAGCGCAGTTTGAAGCGGCTCGGGACCGACCGGATCGACCTTTACCTGCTGCATTGGCGGGGCGAGGTGCCGCTCGCCGAGACGCTCGAGGGCTTCCTCGAGCTGCGACGCAGCGGCAAGATCCGCCATTACGGCGTCAGCAATCTCGACACGGCCGATATGGAGGAATGGTGCGCCCTCGCCGGCGGCGAGGCGACGGCCACCGACCAGGTGCTCTACAATCTCAGCCGCCGGGGCGTCGAATGGGAACTTCTACCCTGGCTGCGCCGGCACGGCATGCCGGTGATGGCTTACTCGCCCATCGAGCAGGGTCGGCTGCTGCGCCATCGCGCGCTCGCCGCGGTGGCGCGGCGGCATGACGCGACCCCCGCCCAGATCGCGCTGGCATGGCTCATCCGCCAGGAGGGGGTCATCGCCATCCCGAAAGCGGCCCTACCCCAGCATGCCCGTGAGAATCGTCGGGCGCTCGATATAACCCTTTCGGCGGAGGATCTGGCAGAGCTCGATCAGGGCTTCCCGCCGCCGCGCCGTGCCGAGCCCCTTGCCATGCTCTAGGCGAATGGAGCGGCCCCAAGCGCGGCTCTTGTAACGGCGGGCTCAGTTGCGAGATAGTTGAGGGAAACCAACGAGTCACGGCTCTCCAGGGAGGACGGCACCGATGCTGTTGACCTATCTGCTTCGTCACCTGGTGAGTCAGGGCACGCTGCGCGTCATCGACGCACAGGGCACGGTTCAAACTTTCGCCGGCGGCGACCCCGGGCCGACGATCACCATCCGGCTCAGGGACCGCTCGCTGGGCCGCAAGCTCTTCCTCAATCCGCGGCTCTACCTCGGCGAAGCCTTCATGAACGGCACGCTGATTATCGAGGATGCCAGCGTCTACGACTTCCTCGATTTCCTTGGCGCCAATATGAATCTTGCGCCGCACACCCTGCTGACGCCGCTCTATAACGGCTTCGGCCGCGCCTTCCGCGTGTTCCAGCAATACAACCCGCTGCGCCGCGCCCGGGCCAATGTCGCGCACCATTACGACCTCTCGGACACGCTCTACGACCTCTTCCTGGATGCGGACCGGCAATACTCCTGCGCCTATTTCCTCGTGCCCGACCAGGGAATCGAGGAAGCCCAGGCCAACAAGAAGCGCCATCTCGCGGCAAAGCTGCTGCTGCGGCCCGGCCAGAAGGTTCTCGATATCGGCTGCGGCTGGGGCGGGCTTGCGCTGTATCTCGCGCGCGAATGCGACGTCTCGGTGACCGGCCTTACGCTCTCGAGCGAGCAGCTCAAGGTGGCGCGCCAACGCGCCGAGGCGGCCGGCCTCGCCGACCGGGTGCGTTTCGAGCTGTGCGACTACCGCGAGGCCGAGGGCCGGTATGACCGGATCGTCTCGGTCGGCATGTTCGAGCATGTCGGGGTGGTCCACTACCCGACCTTCTTCCGCAAGGTGAAGGAACTGCTGGCCGAGGATGGCGTCGCGCTGCTCCACTCGATCGGCCGGCACGATGGTCCCGGCGCCACCAATCCGTGGCTGCGCAAATACATCTTCCCCGGCGGCTACTCGCCGGCGGTCTCCGAAGTGGTGCCGGTGGTGGAGCGCACGGGGCTCTGGATCACCGACATCGAGATCCTACGCCTGCACTACGCCGAAACGCTGCGCGCCTGGCGGCAGCGCTTCAACGCCAATCGCGAGCGCGTCCGGGCGCTTTACGACGAACGCTTCTGCCGCATGTGGGAATTCTATCTCGCGGGCTCCGAAATCGCGTTCCGCCACCAGGGCCACATGAATTTCCAGATGCAGCTCGCCAAGCGCGTGGACACCGTGCCGCTGACGCGCGACTACATCACCGATTTCGAGCGCAGCCACCGCGCCCCCGCCGCCGAGCGCATCCGGGCACGCGCCTAGCGCAGCAAACTGGGACACTCCGGCCGGAAGCCGCCGCGCCGCGACTTTCGGCCGCGCCTCACCCGCGCTGCGGACCGGCCTAACGCCCGCGAGCGACTCGGCGTCCCCGCCTTCCACAGGCCTGTGCATGGAATGGTCATGTCCACAGGCGACGCGAGTTGATAACATTCCCGTCGAGTTCGACACCCTCCGTCCGGTATCTGTGCAGCACATGGAATCACCCCTCCCTTCCGCCACGCCTTCGAACGTCACGCCGCTGCGCGAGGGGGATGCCGCTTACCGCTCGCCGCCGCATAATATTGAGGCGGAACAGGCGCTCCTCGGCGCCATTCTGGTCAACAACGCGGCCTATCACCGGGTGGCGGAGTTCCTGCTCCCCGACCATTTCGCGCAGGGCGTTCATGGACGCATCTTTGGCGCAATCGCCAAGCTGATCGAGCGCGGGCAGATCGCCAATCCGGTGACGCTCAAGAATCTCTTCGACCAGGACGGCGCACTGACCGAGATCGGCGGCGCTCAATATCTGGCGCGGCTCGCCACCTCGGTGGTGACCATCATCAACGCCGAGGATTACGGCCGGACGATCCACGACCTCTATCTGCGCCGGCAGCTCATCACCATCGGCGAGGACACGGTCAACGACGCTTATGACTACGACCTCGACCGCGGCGCCACGGGGCAGATCGAGTTGGCGGAAAAGAAGCTCTTCGACCTGGCCCAGACCGGCCAGTTCGAGGGTGGGTTTCGCGCCTTCAAGCAGGCGCTGACCGAGGCGATCACCATGGCCGAGGCCGCATTCAAGCGCAGCGGCCGCACCACCGGCGTCTCGACCGGCTTCACCGATCTCGACAAGCTGCTGGGCGGCTTGCATCGCTCCGACCTCGTCATCCTCGCCGGCCGTCCGTCGATGGGCAAAACGGCGCTCGCCACCAATATCGGCTTCAACGCCGCCAAAGCCTTCCGCCCGACCAGGACCGCCGACGGCAAGGTCGAGGCGGAGGATGGCGCGGTGGTCGGCTTCTTCTCGCTCGAAATGTCGGCCGAGCAGCTGGCAACGCGCGTGCTCTCGGAAGAATCCCGCGTCGCTTCGGACCGCATCCGCCGCGGCGACGTCTCGCACGATGATTTCGGCCGCTTCGTGCAGGCGAGCCAGAAGCTCGCTTCGGTGCCGCTCTTTATCGACGATACCCCTGCTCTCACCATCGCCGGGCTGCGCACCCGCGCCCGGCGGCTGATGCGCCAACAGGGTCTCGGCATGATCATCGTCGACTACCTGCAGCTGCTGCGCGGCTCGGGCGACAGCGTCGAGAACCGGGTGCAGGAGATCTCGGAGATCACCCGGGGGCTCAAGGCGCTGGCAAAGGAGCTCAACGTGCCGGTGCTGGCCCTCTCGCAGCTTTCGCGCGCGGTCGAGCAGCGCGAAGACAAGCGGCCGATGCTGTCCGACCTGCGTGAATCCGGCTCGATCGAGCAGGATGCCGACGTGGTCATGTTCGTCTTCCGCGAGGAATACTACTTGAGCCGCGGCGAGCCGATGCGCCGTCCGGAGGAGAGCGACGACAAGTTCAACGCACGCTATGCCGACTGGCAGCAGCGGCTCGAGGAGGTGCACGGCACCGGCGAGGTGATCATCGCCAAGCAGCGTCACGGTCCCATCGGCAAGGTGACGCTGCGCTTCGACGGCGAGACCACCCGCTTCGAGAATTTCGTCCGCAACGACCAACTGCCCAATGACCACTGAGCGGCGGTCGCGCGCGCTCGCGCGCGCCGGCGCCGTATTGGAGGTCGATCTCGCCGCCATCGTCGAGAACTGGCGCCGGCTCGCCGCCCGGCTCGCCCCCGGCGCAAGCTGCGCGGCAGTAGTCAAGGCCGACGCCTATGGCCTCGGCATGGCGCGCGTGGCGCCGCGGCTCGCCGCCGCGGGCTGCCGGCTCTTCTTCGTCGCGACCATCGACGAGGGCATCGCCTTGCGGCGCGTGTTGCCCGGGATCGAGATCGCGGTGCTCGGCGGCTTCCTGCCCGGCACCGGCGGCGAATTCACCCGTACGCGCCTGATCCCGGTGCTGAACTCGGCCGATGAGATCGATGCCTGGCGCGCCAATCCCCGCACGCGCGCCTTCCCTGCGATGATCCATGTCGATACCGGCATGGCGCGGCTCGGCCTTGCACGCGACGAGCTGGCGGCGCTCGCCGGCGCGCCCGAGCGCCTGGCGGGACTGCAGCTTCGCGCCGTCCTCAGCCACCTCGCTTGCGCCGAGGATGCCGGGGCGCGGCAGAATTCCGAGCAGCTCGCGGCGTTCCGCGCCGCGCTCGGTCTCCTGCCCCAGGCGCCGGCCAGCCTCGCCGCCGGCTCCGGCATCTTTCTCGGGCCCGATTACCATTTCGCCTTCGTCCGCCCCGGCGCCGCGCTCTATGGCGTCAATCCGCTGCCCGGGCGCCCCAATCCGATGGCCCAAGTGGTTCGTCTCAAAGGCAGAATCCTGCAAGTGCGCGACATTGACACCGGCATGACCGTTGGTTATGGTGCGACGCATCGCATGGAGCGCCCCGGCCGGATCGCCACGGTCGCCGTCGGTTATGCCGATGGCTGGCTCCGATCGGGGAGCCATCGCGGTAGCGCCGGCATTGCCGGTCGCCGGGTTCCCGTCGTCGGACGCATCTCAATGGACCTGCTGACGCTCGACGTGACGGGCATCGATCCCGCCCTGGCCCGGCCCGGCAACTTCGTCGATCTCATGGACGATACCTACGGCGTAGACGAGGTGGCGGCCGCCGCCGGCACGATCGGCTACGAGATCTTGACGGCGCTCGGACAGCGCTATCACCGGATCTATCGCGGCGAGGCCGGCTGAGCATGTTCGACTTCCTCGCTCGGGTCGGGCGCGTCTTCCTCTCCTTCCTCGGCGCCGCCGGGCGGCTTGCGCTTTTTGCGCTGAAGGCGCTGAGCCATTGCCTGCGTCCGCCCTTCTATCCGCGGTTGATCGCGCGCCAGCTCATCGACATCGGCTACTACTCGCTGCCGGTGGTCGGTCTCACCGCCCTCTTCACCGGCGTGGTGCTGGCGCTGCAGACCAATACCGGCTTCAGCCGCATCAACGCGCAAGGCGCCGTGGCGCTCGTAGTCGTGCTGTCGGTGACGCGCGAGCTGGGCCCGGTGATCGCTTCGCTGATGGTGGCCGGTCGCATCGGCGCGGCGATGGCCGCCGAGATCGGCACCATGCGCGTCACCGACCAGATCGACGCGCTCTCAACGCTGGCGACCAATCCTTTCAAATACCTCGTGGTGCCGCGCCTCCTCGCCGGCACCGTCGCCGTGCCCGTCCTGGTCCTCATCGCCGACATCATCGGCGTGTTCGGCGGCTTTCTCGTCGCGACGTACAAGCTCGGCTTCAACCCGGCAGGCTATCTCGGCCAGACCGCGGATTACCTGCATGCCGACGACGTCATTTCGGGGCTCATCAAGGCCGCGGTGTTCGGGTTCATCATCGCGCTGATGGGCTGCTATCACGGCTACCATTCGCGCGGCGGCGCCGAAGGCGTCGGCACGGCGACGACCTATTCTGTCGTCTCGGCCTCGATCCTCATCCTGCTCTTCGACTCCGCGCTCACCAGCGTGCTTTTCTGACCATGAGCCACCCGCCGAAGATCGTCATCCGCGGCCTCAGGAAGTCCTTCGGCCGCAAGGTCGTGCTCGACGGCATCGATCTCGATATCGGCGAGCGCGAGAGCCTGGTGATCATCGGCGGCTCCGGCACCGGTAAGTCGGTGCTGGTGAAATGCGTGCTCGGCCTGCTCGAGCCCGATGGCGGCTCGATCAAGATCGACGGCCGCGAGGTCATCGGCATGCCGGGACGCGAGCGCGAAAAGCTCATGCAAAGCTTCGGCATGCTGTTCCAGGGCGCGGCACTGTTCGACTCGCTGCGCGTCTGGGAGAACGTCGCCTTCGGGCTGATCCAGGGCCGCGGCATCGACCGCCGCGCGGCCAAGGAGATCGCGTTGCAGAAGCTGGGCGCGGTGGGGCTCGGCCCCGAGGTAGGCGAACTCAGGCCATCGGAGCTTTCGGGCGGCATGCAGAAGCGGGTCGCGCTGGCGCGCGCCATCGCCGCCGAGCCGCAAATCATCATCTTCGACGAGCCGACCACCGGCCTCGATCCGATCATGGCCGACGTGATCAACGACCTCATCGTCCAGTGCGTGCGCGATCTCGGCGCCACCGCCATCTCGATCACCCACGACATGGCGAGCGCGCACAAGATCGCCGACCGTATCGCCATGATCTACAAAGGGCGTATCATATGGGCCGGGGTCAAGGACGAGATCGACCGGTCCGGCAACCCCTACGTAGACCAGTTCATTCACGGCCGCGCCGAAGGGCCGATCAAGATGGAGGTGCGCGCGCTGTGAGCGGTCGAGGAGACTGATTTGCCGCGTGCGCAGGCCCATTTCGTCTGTCAGGAATGCGGCGCCGCCCATCCCAAATGGGCGGGGAAGTGCGACGCCTGTGGCGGCTGGAACTGTCTCGTCGAAGAGGCGCTGCGCGACTCGACGCCCAAGGGACTCGGCGGGGGAAAGGGCCGCAAGCTCGCCTTTTCCGGCCTCGAAGGAACGGCGCAGGCGACGCCCCGCCGCGTCTCGGGGATCGCCGAGTTCGACCGCGTCTGCGGCGGCGGTATCGTTCCGGGCTCGGCCCTGCTGGTCGGCGGCGATCCCGGCATCGGCAAATCGACGGTGCTGCTCCAGGTCGTCGCTGCGCTCGCCGCCGGCAGGGGCGGCGCGTCGGCCGGCTGCGCCTACGTCTCGGGCGAGGAATCGCTCGACCAGGTGCGGCTGCGCGCATCGCGGCTCAGCGTCGCCGGAGCGCCGGTCCGTCTGGCCGCCGCCACCAGCATCCGGGACATCATCGCCACGCTCGATTCCGTCGATGCGCCCGAGGTCGTCGTCATTGACTCGATTCAAACGATGTATCTCGACACGCTCGACAGCGCGCCGGGGACCGTGAGCCAGGTGCGCGCCTCGGCGCAGGAGCTCATCCGCCTCGCCAAGCAGCGCGGCTTTTCCGTGATCCTCGTCGGCCACGTCACCAAGGAAGGGCTTATCGCGGGGCCGCGCGTGCTCGAGCACATGGTCGACACGGTGCTTTATTTCGAGGGCGAGCGCGGTCACCAGTTCCGCATTCTGCGCGCGGTCAAGAATCGCTTCGGGCCGACCGACGAGATCGGCGTCTTCGAGATGACCGATGCGGGGCTGGCCGAGGTGCCGAACCCCTCCGCCCTCTTTCTTGCCGAACGCCAGGGGGAGACCTCCGGCGCCGCCGTCTTCGCCGGCATGGAAGGCACCCGCCCGGTGCTGGTCGAGATCCAGGCGCTGGTGGCGCCCTCGAGCCTCGGCACGCCGCGCCGCGCCGTCGTCGGCTGGGACAACAGCCGGCTTGCCATGGTGCTCGCGGTGCTCGAGGCGCGCTGCGGCGTGCAGATCGGGCTCAACGACATCTATCTCAACGTCGCCGGTGGATTGCGCATCGCCGAGCCGGCCGCCGACCTCGCCGTCGCCGCCGCTCTCGTCTCCGCGCTCACCCTGCAGCCGGTGCCGGCGGAGACGGTGGTGTTCGGCGAGATCGGGCTTTCCGGCGAGGTGCGGCCGGTGGGGCAGGCCGAGGCGCGCCTCAAGGAAGCCGGCAAGCTCGGCTTCACCGGCGCTCTGGTGCCGCCCTATCGCGGCCGCGGCAAGGAGCGCAGGCCGCCGGCCGGCATCGCCTTGCGCGAGATCCGCCATCTGCGCCAGCTGGCCGAGCTGTTCGACGATCTGCCGCGCCGCGCCCAGCGCAGCGTCGCCCTGCCGGGAGTGCGGCGATGAACCTGCTCGACATGATCGTCATCGGCGTGGTGCTGCTGTCGGGGCTCTTCGCCTTCGCCCGCGGCTTCGTCAAAGAGGCC
>Ga0134126_10001171_pt1 | contig 33223 bp, 21 predicted proteins | sample KB31752_FD_96881 | JGI IMG/M metagenome (GOLD analysis project Ga0134126, IMG submission 96881) | Terrestrial soil microbial communities with excess Nitrogen fertilizer from Kellogg Biological Station, Michigan, USA - KB3-175-2 | ecosystem: Environmental > Terrestrial > Soil > Unclassified ...
AAGACCCGAAACAAGCAAACAATTATTCGAAATGCATCTTGACGTATATAAGACTAAAAGTTTTCATTTGGATTATTTGGAGAAGGAGCTTGAACAACTGAATAAAAAGTTTGCTGAATGACAGCAATGCACATAACATTCGCATTTATGCAAGCCTGGCTGACGTGCTAAGAATGAGCAGTAGAATATATTTTATCTGTAGTCCCGGCTGAAAGAACTCTATTGAACAATAGGAATAAACATAAACTTTTAATTATAAATTTGGCAACGGTTCCGGCAGAAAGGAATTCTAATTCCAGTCCTGCATAAATGCGTGGCCGTTGTGCATCATGTTTGACGACCTTAAATTTAAAATGAAAAATTAAAATGATAAAAGTTCTAATATATTTTATCTGTTTGCTTACAATTAAAACATCCTCTTTTGGACAGACCAACGACACTGCAATAAATAAAAAATCTAAAGTGGCTGAGGTTAATCTTTCTATAATTAATACACAAATGCTATCTCAACAATTTTATGGAATTAATTGGAAGATTAAATATTTTCCAACTAATCGAATTGGAACTGGTGTATACATAACAGTTTTTAAAAAGAAAATATCGGACACATTCACTTACTCAATTAAAGAACCTGTAATTAATTTTTATGAATTTGGGTGGACTAATCAATATAATTTTTTGAAAACAAATGGTATGCAGGCTGGCATAAATTTAATTAACGCTTTATCAATGTCGAGGTTGGGTGACAACGCAGTTAAAGAGAAATATCATAAATATATGGCGAAAGAAGTTTCGACTAATTATTATTATACACTTGAACCTGGTGCTGACTTTACATTTAAACTAATTTCAACCAAGCAAAATGAAGGCATTTGGTTAACCGCAGAAACAAATTATCGTTTTGTTTTTGGTAAAAGTAAATATGCTACGACAAAACAGTTTTCAGGATATTCATTTGGAATTGGAATTTCTGTAAAACAATTTACCGACTAAAGTAGCAAACAAAATAAGGAGAAAAACCATATAATAAAATAACACGAACGCACAACACAAGTATTTGCAATAGCAGGGGGCGACGTGCAAGTCCTCGTCTGTAGTTCAATATCAGCAACGGTTCCAGCGGGGACGTTATCAATTTAGCTTTTGTTCATATCTTCATCTTTAGTTATAAATCAACGATAGTTCGGGCTGACGTTTTTCAAATTCCCTGCCACCGCAAATACTCAACGTAAGCTGATATACCAAACCTTAACTCTAAAACGCTGACAATGAAAAAACTTATTCCGACATTTTTATTTTGTTTTCTTTTGGCACAGGCTTTTGGTCAGACGACAAGAAAAATATCTTCTTACATCTTCGCAAATTATAACAATACACTTTACGACTATACTAGTGGTAATAACCCTTGGGGAGTTGGACTTGGACTTCAAGCATTCTTAAATAACAAAACGAAGTTTAAACCAACGATTGAACTTACTGCTGACACATATTTAGAAGATAATAAAGTTTTGCGTTTGAATCCTGATGGAAGTGTACCAAATAATGACAACGCTGTTGAAGGAATGCTAAATTTGTTTGCGGGTGCTTCATTTCACCCCAACCAAAGTATCTATGTGTCTTTTGTGGCTGGACCTAGTTTCATTGGTGGACAAACTTTTTTAGGAATAAAACCTTCATTTGGTTTCTACTTTTCAAAAACTCAAAGATGGACTGGAAAGATTTCTTACATTAATATTTTTAATCGGACAGAAGTTGCTAATGCAGATTTTGGTTCATTGAGTTTATCAATAGGATTGAAATTATTTTGACAATGTACATCAGCTTACATTGCATTGGCGATAGCTGGGCGTGACGAGCACTTCATCAACTTTTTGTTCGCTATTGGGCTGCGGTTCCGGGCTGAAAATTCTCTATTGAGCTATGAATCAAAATCTCAACTATTTGTTCGTTTACTGTACTTTTGTCTCGGCTGAAAATTCATTGAATGCCCAGCCATCCTTTGGCTGCCATTTTAATAACCTCATAATTCGCAAAGCAACATGACAATGACAATCAAATTCACAACCGTACTACTTATGACCGCATTACTACCAAGTTGCAGTGAGCATGTCATTGACACAAAAGCAGAAGGAGAACGGTTAATGCAATTAAGTAGGGAATGGTCAAAGTCTGCAGCAACAGATAGTATAGAGAAAACACTCAGCTATTGGGCTGACGATGCAGTTGTAATGTCGCCGGGACAATCTCCAATTAAAGGAAAAAATGCAATACGTGAAATGATTGAAGGCACATCAAAAATTCCAGGGTTCAAAATAAGTTGGGAACCAGTAAATGTTTCTGTATCTAAAGGTGGCGACATGGCTTATATGATTGAACAAAATCAAATTACTGTGAATGACTCATTAGGTAAACCAATTACAGAGTTCAATAAAAGCGTAACAATCTGGAGAAAAGAAACAGATGGTTCTTGGAAAAATATTGTTGACATGTGGAATGCTGACCCTTCAAGAATGAAATAAACGGTCACTAACATGAACTGTGCATAAAACCAAATAATTTTCAAGGTTTTTGTGAACAGTAATTTGGTTGATAAATGATGCCATTACTTACGACTGCATACACCTGTGTTTTTGTTGATGAAAGAATTAATTTTACGATCAGGAAAAAACAACTGGAAGAACGCTCTTACACGGTGCTATCTATCCTAATGCAGGCTTTAAAAAAGCATGTTGAACTGTTCAGCATCTGGTAAGAAAGGGGCGGTGACTATCATGTTAGAAAAGCTCTATCGCTTATTCGGTTTGCGAGTCTTGCTCCGCCCTTTGTTCTTTCAAAATTTTAATTCTTTTCTTGTATTAAATGTATTGAATTGTAAACATAGGATCGGTTTGCTGCTATTGCTGGCAGACGGAAGAACAATCAGCTTTTGTAAAACTAACTGCTAATATCGGGCAGACGAATTTCTATTGAGCATTTGTTGTTATCTTCATAATCATTAATTTTAATCGGGCTTCAGTTACGGGCTGGACATTATAAAAGCCAGCACAGCAGCAAACCCTCAACGTAAGCTGCCATTGAGAAGCCACAACATTAAATAACACATTTGTTTATTACTTAATTTTTATTTTTTGATTAAATATGAACCGATTATACAAAAGATTACTTTTTTCTTCTATTATTATTAGCCTTTTTATGAACTCATGCATTGACCAAGGGCATGTAGTAGGTTTTCAGTGGGTAATTTTGATAGTAATATTTCTATTAATTGGAGTCCTATTTAAAGCGTGTGACAATATTTTCTTCAATAATGAGAAGACTCACATTAATTATAAAGATGGCTTCAAAGTCGGTATTTTAGGAAGTATTCTTTGGTTGATTTTCTTTGTTGGTTATATAAGTTTATTACCAGACAAGACAATGGCAAATCCTGAAAACAAACCGACTCTTCTTTTTATTTTATTTTTATTTTCGGCAGTTTCCTATACTTTCTTTGGCAAATTTATTTGGAAATATTCTTGGATAAAGTCTCTTCAAATCGTAATTGCAATACCAATTATTTTATGCTTGATATTTAATCTTTTCCTCGTTATCTTAATTTAGATTTTTTAGCGAATATTCTATTAGACGTTTCCATGAGATTAAAAAAATTAAAATAGTAATTGAATAACATCGAGCATGTCATTAAACAAAGATGAAATAAAGCAAGAAATTTGGGGAATTGGGAGATATTAATTCTTGCAAGGGAGTGTTTTGCATACTCAAATTATCTGTATAACCCAGCTACCAAAGAAGAATCTGAATATTTATCTGTTTCCCAAGACTTTGATTTTATTCGTCATATCCTTTGGAGAATTACAATTATAGAAATGTCAAAGATTTTTAGCAGTTCAAAAAATCGTGATAGGTTTAATCTTAGACACTTTTTGACCAAACTGAAACATGGTGGACAATTCAGCCAAGTAGGAATCAAGGACTCATCAGTAACAAAGTGGGAAACAGAATTATTAGATAATGAATTAACGATAAATAACATTCTAACTTTAAGAGACAAAATATATGCCCATTCAGACCTCAGAAAAGATGATTTTCGTAATATTGAAATATCGTTTCAGGATATAGAAAAACTTATCTGTATCGCTGAAAGTATTGTTAAGGAAATCTATTTCACAGTCTTTGACGCTGATACAGAGATGTCAACAATTGTTTTTGATAAGCAAAATTTCAACATAATAAGAATTCTTGCAGACGAAAAGAATAGAACAATTAAGGCAATTCTTGGTTCAAAGTTCACAATTACTAAACCATAACGGCAGCTTACATTGGGTTTGCTGCTATCGCTGGCTGAAGGAATAAACATCAGCTTTCTGTTCGCTATTCATCAGTAGTTCCGGGCCGAAAATTCATTGTTCATCTTTTGTAGTTATCTTCGGCTTTAGGTTCGTTATTGGGCTGACGTTCGGGCGAAAAGTTCATTGAATGCCAGCGCAGCAGCAAGCCCTGGACGTTGGGCGTAATATTTACAGACTTCACAATATGAATAAGACTTTAGCTAAACTGATTGCATTAAAAGACAGGACAAAAAGTGTACAAGAACTACACAACAGTATTCCTGAGGATATTTTTTATAGCCTGAGAGACCAATTTTATAAAGAGGCAGAAAAAATTAAGGCGGAGCATTTAGAACTGCAAGATTTTGTAGCGCAAAATTATGAACAATTCTATGCTCAACATAACACTTATTATAGTTGGGCTACCAGAGCATTAATTGCTGATATAGACTATTTCATAAACTTTCTGAATAGCATTGAGAATATTCAATTACCTAATGCGACCGTCTCTGACGAGGGAGTTTATTTTGCAGGACAACACTTTGATGCATTACTTAAGTTCAACGAGATTATTTCAAATGCAGCAGATGAAATCATACTTATTGACAATTACCTAAATGAAAAAATATTAGAATTGTTGGCAAATAAAAATCTAAGCGTTAGTTGTAAAGTATTGACACTTGAAAAATCTCTAACGCCTTCATTAAAGACATTCATTGAATCATTTAACAAGCAAAACAACAACCTCAATGTTAAAACGACTACTGCATTTCACGACAGGTTTGTAATTCTTGACAGAACAAAGTTTTATCACTTTGGTGCTTCTATAAAAGACGCAGGTAATAAAGGTTTTATGTTTTCAAAAATTGAGCAGGACTTTATAAAAGACGGTCTTATAAAACAATTTGAAGCTGAGTGGACAAAATAATACTACGGGTTTGGCAATAGCAGGACTGACGTGCATTTCATCAGATTTTTGTTCGCTGTTGTGCAGTAGTCCGGGCTGAAAATTCTTTATTGAACTATGAATCAAAATCTCTCCCGATAGCTATCGGGATTGTTCGTTTACTGTACTTTTGTTCCGGCTGAAAATTCATTGGATGCCAGCGCAGCAGCAAGCCCTCAACGTTGTGCGATATTTTATGAAGACTCTAACAAACACATCGGAGAAGACAATTTAACTTGCCGCATCATAATAAAAACCTAAAATGAAGGCCGTAATTGTATCAATCACGCTACTATTTTTATTGAGTTGCTCGGACACTAAAAAAACTGACACTGAAACATACATTGCAGGATTTAGGACAATTCAAACAAAGGATACTACAAGAATTTACAAACCCAATACAGACACAACTGACTATCTACATTTCAGGCCTCTTGACATTGATATTTGGTATCCTGCAAGTGCATCAACAAAAGACACATCTATTCTATTCCGAAACATATTGGGACTTTTGGAAAAAAGAGCAAATTATTACACTGCTTCAAATACAGGGAATGGCATGGCCCGGCAATTGGCTCAATATTTTTGTGATGGGCTAAAATGTTCAGACTCGACAAAAGTGCTAAATTTTAAAACACAGAGTTTTAAAAATGCGAAGCCTATAGAAAATAAATTTCCTTTGATTATTTATCTCTCAGCCTTCAACGGAATGAGCTATGAAAACTTTTCCTTGTTTGAGGAATTAGCAAAAAAAGGATTTGTTGTTGCTTCAATAAGTTCTATTGGCCGTTTCCCAGGCGACATGACAATGAAAAAGGAAGATTTGATGGAGCAGGTTAACGATGCGATTGCAACATTAAATAATCTGAAAGAAAATCCAAATATTGATTTTACTAAAGTTGGAATTATTGGATATAGCTGGGGCGGGCTTTCAGGCTCAATTTTAGCAAGTAAAATTCAAAACGTTGCTTGTTTGATTTCTTTTGATGGTTCGGAGTTTCATCACTACGGACAAGAAAAGAGTGAAAATGCGGATTTTGACAGTATAAGGTATAGTCGGGATTTTGAAAACATGCGTATATCAGTTCCATATCTTCGTTTAGAAAGTTCACCCTCGGTAAACCCGGAAAAAGAAGATTCTATTTATGATTTTACACAAAAACTTTCTTCTGACCGACAAATATTCAAAATTGATTCAGCACAACATGAAGATTTTAGCTGCTTACCGCAACTCGTAAGAGAATCAGGAAACTGCAAATCCAGTAATTATTTCAAGATAATTACAAAATTGACAATTAGTTTTTTAGAAGGCCATTTAAAAAATAAGAAGACTTTTACAGAAACTGTTGGACAAGAAATAAGTAAGAAGACGATACAAAAGAAGTAAAAACACCGCACAACAAAAGTATATGCAAAAGCAGGGCTTGCCCCCCACTTGGCTCAGGGTTGTGCTTAGTGGATTAGCGTAAGCGTCCGCTTGTGCTATATTAAAAATTAAGTTTGAATTTTCACTTTAATATAAATGACACAAGCGGACGCTTGCGCCAACATGGGGATTTACCATGAGCTTCTGTAACATTATTGAGCTGTAGGCCCGGTTGAAAAAACTTTATTGAGCGATAGTAATAACAATGAACTTTTTATTATAAATTTGGTCCCGAAAGCGTTCGGGATTCCGGCAGAAGGAATTCTAATTCCAGTCCTGCATAAATGCGTAGCCGTACGCAGCCATTCAAAGCAACTTACATTAAGGATAAAACTTGTAAATTTGGGATATGGAAATGAAAGTACAAGTACCATTTCAGCAATTACTGACAATGGTAAAAAAATTAACACCCGCTCAGAGAGCAAGATTGCGGCAAGAACTCGCTGATAAAAAACCAGTTCAAAAAGATAAAGATGAATTTATTGAGTATCTGCTTAATGGCCCGGTTTATTCGGACAGTGAAATAAATGTAATTGAAGAAAACCGAAAAAGCATTGCAGCATGGCGGAAGAAAAACTAATGGTAGACTCTACTATTTTAATTGACTATTTCCGCAAAACTGACAAGGCAAATTCCAGATTAGTAGCTCATTTTAGAAACTATGAGAGCCTTTATATTTCCAGTGTAACGGAATTTGAAGTTGTCAACGGGGCGACTACACAACATTTACAATTTTGGGATGGTATGTTAGCAAGATTTACCATACTGGATTTTGATAGTAAAGCGGCAAGACAGGCAGCAACCATTGTTGCTCAGCTCAAAACCAAAAGGAAGACAATTGATAAGCCTGACTTGTTCATTGCGGCTACTGCGTTAGTGAACAATTTAACCCTGGATACGTTGAACATTAAGCATTTTACACCTATTGAAGATTTAAACTTACTGACAGGGTAAAACTGCTGCTTACATTGGCTTTGCTTTTATCGCTGGCTGAAGGAATAGAATCAGCTTTTTGTTCGCTGTTGGACTGTGATTCGGACTGAAAATTTTCTATTGAACTATGAATCAAAATATCATCTTTTTGTTCGTTTACTGTACTTTTGTTCCGGCAGAAAGTTCATTGAATTCCCTGCCTTCGCAAATACTCGAAAGTTAGCGGTCGTTGCATGACACCCCACGACTATTAAGACAGGAACATTAAGAAATGATTATCGACCGAAAACATTTTGACATCAATAATAAATGTGCCATTGAAAAATTAATCATCAAGCCGCCAATAAGACTTGATGCAGTTTTTCAGGACGAAGCCTGTTTTACTTACCTTAAGGAAGGAGAGCTATCTCTTACTTCCCCAACTGACAACTTATCTATTCAAACAGAGGAAAGTGTTTTATTAAGATGTGGTAACTACTTCACAAACGCAATTCAAAAACATCCTGCTAAGACTTGTGAAGTTTATGCTGTCCATCTATATCCAGACATTTTAAAAGAATTATACAAAAATGAATTTCCGAATTTCATAAAAAGCGATGCTCACAAACCCTATATCAGGAAAATAGAAAAAAAAAGTGTTATAACCCATTTCATCCAAAGCCTTGATTTTTATTTTGAGAATCCAAACCTGGTTACAGACGATTTGCTTAAATTAAAAATCAAAGAACTCATTCTATTGCTTCTTCAAACAGACAATGCAGAAAATATAATTACTTTATTCTCACATTTATTTAACCCAAGACAAGCAGGTTTGTTTGATGTTGTAGAAGCACATTTATACTCACCCATTTCTATAGTTGATTTAGCCCGTTTGACCGGACGAAGCTTATCAACTTTTAAGAGAGATTTTGAAGCACAATTTAGTGATACACCAGCCAATTTCATTAAAGAAAAAAAATTAGAAAAGGCTCTTGAGCTAATACAATCAACTAAATTATCTGTATCTGAAATTTGTTACGAAGTCGGCTTTCAGGACACTTCACATTTCACAAAGACCTTCAAACAAAAGTACAATCAAACACCATCTGAATATCGTAAAAAGTAGTTGAACTGAATTTACCAGTTTTTGAACTTTACTGCCAAGTTTGAATTTATTTTAAGTTTCATTTTTACATCGCGTTTTTACATTGATACAAAACGATACAAAAATGAACGAAAGTATATTAATAACCGGAGCAAATACTGGACTTGGCAAAGAGGCTGCCCGGCAGTTAGCCTTGAAACAAGAAACACAAAAGGTAATTCTCTTTTGTAGAAATCAAGTGAAAGCTGAAGAGGCAATAAAAGACCTTGAAGAGAAAACTGGAAAAAAGATTTTTGAAATTATTATTGGGGATGTTTCGGATGCAAATTCTGTAAGAAAAGCGGTAGAAAAAGTAAAAGACCCTATTGATGCCGTAATTTTAAATGCAGGTGGAATGGTTGGGAAAACGGCTGCAAAAATTACGCCTTCAGGTATGAATGAATTGGCTGCTACCAATATTTTAGGGCATGTAGTTTTAGTGGAAGAATTAATAAAACACGATAAGTTAAAAAAAGCTGTGCTATCTGTAAGTGCGGAAGCTGTGCCAGGTGTAAAGATGCTCGGAATGAAACCAGTTTCAATGAGGACATCTTCTGTAGATGAGTTTGCTGCTGTTCTTGATGGAACCCATTTTGGTAATAAATTTGATGCAACGCAAGCATACGGATACGTTAAATATGTAACAGCCATGTGGACGCTTTCAATGGCAAGAAAATATCCTGACATCAAATTTGTTGTTATGAGTCCCGGGAATACAAAGGGAACTCAAGCACCAGATAATCTTCCCCCTGCAATGAAATTTATGTTGAAGAATTTTATGATGCCTGTTGTATTCCCATTGATGGGAGGAATGGTGCATGAGTTGGAAGTTGGGGCAAAACGCTTTGTAGATGGCATTTCCGATGACCGATATAAAAGTGGCGTTTTTTATGCAAGTAAAGAGGGTAAGTTATCAGGGGAGGTGGTTGACCAAAGTACTTTTTACACTGATTTGAAAAATATTACATTTCAGGATAACGCTGATAAAGCAATACATCGTTTTATAAAATAAATATTACTAAATACAAGAAAACAACGAACCTCTAACACGAACTGTGCATAAAACCAAATAATTTTCAAGGTTTTTGTGAACAGTAATTTGGTTGATAAATGGTGCTGAAGCCTTCCCATTTTTTAGACAGCGCTAATTTAGACTTTTCATTGTTCCCTAAATAAATTAGTGATGGCCTGTTCAGTATCATCCGCCATTATTTTGTCTCCGGCAATCACTGATTTATTTAAGGATTCCCAGCTCTTATGCTGCTGTTTATAAATAATTTCAATACCTAAAACAAGACAACTACTTTACTATACAGGGTATTTTTCCTGTGGATAATATTATGGATATAATGGAGATTGATTTAAGTAGTGGAAAAATAGTGCTTGTAATGACACCGGGTACCCTGCGGGGAGGACCGGCTGAGAAATAATCTTCGGTATTTGTTGGTTTACTCTAAGTTTTATTTTTATTTCTACAACTTTCCTACAGAATCTCACAATACCTTTGCGCCCTATTTAAATCCCGATAGTGAAGACAATATTTTTACCTTTCTTTTTTTGCATTTTAAGTTTACCTGTTTTAGCACAGCAACCTGCAAATACCGGTTTCAAGATTAAAGGAAAATTGATAGATTCAGTTTCCCGCCAGCCAATAAATTATGCAACCATTTCTATTTTCCCTACAGGGGCTAATAAGCCCGTCAATGGTGCCGTTTCTGACAATAAAGGAAATTTTGTAATTGATAATGTTGCCGCCGGCACCTATAAATTAGTCGCCGCATTTATCGGCTATAAAGCGCATACATTAAACAACATCACAGTTAATAAAGATCATTCCGTTGCCGAAATACACGATATTGTTTTGCAATCGAAAGCAACATTGCTGCAAAATATTACAATTTCAGGGCAACCCAAGATCATAGAAAACAAAATAGATAAATTGATTTTCAATGCAGACCAGGATGTCACGTCACAGGTAGGCGTAGCAACAGATATTTTAAAAAAAGTGCCACAGGTTTCAGTAGATGTTGATGGTAATGTAGAACTGGCCGGCAATTCAAGCATCCGCTTTTTAATTAATGGCAAACCTTCGGCGGCTTTCGGTAGCGATATTGCAGATGTGTTACAATCTATTCCTGCCAGCCAAATAAAAAGTATAGAAGTAATTACGACACCAGGCGCTAAATATGATGCGCAGGGGCTTGGAGGAATTATCAATATTATTTTAAAGAAAAATAATTCGCAGGGTATCAATGGAAATTTATCACTTACCGGCGGAACAAGAACAGAAAACGGTTCTTTTAATTTCAATGCACGCAAAGGAAGCTTTGGCGTAAATGCTTACATCAGCGGGGATGCCAGGTTGAAAGCGCAGTCACTATCTAATTCCGAAAGGGTAACCAATGATACCGCTGCAAATAATAAAGTGTTGTTAAACCAGGCATCTACTTCGCAAGACCAACGAAGCGGATACCAGACAGGGCTTGGGTTTGACTGGGACCTCAATAAATACAATGGTATATCAGGTTCTTTGGGCTATGAAAATTTTGGCCATAACAGCACTACAATGACTAATCAGTCGCAACAAACCATAGACGCAAATGGCGTTCTTTTATCAGATATTCAAAATTCTATTAATTCTGATCATAATTTTCAGTTTCATAACCTGGATGCCAGCCTTAATTATAAAAAAACTTTTAAAAAAGAAAGCCAGGAATTTGACCTGGCGGTGAATACAAGCCTTGGCACACGAAGCGTCAGGGACAACAATTATCAATTTCTTATTCCTCAGGATTCACTTTTTTACAGTACCAAAGGAAATAATCCCGGTACGGAAAAAGAAACCGAAATAAGGTTAGATTATACGCAGCCAATAAAGAAAGATATTTTGCTTGGTATAGGAAGTAAACTGGGTTTTTATGATATCACGAGTAATTCGCAGGTATTAAAATTGAACGGCTCCGATAATTATGTTATTGATAATTATTTATCCGATAATCTCTCGTACCACCAAAAAGTATATGCCTTTTATAGTGAACTAACCTTTCCTGTTTTTAAATTATTTGATGCCAAAATTGGCGAGCGGTATGAGCGTACAGAAATCAATTCTTATTATTCTAATGCGCAGCAGCAGCAACAGGTGCCGGGGTATAATACTTTTGTGCCTTCCATATTTTTTTCCAAAAAATTAACTGAATACTCTCAAATAAAGCTGAGCTATACCAAAAGAATTGAAAGGCCGGACTACAGGGATTTAAATCCTTTTATCAATACGAGCGACCCAAAAAATTTATCTACCGGCAATATTCATCTTTTGCCTGAAATCGGCAAACGGTATGAGTTAGGGTATAACATTGATATCGACAAAGTTGGTTCTTTTATGGTAAATCTTTTCTACCGGGTAAATAATTATGACATCCAGGATTATATTGTCTATTACCCTTCCTACCAGGTAGGCGATACTACCTATAAAGACGTGGCAGTAAGTACGAGGCAAAATATCGGGCGTGAGAATAATTTCGGCCTCAACCTTTTTGCATCTGCCAAATTCTTTTCCAAACTTGATTTAAGGATGAATGCTTTTTTCTATGAAAGGCACACGATCAACACGATTGACAAGGGGTATGATTATAACAGCTTTAATTACCGTGTGAACCTCAATGCCGATTACCAGTTTTCAAAAACCCTGGTAGCAGAATTTTTCGGAAATTTTAGGGCCGCCAGGCATGAGGCACAAGGAAGCTATCCTTCATTCACTACTTACAGCCTTGCCATCCGCAAACAATTCTGGAATAAAAAAGGAAGCCTTGCACTTACCGCCTCCAATCTTTTTCATAAAAACCTTCTTCAAAAAACAAATCTCTTTGGCCCTGAGTTTACCATTAATCAAACCCGTGTGATTCCATTTCGCTCTATCGGAATTAATTTCACCTGGAAGTTCGGAAAATTAGAATTTAAACCAGATAAAGAGCCGGTTAACGATAACTTAAATGCCCCCGCTGATAAGGGATAATCTAACATTGGAAAATCATTTGGATATGGAGGGCATTATTTGATAATGAAGAAATTTATAAAACAGATTTTACCCAGGCGGCTTTAGCACAAACTACTCATTTTTCAAACTATCCACCGGGTTTGCCATCGCCGCTTTTACCGCCTGGAAACTCACCGTTATCAAGGCTATTAAAATTGCAGTGACTCCGGCAACTAAAAAAATCCACCAACTAACATTGATTCTGTAAGCAAAACTTTGCAACCATTTATTCATGGCCCACCACGATAATGGAAATGCAATGAGGCAGGCGATGAAAACTAATTTTATAAAATCTTTTGAAAGCATTTTGGTTACAGAGGTAACACTCGCTCCAAGCACTTTGCGTATGCCGATTTCTTTAGTACGTTGCTCTGCCGTATAAGTGGCTAAGCCAAATAATCCGAGGCAGGCTACGAGAATAGTGAGTAGCGCAAAAATGTTGAGTATCGTTCCCGTATTTTGTTCTGCTGCATAAGTTTTATTATAAAGGTCATCCATAAACGTAAAAGTGAATGGCTCTTCTGTATTGAACTGTGCCCATTTTGTTTTCATAGTTGCAAGCAATCCTTTAATATCTGCTGTTTTTACTTTAAAAATCAGGCCGAAATCGGGAGCCAGCGTCATCAGCAGGGGAGTAATGGGTTCATGCAAAGATTGAAAATTAAAATCTTTTACTACTCCTATAACATGGAAAGGCACATTGGTTCCACGGCCACTATTCTCACGAACAATGATTTTCCCAACGGCAGTTAAGTCATTCCACCCAAATGCTTTTGCAGCGGTTTCGTTGATGATCATCGCAGTAGAATCTGTTGTAAATGCTTTGGAAAAATTCCGGCCATTAACCATCTTCATTTCAAAAGTCGGAATGTAATTTTCATCCACATGGTATTCCTGTGTTCTCATAATTTCATTATCATGCCCCAATGGATAAGCCAGTGCATTGCTTCCGCTGCTTGGCCCTGCAGGCTTGTAGGATGAAACCGTTGCATTTACAATTCGTGGATCGTTCAGCATTTCCTGTTTATACACTTCTTCATTTTGCCCTAATAGATAAGAGTTAGGAATGGTGAGCAATTGTTCTTTATCATAACCTAAATTTTTATTCTGGATGTATTTCATTTGTTGCCACACGGTAATGGTGCCGATTATTAAGGCTACGGAGATAAAAAACTGGAACACCACCAGGCTGCTGCGCAATCCAAAGCTCTTATTGGCAGCAATAAATTTTCCTTTTAATACTTCAATTGGTTTAAATGATGACAAATAAAAAGCAGGGTATATTCCGGCGGTTAAACTTACCAATAACCCAAGGCCGATAAAGGCTGAAATTATTTTTATATTAAAATCAAAGTGTAAATCTTTCCCTGAAATAGTGTTGAAAAAAGGTAATGCAAACTGTACTAATAAATACGAGATAAACAAGGCGATAAAAACCAACAAGCCTGATTCAATCAAAAATTGTTTAACCAGTTGTATTTTTCCGGAACCGATTACTTTACGAACGCCCACTTCTTTTGCCCTCTGAGAAGCGCTTGCAGTGGAAAGATTAATAAAATTAATGCACGCGATCAGCAGCATAAAAATAGCAATGGCGCCGAAGATATAAACGTACATGGCGTTGCCCGGCGGGCTTAATTCGTAGTTGGAATGTGAATACAAATGAATAGAAGTTAATGGCTGCAAAGCAAATCCCAGATGATTCCCTTTCGTAATGAATTGCTTTAGGCTGATGCCCATACTTTGTTGTATCTGCGGCCCCATATATTTTTCTACCATACCAGGCAACTTGGATTCCAGTTTTTTATAATCCACTCCTTTTTTCAACAGCAAATAAGTAAAATAATTAGAACCCATCCATGATTCGGATTTGGCATCATCCACACTCAACATGGAAGCAAACAAGTCAAAATGAAAATGTGAATTGGAAGGGACTTTATCGATCACACCGGTTACTTTAAAAGAAGCATTCTTATTATCAGGGAAGGTTAAATTCTTGCCCAATGGCTCTTCATCGCCAAAATATTTTTTTGCAATTTCTTTAGAAATAATAATTGTGTTAGGTTGTTGTAATGCAGTTTTAGCATCGCCTTCAATAAGTGGGAGTGTAAAAATGTTGAAAAAATTGGGGTCAACAAAAGCCATCTCATCATCTTTAAAGCTCTTGTTTTTATAAGTTATTTTGGGTGCGCCGGCAACCTGTAGCCTTGTGGCATCCTGTACATCAGGATAATCATTTTTCATTGCATGCGCCACCTGTGGCATAACATTGGCTTCAAAAATTTTACCACCGTTAATGTCCGCTTTGAAAACAACGCGGGCAATTCTGTCTGCATTTTTATTGAACCGGTCAAAGCTGAGTTCATCCTGCACATACATCATAATGATAAAGCAAACGGCAATACCGATTGATAATCCGGCGATGTTGATGAAAGAAAAGGTTTTGTGTTTCATCAGGTTTCGCCACGCGGTTTTGAAATAGTTTTTAAGCATTTTATTTCTTTTTATTTTCGTTTAAGTATTCTTGTTAGTTCTTGTTTTTATAGTAAACCAACAAATAAAGCCTTTTTCCATTCTACTATTTATCAAGAAAGTATTCTATCAATCCAACAGCATAAGACTGTTCCCATTTATCATTTTGTAATGTTTCTACAGAGCCGAGGTAATTGCCGTGGCCGCCCGGTAAAATAGCCAGCTCGCAATCAGGAATAAGGCGGTATATTTCTACAGCTTTTTCGGGATTGATAATATCTTTGTTTCCACTCATTAATAATGTGGGTTCTTTTATTGCCCGCAACTGTTCATCATCCCAGCCCTGAAACACTTTCATCCTTGCAACATCTTTATCAAACATATTTTGCAGCCCAGCCTCGTCATTATTTGCTTTTAGATATCCATCTTTCAGAACTGGTGGCAAATGAGTAAGTAGCGCTACCTCTTCAAACCCGTCCCAGAATTGTGGAGCTGTCGCATCGCGTTGATAAAGTCCGGATGCTAAAATCAATTTGTTGATCAATCGCGGATGCCTGAGCGCTATTTCGACTGCTGCGTGAGCGCCATTACTAAAACCTAAGAAATCTGCTTTTGGGATTTTTAAATTTTCCAAAAGCCTGGCAACGTCGTCTGCATCTTGTTCAAATGAGAGAGCGGTATCGCGATCATTGGTATGCCCGTGAGCCTGCAACTCAACGCCAATAACTTTCCTGTGTTTTGCCAGCAATGGAATGATTTTGCCAAAAGAAGTTTCTAGCGTAGAGCCACCGCCATGTATCAGAACCAATGGCTTTCCTTCGCCATGAATTTCATAGTACATATTTAATCCGTTCACATCGGAATAACCACTTTGAAAAGGATTGTCGTTCGGCATTTTTTATTTTTTAAATCTAATTTTTTATTAATTATTTAGAACAGTAAACCAACAAATAATCCTAATTTTTATTTTCACATTAGCAAATTACTCACTTCTCAAACTCTTCACCGGGTTTGCCATGGCCGCTTTAATTGCCTGGAAGCTGACAGTAACAAAGGCTATTAGCATAGCAGCTAAAACAGTTAAAACAAATATCCACCAGCTTATATTGATCCTGTAAGCATAGCCCTGCAACCATTTATAAACACTAAACCAGGAAAGCGGCAATCCTATTAAAGCAGCGATTAATACATATTTCAAAAAATCTTTTGAAAGTAGCAGCACAAGATTTTGTAATGATGCACCCAATACTTTCCTGATGCCTACCTCTTTTGTCCTTCTTTCAGCAGCATAAGATGCAAGGCCGAATAAGCCCAGGCAGGAAATGATAATGGCCAGTAGGGCCAATGTTCCTACAATTGTGCTTATTTGTGAATCGGAGCGGTATAATTCATTAAAATGGTCATCAAGAAATTGGTAATCAAACGGCGTATCAGCACAATCTTTTTTCCATACTGACCCGATAAATGCGACAGCTTCTTTTACTTTATTGCCGTTTATCTTAACCGACATATTACCGTAACCCCAATCTTTCTGGTTAAACATGAACATTGTTTCAATCTTATTATGTAAAGAATTAAAATTAAAATCACTTGCAATACCCACTATATATCCCAGTGAATCAAAGCCGAACTGTTTGCCTATCAAAGACGCCATACCAGATTGGGATGAATCATCTTTTAATAATTCTTTTGCCAGTTTTTCATTAATGATATATTCTTTTCCATTCGCAGATTTTTCTGATGAAAAATTCTTTCCTGCAACTAATGGTATTTTATATAACTTGAGATAATCAGGATCTACAATCAACCGGGTCGAGGTAAGTTGCCTTAGTGGGCCATCACCTTTAAATTGTATTCCCGATTGATCCAGGTGGCTTCCCAGTATATCCTGTGAGGCCGTAACACCTTTCACCAATGTATTCTGCAGCAAATCTTTTTTCAGAATATCATATTTATCTGAAGTACCGTTCTGCAATCTCACATTGACTACTTCTTCCCGGTCAAAACCGGTAGGCCTGTTTTGCATATAATGTAGTTGTTTTACGGCAAACGTGGTGGCGATGATCAGAAAAATAGCACAGGCAAATTGCCCCACTACCAACACATTTCTGAGCATACTCTTATTTTTACCGGTTTGAACGGAACCTTTCAACACTTTTACAGGGCGGAATGAAGACAAATACAAAGCGGGATAAATGCCGGTAATCACTCCAAGAAGAGTAGTGCCCACAAAAAGAGAAAGAAAAAGTTTCCAGCTGCTAAATAATGGAAAAGTAAGCTGGCGCTGGCTTAAATGATTTACCGCAGGCAAGAAAATGATTACCAAAACAATAGCCATCACGGCAGCAATAAAGGACAGCACTACGGATTCGCTGATAAACTGGAGTGACAATTGCCAGCGAAATGCTCCGATTGATTTTCTTACACCGACTTCCCTGGCCCTTTCCGCAGAACGTGCTGTAGAAAGGTTCATAAAATTGATACACGCAATGATTAAAACAATCATGGCAATAATAAAAAAAAGATTGGTATAACTATTATCAAATTGCTGGTAATTAAAACTGTCGAGCCCTATGTCAGTAGCGCCTCCATGAACTTTTTTTAGCGGCAGCAGGAACAATTCATAATCTTTCCAATTGTCATTGGACATGTGCCTTTTAAGATAGGCAGGAAATTGTTTTTCCAGTGCGGCTACATTTGTGTTTGGAGCGAGTTCCAGGTAAGTGTTAAGCCAATTGCCGCCCCAGTTATTCATCCAGTCGGGTTTTTCAATAGTGCTGAACGGAACGAGCGCATCAAATTGCAACTGGGAATTTTGAGGAACATTATCTAGCACTCCGGTTACCAAAAGTGTTGTTGTGTCCCGATTATAATTAACAAGCACTTTACCCACAGGGTCTTCCTTACCGAAAAATTTTTCTGCAGTTTCCTTAGTCAATACAATGCTATTCTTCTTCTCTAGCACGGACTGCCTGTCGCCATTGAGCAGTTTAAAATCAAAGAGATTCAGAAAAGTAGAATCAACGAAGCATATTCTTTTAATAAAAACTTTTTTATCCTGATAAGTTAATGGTGTATTATCTGCAGCATTAATTCTTGTATAATTTTTTATTTGCGGAAATTCGGCCTTGAGCGTGGGCGCCATGGGAAACATGGTCAAGGCTACTTTCTGAGCCGCCACCATTCCTTCAAATTTCTGGACCTCGTTCAACCGGTAGATATTTTTTTTATTAAAATTGTCAAAACTTCTTTCATAAGAGACAAAAAGCAGGATAATGATGCACGCAGCCATTCCGATAGCAAGCCCTATAATATTTATAGAAGAGTAAATTTTATTTTTCCAAAGGTTTCGCCATGCGGTTTTGAAATAATTTTTTATCATTTTAATTCTTTTTTATTTTCGTTTAAACATCAATGTTAGTTACCGGTTTGATTCTTCTAATGAACCAACAAATAATACAGATTTTCATTTTACATTTTCACATTAGCAAATTACTCACTTCTTAAGCTCTCCACCGGGTTTGCTATAGCTGCTTTTATTGCCTGGTAACTAACCGTAATCACTGTTATAATAATTGCCAGCAATGCCGACAATATAAAAACTCCCACGCCAATGTTGATGCGGTAATTGTAATTCATAAGCCAACCGTGTAAAAAATAATAAGCTATAGGCGATGCAATTACGCAACCCAGAAAAACCAATACAATAAAATCTTTTGATAACAACATCCAGACCTGCGGCACTGATGCACCCAATACTTTGCGGATGCCAATTTCTTTTGTGCGTTGCTCCGCGACATAAGCGGCTAAGCCAAAGAGGCCCAGGCACGAAATAAAAATCGCAAGGGCCGCAAATAATCCGGCTAATTTTCCGATCAGTGTTTCCAGTTTAAATTTTGAAGCATAATCTGCATCTGCAAAGGAATAATCAAATGGATAAGCGGGATCATATTTATTAAAGATCGAAGTGAGTTGCGTAATGGCGTCCTGTGTTTTTATATTTGGTGAAAGTTTATATAACATAACGCTTTGCTTACCCGGGTAGCAATAAAACATAGTAGGGTCAGCTGCACTAAACGGAGATATCATCAGCGCATTTTTCACCACGCCTGCGATGGTATACTTATTATCATTAAAGGTGATCGTTTGTCCAATGGGGTTTTTAATACGGAGCCGATCAATAGCGGTTTCATTGAATATGACGCTTGTTGAATCGTAAATACCGGAAAAATTTCTTCCTTCTTTTATATTCATACCGACCGTTTTAAAATAATCGTCAGATACATATATGCATCCCATCTCTACTGTTTCACCAGCATGCTTACCCGGCCATGCATCAATATCGGTATGCCACCGAATATTGGTTGCAGGGCTAGAGGCCGTTGTAACAGAGGACACAATTCCTTTGGCTATTAACTCGCCTTTTAATGCAGTGAAATTTTTGTCGAGATCATCATTCATGTATGTAGACATCAGCCTGTTTAAATCATAACCTGTTGGCCTGTTTTTGGCATAATTTACCTGCTGGTAAATAATGACCGTACTTATTATTAAGGCAATGGAACAACTGAATTGTATTACTACTAATATCTTTCTTGAAAGCGAAGAAGATTTTCCTGCGTGCATTGTTCCTTTTAAGACTTTTATAGGATTGAATGAAGAAAGATAAAAAGCCGGCCTGCTGCCGGCAAGTAAAGCTGTAAGCGCAATACACGTAGTCATTAATAACCAGAAATTTAAATTTGAATAGGGTAGGATAATGTGTGTTTCGGTAAGTGTATTAAAAGCAGGCAGCGCTAACTGTACAAACAACAATGAAAAGGCAAATGCAATTATTACAAGCAAAAATGCTTCAGAAAGAAATTGAATGATAAGGTCTTTTCGTTTTGAACCAATTACTTTTCTGACACCCACTTCTTTGGCTCTTTTTTCTGAACGGGCCGTTGTAAGATTAACGAAATTGATACAGGCAATAATCAACACGAGCAAGCCGATAATAGAAAACATATTGACGTAAACCAAAAACCCTGCGGTGTCTTTTCCGTTTACATAATTGGAATATAAATGCCAGCGCTCAATAGGCTGTAGGGTTACGTAAGAGCTCATTGCATTTAAGTTTCCTTCTTGTGTATGTTCAATATTCCTGATTTTCGGAGCTACCTGTGCGTAAGAAATTCCCGGCTTTAGCTTTACAAATGTTTCAAGATTATTATAACTGAAACTGCTCTCGCCGTCTGACTTTATCGAAGGGTTTTTTTGATAGGTATAAGTTGATGGCACTATGAAATTAAAATTAACTGTAGCATTGGCTGGAATGTCTTTCAATACACCGGTTACTTTAAGATTATCGGTGTTATCAAAACGAACCATTTTATTCATCGGATTTTCATTACCGAACAAGGCCTTTGCTATTTTTTGAGTAATTACAATGGAATAAGCATCTTTAAAAGCCGTGTTGGCATCGCCTTCAGCAAACGGATATTGAAGTATCTTCAAAAAATCTGGCCCTGCGATAGCGCCGACGGGATATAATTTTTTATCACCCACCATTAGTCCATGCTGTCCGTACAATTGAGCTTCAGCAGTGTATTGTATTTCAGGAACCTGGTTGCGTAACGCTTCGACCAATTTTAATGAAGTACTTCGAAAAGTAAGCGTATCGCCATTGCTATCAAAGTTGCGCTGCACGCGATACGCAGATTGGTATTCCGGCAGGAATTTATCATAAGAATATTGATTATACACCCAAAGGCCGATCAGTAATGCAACCGCCATTCCTATGGCGAGGCCTGCAATATTCAATGTGCTGTAGCCAATTGTTCTTACAATATTACGCCACGCAGTTTTAAAATAATTTCTAAACATTTTATTTTCGTTTATGGATGATTGTTATTTTATAGTAAACCAACAAATAATCACGATTCCTGTTTTCTTAATTATCAAATTAGCAAATTGGCTCATTCACTTCTCAAACTCTCGACAGGATTAGCCCTTGCCGCTTTTATGGTCTGCAAACTCAAAGTAATAAGTGCAATCAATAACATGGAGATTCCACTTATTGCAAATATCCACCAGCTCATATTGGTTTTGTAGGCATAATTCTGCAACCATTTATAAGTAGCCCACCAGGCAATCGGCGTTGCAATAATAAAAGCCAGAAGAACTAACCGCATAAAATCTGTTGACAAAGAAGAAGTAATTTGCATTACAGAAGCACCCAAAACTTTCCTTACTCCAATTTCTTTTTTACGGTTATTGGTGGTGAAAATTACCAGTCCCAATAAACCCAAACAACTGATAAGAATAGCAAGCCCCGTTGACCATTTTAAAAGGCTCGCCGTTTTTTGTTCGCTTTGATAAAGGCTGGCAATTTTTTCATCCACGAATTGATAACTGAAATCTGCATCAGGATAAATACTCTTGAAATCTTTTTGAATTTTGCTGATGCCATTTTTCCATTCGAAACCTCCTGCAGCATTTGGTTTCAGGCGAATGTGAAAAGTCGAACCAGGGCTTCCCGCAAAAACCAAAGGGTCGATTTTGCCACGGGTAGATGTTTCACGAAAGTCTTGCAATACACCAACGATAGGCATGTTTTTATTATTAAAAAATAATTGTTTTCCAATCGCATCTCCTGGTTTTTGAAACCCTAAGAGTTTTGCATAAGTGTTGTTAATAAGAAATTCTTTCATGGTATCGCTTGCTTCCACATTTCTGCCTGCCAATAATTTTAAGTGGTAAACTTTCAGGTAATTAGGATCGCCCCACCTGATCTGTATATTGGCTTTTAAATCTTTCTTTGGTTCATAAATTACGTTTACTATTGAAACTCCTCTATCTGCCGGAGAATAGAAACCTGTACCCGCTATTTGAACTTCGGGGATGGCATTAATTTCATTCAATAATTGCTGGTTGTGTGTCGCAACGGTATCCCGCGGCGTATCGAAAGTTATGATTCCATTTGTGGTAAACCCTATATCTGAATTGATAGAATAATTTATTTGCTTACTTACCATTAAAGTTGCGATCACAAAAAATTGTGCTATCACAAACTGGGAAACAGTAAGTGTTTTTCGCACCCAGGTATTGCGGGTTTTTGAAGAAGATGAAATCGCCTGGTTCTTTAAAACCAATGCAGGCTTGAATCCGGAAAGGATTAATGCGGGGTATAAACCGGAAAGAAAACTAACAGTTAAGGTAAGCAATATCAAAAAGATGATTATTGAAGGTTGATGTATCAGGCCTAAGTGCAATCCTTCAGGAATAAAATCAGCAAACATTCTTAATAAAAGAGGCGCTATGATAATTGAAATGACCGTAGCAATAAAAGTGATAAAAAATGTTTCCGTTAAAAATTGAAATACAAGATTTTTCCTGGAACTCCCCATCGTTTTTCTGATACCAATTTCCTTTGCGCGTTGAGACGCCTGCGCTGTAGTGAGGTTGATAAAATTGATGCAACCCAATAACAATAAGAAGGCTGCTATGGCCAGAAGCCCGTATAACGTTGACTTATCGGCGATTCTTCCTCCGGGCGAAGTATAATTTCTATCGAAATGGATATCGTTTAAAGGTTGCAAATGGAATGCAATTTGAAGCGCCGGATTTTTGTTGGCGCCTTTATCATATTTCTCTAAAAGATTTTTCAATTGGGATTCTATGCCTGCTGTTGAGGTGTTTTTTGAAAGTTTTACATATAACTGTGAATAAGCCATCCAATCGTCCCAAACATCCATCATGAATTCTTTTTTGAGGTTTGTTTTTTCAATGGTCGCATAAGAAATAAATTCGGCTGCATTAAAAACAGTTTGTTCGTCAAGGGCTTTCACTACGCCTGAAACGGTTGCCGTAATATTATCATTATAATTGATGTGCCTGCCAATAATATTTTGGGGAGAAATATTGGGAAAGTATTGCTGAGCCCGGCTTTGGGTGAGTACTACAGAAAAAGGATTTTCCAGGGCTGCCTTCTGAGAACCTGCAATCCATTTATAATTTAGTAATTGAAAATATTGGGGGTTGGTAAAAATAATGTTTTCTTGTTTTTTAAATACTGACCGAGCGGGCTCACCTTTTTTTGTTGTATTTACTTTAGCAGTTACATCTCCCTGGAATTGTATGAGTGGAACGGTGAGGTTTACTCCTGTTACTTCGTTTTGAACCGCATTGCTCAAAGGCACCTGCACACCCGCGCTATGCCCTTCGGTACCATTAAAACTTGCGTCAATTACGACACGGTAGACCTGGTTTTGATCTTTTTCAAACTTATCAAAACTAAATTCGTAGTGGACAATTAAAAATATGGCCAATGCTGCGCTGATACCAATTGACAGGCCAAAAATATTAATGATTGAAAAGGCTTTATTGCGAATGATATTACGCCAGGCAGATTTGAAATAGTTTTTTATCATTTTAATTCTTTTTTATCATTTAATCATCACTGTTAGTTAGTGTTTTTTAGTTTTACAGTGAACCAATAAATAATACAAATTTTAATTTTCACATTGACTAATTTTAATCTTTTCATTACTCCGTTTTCAAGCTCTTCACCGGGTTTGAAATAGCCGCTTTTATTGCCTGGAAGCTTATAGTTAAAACAGAAATCAGAATCGCGATCATTCCAGCTAGAATAAACACCCACCATTTTATATTTATCCTGTAAGCAAAATCCTGTAGCCAATTGTGCATCGCCCACCATGTAACAGGAACAGAAATAACAAAAGCGATACCAACCAGCAGTAAAAAATCTTTTGAAACAAGAAGCAATACATTTCGAACGGACGCGCCCAATACTTTTCGGATACTAATTTCTTTTTTCCGTTGTTCTATCACGAAGGCTGAAAGCCCAAACAGCCCCAGGCTTGCAATGATGATGGCAATAATGGCAAATGCAGAAAATATTTTTTGTGTGCGTATTTCACTTGCATACAATTTTGCAAAATTATCATCCAAAAAAGTGTATTCCAAAGGGCCTTCCGGGTTAAATGAATCCCATTGTTTTTTCAAATCGGCAAGAAATTCTTTTACATCACTTGTATTTATTTTTATTACCAGGCCGCCATAATTATTTCCCAACATCATCATCAGCGGAGCCACCTCTTGTTTTGCGGATGCGTAATTAAAGTCTGCTACAACTCCTAGTACTTTAAATTGCTGCTGACCCGAACGAACAATCGTTTTGCCAACCGGATTTGTATGGCTCCATCCCAATTCACGAACCATTGCCTGGTTAATCACTACAGCCGAAGAATCGGTAGAAAAATCTTTTGAAAAATTCCTTCCCCTGATAATTTGAATGCCTAATGTTTTTAAATAATCGACATCTACGTGGTAAATATTTGCATGGATTTCTTTGCCATTTCCATTTTCATTTTTTGAGTAAATTTCAGTCCCGTCCATAAAAGGAAGCCCGGGTACTGATCTTGAAATGCTTGAGGCTACTACATTCTTATTCTCTGAAAGCTGTTGCTGGAAGGCTGTTTGATTTTTACCCAGCAACCTGGCATCTGGTAAAAACAACACCTGTTCCTTGTCATAACCCAATTTTTTATTTTGCATGAAATACAATTGTTGGTAAACAACAATCGTTGCGATAATTAAGGCGATTGAAATGAAAAACTGGAATACGACGAGGCTGCTTCTCAAAAGATTATTTTGTGAGCCTTTAGATGCAGATCCCTTTAAAACTTTTATAGTATTAAAAGAGGAGAGGAAGAAAGCGGGGTAAATGCCGGCTACGATTCCTGTAATAAAAATTAGTGAAACTATTGCCAGCATGGACTTGTAATTGATAAAGAGGCCGAAAGGAATTTCCCTGTTTGCCAATTGATTGAAATAAGGCAAGAATAAAACCAGTAAACCAAATGCGACAAGCATGGATAAAAAAGTAAGCAAAACAGACTCGGTGAGAAACTGGATAATTAATTGTTTTTTGAGGGAACCCATTACTTTTCGGATGCCCACTTCCCTCGCTCTTTTTACAGCGCGTGCTGTTGAAAGATTGGTAAAATTGACGCAGGCAAGCAATAATATAAACAATGCAAGTGCTGAAAAAATATAAACGTATTGTATATCGCCATTAGGTTCCAATTCATATTTAGTATGTGAATACAAATGAATATCTGTAAGCGGCTGTAAAGAAAAAACAAATGTGTTTACCGATTTCTGTGCCTCTGCCAGGCTTATACCCATGTCGCGCTGGTTTTCAGGCACTACGTATTTTGCAACAAGTTGGGGAAATTTTGCTTCCAGTTTTTTCGGATCTGCATTTTTGTTTAGAAGGAGATATGTATAAGGGCCAAGATTGTTCCATGTCGGGTTTTCTATATGCCATGTTGAAAGGCTTAAAAAAGCATCAAAGTGAAAATGAGAATTCTCCGGCACTTTATCAAACACGCCGGTAACTTTATACAATGCTTCGTGAAGGCCTATTACCAGTGATTTCCCAACGGGGTTTTCTACACCAAAATATTTTTTGGCAAAAGCTTTCGAAATAACGACACTGTTGGGTGCCACTAACGCATTTGATTCATTTCCTTCTATCAGTGGAATGGAAAATATTTTGAAAAAATTGGAATCAGCAAATGCAAGGTGGTCTTCCTTAAACTGGTTGTCTTTGTATTTTACAAAATCGCTTGCCGGAGAAATTCTTGTAAAGGCTTTCACTTCAGGAAATGCATTTTTAATTCCTTCGCCGACTGCCAAATCTACATCGGGATACACGGCTACATCTCCATTGCCCGTAACTGATAAAGTAACGCGATAAATATCTTTGGCATTTGCCGGGTATTTGTCATAGCTTAATTCATTAAAAACGAATGCCGATATGAGCATAAAACAAGTCAGTCCAATGGCCAGCCCAAAAATATTAATAAAAGAAAAAGCTTTATTTTTTCTTAGATTTCGCAAGGCGATTTTGAAATAATTTTTTATCATATCGAATAAGTTTTTAGTTTGTAGTTATTCATTTTAAGCCTCACCCCAACCCCTCTCCGAAGGAGAGGGAACGCTACTGGTAGCATTTATTATTTTCTTTCAGTAAACAAACAAATAAGCTTAATTTTCATTTTCACATTTTGTAATTTTCACATTTTTATATTAACCTTATTCACTTCTCAAACTCTTAACCGGGTTTGCCCTTGCCGTTTTTATCGCTCGGTAGCCAACCGTAATCCAGGCGATTATTACAGAACTGATCATTGCCATTATAAAAACAGAAGCCCCTAGAGGAATTCTATAAGTATAATTCTGCAACCAATTATTCATGATAAACCAGGCGATGGGCGCAGCAATGGCGAAAGCAATAATGATGAGCACTGTAAATTCTTTGGACAATAAAAAGACAATATTTCGTGCTGATGCGCCGAGCACTTTTCGGATACCCATTTCTTTTGTACGCTGGACTGCCATAAAAGAAACCAAGCCATACAAGCCAAGGCAACTGATAAAAATAGCTAAGCCAGCAAATATTTTATAGAGTTGCGAGAGGTTACTTTCCTGTTTATAAAAGCTTGCAATTTTATCATCAAGAAATTTATAATCATATACATTGTCCGGGTAAGTGACTGTCCATAATTTTTTAATGTAAGGCAATACCGTTTTTTCTGAGCCGGCTTTTACTCTTATATTGATTGTACGGTAAACTTCTTTCCGGGTGCTTAATACAACCGGTGCAATTGGGTCACGCAAGGAATAGGAATTGAAGTCTTTTATAACACCAACAATGTTAGCCACATCTTCATCCCACAAATTTATTTGCTTGCCGATTGCTTTTTGCGGATCAGTAATGCCTAATTTTTTAAGCAATGTTTCATTTACGACAAACTCGCGCACCGTATCGCTATTGCTGTAGGGATGCCCGGCAACAAATTGCAGGTTATAGGTTTTAAAATATTCCGGGTCTGCCCATTTGAGGTTCGCATTAAAGTTGGTGTTTTTTGCTGAATGGTCAAATTTAAAATCACTTTGCCAGCTACTGTTATCTGTGGGGCTTCCGTAGCTAAAACTTACATTTTTGATGTCAGGATTATTCAACAATTGATCGCGGAGGTAATCTGTCTTTGCCAGGTTAATGCTGTCATTATATATCGGGACATTAATAATATTATCCTTGTTGAAACCAAGTGAGGCATTTTTAAAATAATCCATTTGGCTCACGACGATGATCATTCCTATAATAAGAATTTGTGCAATGGCAAATTGCATTACGACCAATCCACGCCGCAAAGAAATACCGCCCACCATTTTAGCGGTTACCTTACTTTTTAAGGCAGTGATAGGATTAAAGCCCGATAAAATAATGGCAGGGTAAATGCCGGCAAGCAACGTAACCAGTACCGCTGCAGATAATAAAAATATAATGACAGACGGGTTATTAAAAAAGTGAGTGCTTATTTGTGTTCCTAACAAATTATTTAAAAATGGCAATGCCGCTGCGGCTATCAAAACCGCCAATATTATTGCTGTAATTACTATCAGCGCTGTTTCTCCCAAAAATTGAAAGGCTAATTGCCTGCGGCTGCTGCCCAGTACTTTTCTTACGCCTACCTCTTTAGAACGGTTTACAGCCTGGGCTGTAGCAAGGTTTATAAAATTTACACAGGCAATTATTATAAGAAAAATCCCAATGAGCAATAGAACATCTATCAGCGAATGGCTGAATGTATGATGATTATAATTTCCAAATCGGTTATCGTAATGTATTTCAGATAAAGGTTGTGCTATGTAACTATCCGTTGCAGCATCGGCAGGCTTATGCCTTTTTGCAAATACTTTTAATTGTGTGTTGAATTTTGCAACCGATAATTCCTTTGGCAGCACGACAAATGTGTAAGCGCCACTGAATGAACTAACCCAGTCGTCGAGATTATTTTTTCGGTTTGTATTTTCCAGGGCGGAATAAGGCACCACAACTGCCAATGGAAAATCGGTGTTGGGTGGAGGATTTTTTAATATCCCCGTGATGGTATAAAGGTTTTTATTGGCGTATTTTATTGTTTGGCCAATCGCATCCTTGTAGTTATTTGGGCCCAATCCAAAATATTTTTCAGCTGTTTCTTGTGTAATTACTGCGCTGTTCGGGTTATTCAAAGATGTTTTGGGGTTACCGGCAAGCCAGCCAAAATTAAACATGTTGAAAAATTCAGGCTCGGCATAATAGAAATTATCCTCCTGCAATTTTTTTTGATCCCCCGTTTTATTTTCAACGGTTATTTGGCCGCCTTCTTTATCTATTGAAGCCACTTGCTTTATCTGCGGAATATCAAGGCGTAAGCCTTTGCTAACGGGAAACCCAACGCCGTCACTATAACTGATGCCATCAGCATTATGAAATTCAGAGCCTATGCGGTAAATGCTATCTTTCTTCGGATGGAAATTATCAAAACTGGTTTCAAACTTTACGATCAGAAAAATAAGAAAGCAGGCACCAATGCCAACTGATAATCCAATAGTATTAATCAGGGCATAACTCTTATTGCGCTTTAAATTTCTGAAGGCTGTTTTAAAATAATTCTTAATCATCTTATTTTCGTTTATAGATAACCGTTATAGTATAGTAAACCAACAAATACTTAATATTCTTATTTTCTTCATTTTCCACATTTTCCAATTTTCACATTAATATTTATTCACTCCTCAAACTCTCCACCGGGTTTGCCATCGCTGCTTTTATTGCCTGGAAACTTATTGTCAGAACTGAAATTAAAATGGCGATTATTCCTGCGATAACAAAAACCCACCAATTTATATTTACCCTATAACTAAAATTATGCAACCAGGTATTCATTATCCACCAGCCAATTGGTATTGCAATCAGAATAGCGATTAAAACTGGCTTTATAAATTCTTTACTTACCAAAGTGGCAATACCTCTTATGGATGCACCCAATACTTTACGGATCCCGATTTCCTTTATGCGCTGGCGAATAATGATTGATGCCATACCAAACAATCCCATGCAGGAAAGTACGACAGCAATGCAGGCTGCAATAGAAAACAGGTTAGCCATCATCTTTTCATCTTTGTATAAACGGTCCACATTTTCATTAACGTAGGAGCCTTTAAATTCAACACCAGGCTCAACAGTAGCATACACTTTTTTTATCATGTCCATTGTAACAGCAGGGTTGGAAGTACTCACTTTTATCCATACATAACTTAAGTTTTTGTCACTGCTTAAATAAATTACAAGTGGTTTTTGCTTACTGGTTATTGATTGAAGTTTGAAATCGGGAATGATACCGGCAATGGTAATTTTAGGGCGGCTGCTATCGGCATAATAAGAAAAGCCGGCAATATTTTTTTTACCAAACTGCGCAGCATAGCTTTCTGTCGCTATTACGGCGGTTCCCGTATCGCCCGGATACTCTTCTGAAAAATCACGGCCTGAAACAGGTTTTATTCCAAGTGTTTTTAAAAAATCGTAATCTCCGTTGATAACCTGCCCGCAAATATTTTTATCACCGTAGGTGAAACACATTACAGAAGTGCTTGTTGTTTTGTCTTCTCCCAATCCAAGATTAGCATCGCTGCCGGTTACAGCGACAACCGATGATTGTGAAGCAAGCCTGGTGCGCATTTTTTCAACAATATCTTTTCCATCAATATTATCTTTTATAGGGATGCTAATAATGGAGTTTGTATTATAACCCAATGGGGCAGCGCGCAGGTAATTAAATTGCTGAAAAATGATGAAAGTGCAACACATAAGAACAATGGCAATTACAAATTGAGTTACAATTAATGCATTGCGTAACATGCCTGGTTTTTGAATGCTTATTTTGCCTTTTAATATTTCTACGGTTTTAAGCCGCGCCATAATGGATGACGGATAGCCTGAAGCAATCAATGAAACCACCAAAATCAATAGTATTAAAATACCAATAATCAAAGGATTGAGCAGCGTTCCTGCCTCCATTGTGTTATCAAATGTTTTATTGAAATTTCTAATGAGCAAATCCACTGCAGCCATTGCCAAAAGCATTGAAACGAGAACCATTATAAAACTTTCGCCCCACACCTGTATCCACACCTGGCGCTTACCCGCGCCGAGGCATTTACGGATTCCCATTTCTTTGGTGCGGGTGAAAGATAAGCCCACATTAAGATTTACAAAATTAAAGGAGGCAATTAAAATAATAACCAAACTGATAAGAATGAGCGTGTATAAAAAAGCTTTACTTACCGTTCCTCCGCCTCCAAGTTTTGTGTTGAAATGTTCCTCTGTTAATGGCAATAAATGCAGGCTAATGTAGTCGCCATTTTTATCTGGTTTATAACCTCCGCTTTTTTCAATTTCCACATTAACGGGAGTGTATTTTTTTACAAAGCTTCTTAACCTGTTTTCTACTTGCTGCGGCGTGGTGTTGGTTGCCAGCTCCGCATACGTTACGTGGTTCCTGGAAAACCAGTCATTTTTCATTGACGGGTAATCCGGGTTTAATTCCGTACGGGCCAGCAAAGAAAATTTTATCGTGGAATTGCCGGGAGGATCTTTTACAACGGCTGCAACCGTTAAACGGTACCATTCTCCCCCTAAATTTACTTCAAGCTTTTTTCCTATCGGGTCTTCTTTTCCAAATAATTTATCAGCCGTTTTTTCCGTAATCACCGTGTTGCTGATATCAGCCAAAGGATTGGCGGCATTTCCTTTTACCACAGGAAAACTAAACATGCGGAGAAAATCGAGGTCAACCATTGTAGTTGACATGTCAAGTGTCTTATCCTTATAACGTACCAGTTTACCTCTTGTAAAAATGCTTGTCGCTTTGGTAATACCGATATTTTCAGCTTTGAGCGCGGGTGTTAAAGGGTAAGGCATGGAAGTAGATGCCTCTTCTCCGTTAGGCCCGATAGAATAATTATATACCTTGTACAACTTATTCCTGTTCACTTCGAAATTGTCATACGAAAAATGCCTGTTCACGAGTAGAAGTATAAATATGCTACAGGTAAAAGCCACCGCCATTCCGCCAACATTGATAAATGTATGCAGTTTATTTTTTCGCATATTCCTTATGGCAAGAAGAAAATAATTTTTGAACATTTTATTTTCGTTTATAGATTAACTGTTATTTATAGTAGACCAATAAATATTCTGAATTTTTATTTTACTTTTTTTTATTTCCAATTTTCACATTTGCATTTATTCACTCCTTAAACTCTCCACCGGGTTTGCCATTGCTGCTTTTAGGGTATTTAAACTCACTACTATCAGTGTTAATACAAGCATGGCGATTCCGACCGCAGCAAAAAGCCACAGATTGATTCCGATGCGGTATTTATAGTTCTCCAGCCAGTGAGCCATCAGCCAATAGGTAAGCGGCACTGCAATTACAAATGCAATTGTAACAAGCTTCAAAAATTCTTTTGATATTAGTATGAGTAATTGCTGTACACTTGCACCCAGTACTTTTCGCACACCGATTTCGCGGAAACGTTTTTCAATAGTGAATGAGGCCAGGCCTGCCAAACCAAGGCAACAAATAAAAATGGCCAGCGCAGAAAAAATATTCGTGAGTTTGCTGATTAACTCTTCGGTAATAAATTTCTTTTGAAATTCCTGGTCAACAAATTTATATTCAAAGGGAACAGAAGGATTATATTTTTTAAATACGTTTTCCAAAACAGCAATGGCTTTTTGCGCCGGCACTCCGGCTTTTATACGCATGGTATTCATGCTTGAATTGTTCGGGTCATAAAAAAACATCATCGGATAAGCAGGTTCAAACGGCGATTGCATTATCACATTATCAGTAATGCCGATGACAGTGTATGTTTTCCCATTACGCATTTGCATCCCGATAGGATTTTTAAGTTTCATCGCATCTACGGCTGATTTATTTAACATCATCGAAGTTGAATCTGCGGGTGTGCCTGTAAAATCATGTCCCTGCAAAAGTTTTACACCCATTGTTTTCGCGAAATCAACATCAGTTGCCAAAGCACCCATGATGATTTGTGCATTGGCAGGCTTGCCATCATAATCGGGCGCGGGTGTATTCCACCACACTTCTGTTATTGGCGATGAAGTTCTTGTAACATCCGTAATAATGCCCGATGAGAGCAAATCATTTTTTATTGCTGCAAAACTTTTATCGGTATCCGGTGTGGAAGGAATCATGATAAGGCCATTAGGATTGTATCCCATATCACGCTCCTGGACATGTTGTATTTGCTGGTAAACAATAATAGTAGCAGATATTAATAAGATAGAAATTACAAATTGAGAGATAACCAGGATGTGCCTCGGAAGTATTGTTTTGTTGCCGGAAGCAACTGTTCCTTTTAATACTTTTACAGGGTTGAAAGAAGAAAGGTATAATGCCGGATAACTGCCGGCAACAAATGCGGTGAATAAAATAATGCCCAATGCCATCATCCAAAACAAAGCCTTCGTTACGTTCAAAGAAAGATGTTCATCTACCATTAAATTAAATGATGGTAATAATAAAACAACCGCACTAATGGCAAGAACAAAAGCAATGAATGTTAAGATGAATGATTCGCAATAGAATTGGAATATCAATTGTTTTTTGTTAGAGCCAAGCGTTTTCCTGATGCCAACTTCTTTTGCGCGTTTCTCGCTTCTTGCGGTAGAGAGATTCATAAAGTTGATGCATGCGATGAGCAAAATGATGATAGCAATAATGGAGAACAAGCGTACGTATTCAATCATACCGCCGGTGTTCTTTCCGTTTTCAAAATCACTGTACAAATGCCAGTGGCTCATCGGGAAAACAAAATAGCTGCTGATTTCATCATGGCCGTGCGACCTTTTTATTTTTGTAATCGTCTTATTTAACAAAGCGGTATCTGCATTGGGCACTGTTTGTATAAACACATTCCATGAGGAATTTATCCATTCATTCATTGATGCTTTTGTGCCCGGGTCGTTGTAGTTGAAAGGCATTATCCAATCAAACTGAAAAGTAGAATTGTCCGGCGCATTTTTAACTATCGC
>Ga0134126_10001173_pt1 | contig 33222 bp, 25 predicted proteins | sample KB31752_FD_96881 | JGI IMG/M metagenome (GOLD analysis project Ga0134126, IMG submission 96881) | Terrestrial soil microbial communities with excess Nitrogen fertilizer from Kellogg Biological Station, Michigan, USA - KB3-175-2 | ecosystem: Environmental > Terrestrial > Soil > Unclassified ...
GCCAACCGCAAGGAGGCAGGCGGCTACGGCGAAACGGTCGATTGGGACTAAGTCGTAACAAGGTAACCGTAGGGGAACCTGCGGTTGGATCACCTCCTTTCTAAGGATTATCGATCCGTCTTCTTTCTCACGAAAGAAGACGACCACACATGTTTGCATTCTCCTTTGACTCCCTGCCGATTTGACTAAGATAACCCCGCCGAGTCGAAAGACCCGGCGGGGTTTTTTATTGCCCTGAGACACTACCCCTAACCGGAGATTGCAGGATGTCCGACGTATCGCGCGGCCGTCTGTTAAACCTTTTCAAATCGCGCGCCTTTTCTTTCGGCCATTTCAAGCTCGCTTCCGGCAAGGAAAGCACCTACTACATCAACAGCAAAAAGGCTCTCTTTCACTCCGAGTCCGTCGCCCTGCTTGGCGAGGCGCTGTGGGATCTCACCCACGATCTGAATATCCAGGCCGTCGGCGGTCTGGAAGTCGGGGCCATACCGATGGCGACGGCGACCGTTCTGCACTATCACCGGCAAGGTCGGGCACTCGAAGGTTTCTTCGTCCGCAAACAAGTGAAAGAACACGGAAGTCAGGAACGCATTGAAGGCGTGTTGCCGGTCGGCGCGCGCGTGGCTGTGGTTGATGATGTCCTTACGACAGGTGGTTCGGCTCTGCAAGCAGTGCAGGAAGTTGAACGCGCCGGCGCGCACGTCGTCGCCGTCGTTTGCATTGTCGATCGACTCGAAGGGGCACGCGCGGTGTTCTCGCCGAAGTATGAGTATCGGCCTATCTTCACGATCCGCGATTTTGGTATTGATGCGCCGACTGGCGAGCGCTAAGCCGCAAGCGCCAAGCGAAATAGCCGGCGCGCATTCTCTGTTGTCTGCTCCCCCAGATGCTCAATCTCTACGCCCAGCAAGCCCGCCAAGCAAGTCGCGGTATGAACGACATGGGCCGGTTCGTTACGCTTGCCGCGCAGCGGCACCGGCGATAGATAGGGACTATCCGTTTCCACCAGGAGACGGTCGATTGGCTGCTTCGACGCTGTTTCACGGAGCGCCGCCGCGTTCTTGTAGGTGAGCATGCCGGCGAACGAGAGGTACAGCCCCATCGCGCGGCATGCCTCAGCCATCGCCGTATCGCCGACGAACGAGTGCATCACGCCGCGAATCGGACCATGACGATCAAACTCCGCGCGCAGAACGCGCAGCATGTCTGCTTCCGCCTCGCGGCAGTGGATCACCACCGCGAGATTGGTTCGCCGCGACAATTCTAGATGGCGAACGAAATACTCTTCTTGCACCGCGAACGGCGTATTGTCCCAGTGGCGATCCAATCCTGTCTCGCCGATGCCAACGACGCGCTCACCTTCGGCCAAAGCGATTACTTCATTCCAGGCGGTCGGCCCCGCCTCCATGATGCTGTTGGGATGGATGCCGACCGTGGCGAAGATTTCCGGGCGAGAAGCCGCCATTGATACGCAGACGGCGCTCGAGGGGGCGGTCGTGGCGACGGCGATCATGGTGCCGACGCCGGCGGCGCGAGCGCGAGCGAGAACGGCCGGCAGGTCGGCGGCGAACTGCTCGGCGTCCAGGTGCGCGTGGGTGTCGATGAGGGAAGCCACGTTACGTCAGACTTGCTTGAGGCTGCGAAGAGACCAATGCTTCGAGTTGGAGCAAATGCTGCCGTTTCACCGTCAGCAATTTCTCGATTTCGGCCCGTACTCCCGGATCTTTCAGCGCGGCCAGATCGCGCTCCAGGTCAGCAATCGATTGGCGTTGATGCTCGATAAGCATCGGCACCACATAGTCGAAGGCGAGAAAATTGATGGTCGTGAAGTTGGCGGGGTAAGAGGGCAAGTACGGCAGCCGAATGCGCTGGCGGAGCATGTACTGCCACAGACCGATCATCGCCTCTCGCTCGGCGGCGATGAGATGCTGGAGCGAGGCCAGCGATTTGGTTTCGGTCGAAGTAGTCCAGGGAAACGCCTCGGCCACGTACTGAAGGACCGAGCACCTCTCACGGCGGAGAATGTCCTGAAGCAGCATTTGCGTCTGTGAATCGATCACGGTCATCGTCCTTTCGCCCCACCGGCTCCGGCTCCACCACGTTGGGGTCTTCGCCCCCCTCCACCAACTGCTCGTCCGCTTCCAGGCCGCTGCGGTCCGCCTCCCCCGCCTCCCATTGCCGGGCCGCCGGCGGAGCCGGTTTTTCGCTGCACGAAGCGGTCGGCACCTTCCTGACTGTATTTGTCGAGCGGTGCCCACAAAATGCCGAGGACGACGACGAACAGAGCGACGATGAGCGAGAACGCGACGGCGGACAACGGTTCGCGGAGACGCACCGGCTCGCGGCCTTCCAGGTCTTCGGCTCGGCCTTCCAGAATCATCACCTTCAGTACCTTGATATAGTAGACCGCGCTAACCACCGAGTTTATGCCGCCGATAATCAGCAGGCCGAACAGCGTGGCACCCAGACCGGCGTTGCCCTTGGCATACCATGCCTGACTGCAATCCCACAAGGCCGCGAAGATCTGGAATTTGGCCGTGAAACCCACCAGCGGCGGAAGACCGAGTAGACTGAGCAAGAAAATGGACAGCGTGACCACCATCCACGGCGAACGGCGGACCAGGCCGCGATAATCTTCGAGATTCTCGGAGCCGGTCTGGTTGCGGAGGTAGGCGACCACGCCGAACGCGCCCAGGTTCATGAACAGGTAGGCGACGAGATAAAAGAGTACGGCCTGCAAGCCGACCGCCTCAAAACGATCCGACGTTCCCGCCGTGGGCCGGAGAGCGGCCAAACCCATCATCATGTAGCCGGCGTGGGCGATCGTCGAGTAGGCCAGCAGACGCTTCAAGTTGTTCTGCAAGTAGGCGGCCAGGTTGCCGAACGTCGCGGTCAACGCGGCGAAGAAGGCCAAGGCCGGGATCAGGTAACGGACCATGATGTCCCAGTGCTGGGACTCAACCGGCTCCACCAACCCATCCACGCCGCCCAGAATGAGGGTGAAGCGAGCCAGCAGCGCCAGGGCCGCACCCTTGGAGGCGACCGACAAATAGCCGGCCACTTCCGCCGAAGCGCCCTCAAACACATCGGGGCACCAGAAATGGAAGGGCACCGCCGCCAGCTTGAACGCCACGCCAATCAGGATGAACAGGACACCGAGAATCAGGATCGGATCGAAGAAGACGCCGTCGGCCGTGCTGGAGAAGGAGTACATCAGGCCGGCCGCGACATCGGGCAAGTAGGCCGTGCCGAAACGACCAGCCAACAGACTGATGCCGTAGAGCATGACGCCGGCCGCACCGCCGCCGTAAACGACGTATTTCAAAGCCGCCTCGCTGGATTGACGACGGCCCTTCAAGTAGCCGGCCAGGGCGTAGCTCGGCAAGCTTGCCATCTCGATGCCGATGTAGACCATCAGCAGGTGCGTGGCCGAGGCCATGATGACCATGCCTACCGTCGCGCCCAACAATAAGCAGTAGAAGTCGGCGGAGTCCTCACGGTCGGGGATGCCCGTCGTCAGCGACAGCCAGATGATGAAGGCGGTGAAGCCGTAGAGGAAACAGCGCAAGAAAATGGTGAGGTGATCGTAGACGAGCAATCCACCGAAGGCACGCACCGGATGCGCGATGTCGCGGGCATTGGGACCGCCGGCTTGAAAAGGTCCGACGGAACTCCACTGGGCGATACTCACGCCGAGGGCGAGGACCGTCACCAACAGGGCGATCGTGCCCATGTGCGAACGGTCGAACAGTCGCAGCAGCAGAAACAAGACGATACCGCCGCAGGCCAGAAATTCCGGCAGGAAGTTCAGGCAGTCCAGCCAGAGATCGCCGATATTGATATTTGGCAACATGAATAGTCTCGCGGTCGATTCATCCGGCGAGCGGGGTTGCGTAAGCGCCCCGAGTGCTTCTCTCGGGGCGCTTACGCAACCCCGCTCGCCAAGCGGAAATCACGGCGTAAAACGGGCCAGGGTATCGACCAGGCCGGTGACGCTGGGTTCCATCCAGTTAATCAGCAAATAGCCGGGCAACACACCCAGGGCCACGGACAGCACCACCAATGGCGTGATGCAAACGATTTCACGCACGCTGATGTCGGGATAATTCTTGTACTGCGGATTCTCTCCCATGAAGACGCGCTGGAGCGTCCACAGGATATAGGCGGCCGTGATGACCACAGTGAGAGCGGCCAACACCGCGAAGAGCTTGCTGTAATTCCAGGTGGACAAGATCACCATGAATTCGCCGACGAAGCCGCACATACCCGGCAACCCCATGGCGGCGAAAAAGATGATGGCGCTGATGCCGCCGTACAGAGGCATCGGCTCGTACAGACCGCGGAAATTGTCCAGGCGGCGATGATGAGCGCGATCGTAGATGACGCCGACCAGGAAGAACATGCCGGCCGACGTGATGCCGTGGGCGATCATCTGGAACATCGCCCCATTCATGCCCCAGTCCCAATACTGAGCCTTGTTCGGTGCCGACCATACGGCGATGCCCAGAAGGACGTAGCCCATGTGACTGACAGAACTGTAGGCGACCAGTTTCTTGAAATCGCTCTGCGCCATGGCGGCGAAAGCGCCGTAGACGATGTTGATGACGCCGAACAGGGCGACCCACCAAGCGAGTTGTTGAGCGGCCCACGGACAAATGGGATAGGCAATGCGGATAATACCGTAACCGCCCATCTTGAGCAGGACGCCGGCCAGGATCATGCTGATTGGCGTCGGTGCTTCGACGTGGGCGTCAGGAAGCCAGGTGTGGAACGGGAAGACAGGCACCTTGATGGCGAAGCCAACCAACAAGAGCAGGAACATGGTGTACTGGAACCACGGTTGGAAGAACGGCTGTTTCAGGCGTTCCTTCAAACCGGCGTCATTAACGGCGGCTTTGTAGCGGTCATTCGCTGTCTTGATCGTCTCGGGGGGAGCTTTGGTCTTCTGAAGGTGATCCAGATTTTCTCGCTCCATCTTGGCGCGATAGGATGTCGTCACCGGCTCGTTATTGAGTATCTGCAAGGCGGCCTTGCCGACACGCTGGAGAACCACGAGATCGAAGGTGTTGACGACGGCGTTCTTTTGCGCATCCGTCGCCGAGACGCCCTGCGCTTCCAGTTGCTTGGCGGCTGCTTCCACCGTGTTCGGGCTGACGAAATCGCGGACATCGGTGAAGTAGAACGCTAACAGCGCGATGAGGATGAAGACGCTGCCGAGCAGCGTGTACAGGAAAAACTTGATGGCGGCATATTCGCGGCGCGGCCCGCCCCAGACGCCGATGAGGAAGTACATCGGCAGGAGCATGACCTCCCAGAAGATGTAGAACAAGAAGAAATCCAGCGCGAAGAACGTACCCAGCATGCCCGTTTCCAGAAGCAAGAAGAGCATGCAGTAGCCGCGGACAAACTTATCGATCTTCCAACTGGCGATCATGGCCAAGAAGGAAAGAACCGTGGTCAGCAGCACCAACGGCATGCTGATGCCGTCGGCGCCGAGGTAGTAATCGATGTGGAAACGCGGAATCCACGGGTAGCGCGACAGCCAATCGTCGGCCGGCTGGCCCGATCCCTCGGCGGCCTTGTCCAGTTGGTGCAGACGCCAATCGAGCGTGGCGTTGGCACGCCCTTCCTCTCGACCGGGACGGATACTGTTGCGATCGATGGTATTGTTATAGAAGAGAATGAACATGCCGATGCTGACGCCCAGCGTCAGCGCGGTGGCGAATAGCGACACCCAGCGCATGATCTCTTCTTTGCCGCGCGGGATGAAAATCAGCGCCAACGCGAAGACGGCGGGAATGAAGACAATCGCCGACATGTAGAGGAGATCGGTTTCAGCCATGACAAGTTCCACTCTCTGAAGAACAACTCAATTCGTCTCATCGCGAACCGACCAGCCCGGAGCGCCAGCGACGGGTTTCGTTCCCTGTCGCTGGCGCTCCGGGCGAGTAAATGCTCACCCCGCCATCGCCATCCGCACGAAATAGGCCAGCAGGATGAAGATGCCGACCGCAGCCAGCACCATAAACAACACGTAACTCCGCAAAAAGCCCGTCTGCACGTCGCGCAAACGCGCGCCGATCCGATACGTCACATTGCCGACCAAGTTAACCAAGCCATCGATAATGGCGTTATCGAATATGCCGTCCCACTTCGACACCCACATCATCAGGCGAGCGACGAAGTGAATGATGCCATCGATAACGCGGAGATCGAAGGCGGCGAACCAATGGCCGACCACCAGCGCCGGCCGCACGACGGCAACGCTGTACAGTCGATCGAAACGCCACTTGTCCATCAGGAAAGCGTGCAACCGAGGGAATTGCTCCTTGGCCTCGGCGGGATCGAGAACGCGCTTCCAGTAAATGAGACCGGCGAAGACGATGCCGATCAGCACCAGACCAAGAGCGAGATTGCCGGCCAAATGATGATTGTGATGCGCGTAGAGCCGTTCGTTCTGCGCCTCGGCCTTGGCGGCGGCCCAGTATTCTTCCTCGGCCTCGACGTGGCCGAAGTCGGCCAATACCGCGTGATGCTGAGCGTGATGCACATTATGGCCCAGCCAACTTTTCTCGGCGTCGTAGATCGGCCAACCCCAGGCGACGCAAACGCTGCACACGGCCAGGAGGATGAGCGGCACCGTCATCAACCAGGGCGATTCGTGGGCATGCTCGTAAACGTGTTCGTCACGCGGCTTGCCGGTGAAAGTCATGAACCACATGCGCGCCATGTAGAACGCCGTGATGCCGGCCGTGATGAGCGGCAGGAGGAACAGCAGCATGTGATTGTTATGCACCCACACATAACCGAGTGCTTGCGCGAGAATGGCGTCCTTGCTGTACCAGCCGGTGAACAGCGGAATGCCGGCGATAGCCAAAACGCCGGCCAACATCGTCAGGGCGGTGATCTTCATCTTGGGAAACAGCCCGCCCATCTTGGTCATCTCTTGCTCGTGGTGGCAGCCGTAAATCACGCTGCCGGAACCGAGGAAGAGCAGAGCCTTGAAAAAAGCGTGCGTCATCAGATGGAACAACCCGGCGACCCAACCGCCGACACCCAGCGCCAGCATCATGTAACCGAGTTGGCTGACCGTCGAATAAGCCAGCACCTTCTTGATGTCGGTCATCACCACGGCAATGCTGGCGGCGACGAACAAGGTGATGCCGCCCGTGTAGGCGATGACGAGGAGCGTTTCGGCTGGGAACATCGGGAAACAACGACCAACGAGATAGACGCCGGCGGCGACCATCGTGGCGGCGTGGATGAGAGCGCTAACCGGCGTCGGACCTTCCATCGCGTCGGGCAGCCAGACATGCAACGGGAACTGCGCCGATTTGCCGACGCAACCGAGAAAAATGCCCAAACCGGCAGCAACCAGCATCCAGTACGGCATCGAACTATGTTCATCCGATTTCGGCGCGGCGGATACGTCTACCTCGCCCCTGCTGTTGCCGATCGCGTGGTAGTGACCCGGTTTGGCGCGCGGGAACAGCAACAGCTGCGAACCGTTGTCCGCAATTTTCAGGCTCTGATTTCCGGAGGCGTTCTCGGCTTCGAGATTGCCGCGCACGAAGCGACCGGCCAAGCGGACGGGGCCATGCGTATCGGTCAGCGGCGCGCGGACCTGTTTGAAAATCTCATCGAAATTGAAGGTGCCGAGGCTGGTCCAGACGATGAGCAGACCGAGGATGAAACCGGCGTCGCCGATGCGGTTGACGATGAAGGCTTTGTTGGCCGCGTTCGCGGCGCTGGTGCGCTCGAAATAGAAGCCGACCAGCAAATAAGAACAAACGCCGACCAATTCCCAACTGACGAAAACCTGAAAGAGATTGTCGGCCAGCAGCAGATTGAGCATCGAGAAACAGAACAGCGACAGATACATGAAGAAACGGCCGAAACGACCGCGACGGTGCAGATGGCCGTGGGCCGTGTGGACCTGATGGTCTTCGACCTCCGGCTGCAACTCGTCGGCCATGTAGCCCATCGAGAACAGGTGAATCAGCGTGGCGATGAACGTCACCATCACGAACATCAGACCGCTGAGACTATCGATCTTAAAACCGAGTTGCAGGATCGTGCCGCGCTCGGAATCGTTGGCGTGGGCCGGATGGATACGCAGCCAATCGAAATGACTTTGCCACGAGGTATTGCGAAGGTGTTCCCATCGGCCTTCTACATCGGTGAGTTGCTTCTCCACCCGTTCGCCGTTTTCGTGCAGTTCCTCTTTCTCTTTCGCGTCCGTTGCCTTTGCTTCCTGCGCCTGCAAATCGCGGACATCCTTTTCGAGTCCGGCAATCCGCGTCTCGAACGTGCTTTGCTCGGTCGTAAAGCGAATGAAGCCGGTCAGACTGAGAAGGAAGGCGATGGCGATGGCGGCTGTGGCTACATAGGCAGCGCCGCGGCCACGTTGTTCGCCGCCGAAGAAGTTAAATAGCGCGGCACCAGCGGGCGTGTAGCGGAAGGGGCGCGTGGCGCACCACATCGCCGAGGCCAGCAGGATGAGGAGGAAGGAGACGAGCGGAACCAGCGTGGCGGCGACGAAGTAGAAACCAGGATGCTCGCGGAATAACTCAAAAATGTTCATAGTTAGCCCTTGAGTTCCTCCGCCGTGTCAACATCCACTGTCATGTGATTGTTGTAGAAGTTGAGGACGATGGCCAGAGCGATAGCGGCCTCGGCGGCCGCCAACACGATGACGAACAGGGCGAAAACCTGCCCTTCAACCTGGAACACGGGATTGAAGTAGGCGAAGGCGACGAAGTTAATCGTCGCGGCATTGAGGACCAGTTCGACGCCCATGAGGATGCCGATGGCGTTGCGCTTGGTGGCCATGCAAATGGCGCCGCACACGAACAGCAACGCGCCCAGAAGCAGAAAATGATTGAGTCCGACGGCGGCGCTCATACGGAGGCTCCCAGTTGTTGCTCGCGGCCGGGCGCGGCGGCCAGGCGACGCCGCTTGGCGCGGGCCAAGTACGCGGCACCGATCAGGACGACCAGCAGATGGACGGAGACGATTTCAAAGGGCAGCAAATACGACATCCCTGCGCGATTCCGGCGGATGGTCTTCAACTCGCCTTTGGTATTGGGCATCGGAGGAACACCGGTGACGTTTCCCGCTGGGGAGGCATCTTTTTGACCGAGCAGCGATTCACCGAGGACGGTGCTATCGGGCATCTCGGCGCTGGCGACGCGATCGTCCGGTGCGGTGCGCGGTTTGCTGGCGAGGAGGCTGACGGCCAGGACGCCGTAAAGTACCAAGCCGACGGCCAAGGCGATGGCCCACTCCGCGACGCCAATGCGCATTTTGATGAACGGTCCCTGCGCCGTGAGCATGACGCCGAAGACGACCAGGATGAGCGTACCGCCGACGTAGACGAGCAACTGCGTGGCACCGACGAAATCGGCGCGGAGCAGGAAGAACAGACCGGACACGCCCGCCAGAGTGAACAACAACCATGCCGCCGCGCGCACGATGTTTTGCGTCAGCACCACCGCGAGAGCGCAGATGCCGGTCATCGCGGCGAGAATATAGAAAATCACGGAATTAAACGCATCCATCACTCGCTCCGCGAGAAATCCTCACCCGCTGCGCGGGAAATCCGAAACATTAAATCCGAAATCCGAAAGAAATCCAAAGATACGAAAAAAAGAAATCTCAAACTCTTATTTCTGATTCGGTTTTGGATTTTGAGTTTGAAGATTGCGATTTCTTTCGGATTTCGGATTTAATGTTTCGGATTTCCCATGAGGACGGGCGGGACCGGTCCGCGACTCCACAAGTCCGGCACACTGTACGCCGGCAGTCGGCTCCGTGTGCTGACGACCTTCACCGCCATCCACACGACCAACCCCACACACACGGCGCAGAGGACATAGCTGAAATACGGGCTGACAAACCGCGAGACGCCCACCTGCCAAAGACTGACGCCCATCAGCAGCACACAGCTAATCGGCAACAGATATTTCAGACACGTCATCATCACCTGATCGATGCGCAAACGCGGCAACGTCCAGCGCACCCACATTTGCACGAATACCAACAGCCACCCCTTGAGAATGAACACCGCCGCATTAAAGAGATTGGCCAAAAACCACAGGCCCATGTTCGATTCACGCAATTGATCCGTCGCCAATTCCGGCAAAAAACCAGTATGCCAGCCCCCAAGGAAAAGCATGATGGCGATACCGCTGACGGCGAACATGGCACCGTATTCGGCCATGAAGAAAAACGACCAACGCAGACCGCTGTACTCGGTATGGAAGCCGGCCACCAACTCGCTCTCAGCCTCGGCGAGATCGAACGGAGCGCGTTTGCATTGGGCCGTCGCGCAGGTGAAGTATGTCCAGAAAGCGAGGAAGGTGAACGGATCGTGGAACAGATTCCAGTTCCAGATGCCGCCGGTTTGCTGCTGGCTGATGTAATTAAGATCCATCGAGCCGGCGACGATGACGGGCACCAACACGCACAGGGCCATCGGCACTTCGTAGCTCACCATCTGGGCGGCCTCGCGCATGCCGCCGAACAAGGCCCATTTGCTACCGGAACCGTAGCCGGCCAGGATGATGCCGAATACTTCGGTGGACATCACCGCCAACATGAAAAACACGCCGACGCTGAGCGTTTTGGCCACCCAGCCATTGGCGAACGGCAAGGCGATGAAGGCGCTGAAAGCACCGCAAAACGCGATATAGGGTCCAAGGCGAAAGAGCATCTGATCGGCGTCGGCGGGAATGAGGTCTTCCTTGACGAGCAGTTTGACGCCGTCGGCGATGGTTTGCAGCCAGCCGAAGCGACCGCCGACGCGGGTAGGTCCAAGACGATCCTGAATGCGTCCGGCCACCTTGCGTTCCAGCCAAATGAAGAAAATGGCGGAGGCGGCCACGAAGACCAACAGAGCATTCACCGCGACGAGAGCGATAATCCCTTCCGCCACTTGTTCGGATAGGCCCGTCTGTGAAGACAACCAATTCGTCACGGTCACGATCAGTAACCTCCACGAGGGGCGTGTGGGACGTTCCAGGGCGTCGGTAGGAAGTACCAGATGGGCGTTACTGTATGTGCGGCGTGCGGTGATGGCAAGCAGATGCGGGCAAAGAAGTGAATTCCCTCGGTTGGGGCACGATCCGGGAACCTTACCGGCTTGGGATGTCTGTCTTCTCCGTTCATTCGCGTGTTTCGCGGAAACGGTAGCCGACGCCGCGCACGGTTTCGATCAGGTCGGAGGTGCCGAGCTTCTTACGCAGCGTCTTGATATGCACGTCGATGGTGCGTTCGAGTACGATGGCGCCTTCGCCGATGGCGGCGTCCATGAGTTGATGCCGCGTAAACGCTCGGCCCGGTTGGCGCAGTAAACACTCCAGCAGGCGAAACTCGGTTGGCGTCAGATCCAACTCGCGGTCGGCGGCATAGGCGCGATGGCGCACACGGTCGAGACGCACATCAAGATACTCGACCACGTCCACCGGATCGGTGACGCCCTCGACGCGGCGCTGTAGTGCCTTGATGCGTTGCAGCAACACCTTGACGCTGAACGGCTTGGTCACGTAATCGTCGGCCCCCAGCGAGAAGCCGACCACTTGATCCGTCTCCTCCGCCTTGGCGCTGATGATGATGATGGGAATGTCGCGCGTCCGTTCGCCCGCGCGCAGCTCTCGGCAAACGTCGATACCGTTCATGCCCGGCAACATGATGTCGAGTAGAATCAGGTCCGGCAGCAGCGTCTGCGCCTTGCGCAGTCCTTCCTGACCATCATGAGCGGCCACGGTGTCGTAGCCTTCGCGTTTCAGATTGTATTCCAGCACGTCGGTCAGGCCGCGCTCGTCCTCAATGATGAGGATGCGCATGCGCGGCGTGGTGGACGCCGGAGCGTTGGGCGCGGCGGTCATCGTTGCATCTCCCCTAATTATCATCCGAATCGTCCTGTTATGTAATCTTCCGTCTGTTTCACCAGCGGGCGCGTATACAGTTGATCGGTTGGCCCCGACTCGACGATGCGGCCCTGGAAGAAGAAAGCCGTCCGATCGGAGACGCGAGCGGCCTGCTGCATGTTGTGCGTCACGATGACGATGGTGTAATCGCGCTTCAACTCGAAGATGAGATCCTCAATGCGCGCCGTCGAAGCTGGGTCCAGCGCCGAAGCTGGTTCATCGAGCAGCAGCACTTCCGGGTCAGTCGCCAGGGCGCGGGCAATGCACAGACGCTGTGCCTGACCGCCGGACAGATTCAAGGCCGAATCGTCGAGGCGGTCCTTGACTTCATCCCATAGGGCGGCTCCGCGCAAACAGCGCTCGCAGATTTCGTGCAACCGTGCCTTGTTGCGAACGCCGGCCACGCGCGGTCCGAACACGACATTCTCGAAAACGCTCTTGGGAAACGGGTTCGATTTCTGGAACACCATGCCGACGCGCTGGCGCAGATCCACGAGGTTGACCGTTCGCCCGTAAATGTCCTCGCCGTCCAAAATCAATTCGCCGCTGTGCCGCGTGCCCTCAATCAGATCGTTCATGCGATTGAGCGAACGCAGGAACGTGGACTTGCCGCAGCCGGATGGCCCAATCAAGGCCATCACCGAACAATCCGGGATGGTCAACGAAATGTCGAAGAGCGCTTGCTTCGTCCCATACCAGAATGACATATGGCGAATCAGGAACTTGGTGCGCACTCCCGGCTCGTTCGAGGGCTTGCGCCCGCTCAGGCCGCGTTCGGAGATAATGGCCGAATAAGCAAGCGTGGACATAAGATCACATGAAAATGTTTTGGTTTACCCCAGATTGAGTATGAGTCGATCCCGTATGAGGAGATATTCTAAGGACTGATTGTGTCGATTTGATGAAGAAAAGAGGGAGAATTGGCAACAAGGGGTGTCCTCTCGATTTTGGCGAGCGGGGTCGCGTAAGGGAGTGCGTATTCTTTCGGGACGCTTACGTGACCCCGCTCGCCAAGAAATGCCAAAATCGAGAGGGTGCCCGGCAACAAGGGCGTATGCGGCGTGCCAACTTTAGGATTTGAGCTTCTTGACGACGGCCTCGCCCACCGCCTCTGCACTGGTGGGGTTTTGGCCGGTAATCAGAAGGCCGTCCTCCACGACATGAGAGGCAAAGGCCATCCACGCCTTGTCGTACTTGGCTCCTCTCTTTTGTAATTCCTCTTCGAGATTGTAGGGAACCGCACGGTCGCGCCCAGCCTTGACCTCTTCATTCCATGAGAAGCCCGTCAGGTTCTTTCCGGCAATCAGGTAGTCGCCGCTGCTCAGCTTCACTTCCAACAGGCCGGCAGGACCGTGGCACACGGCGGAAACGATCTTGTTGGACTCGTAGAATTTGGTTGTCAATTCTGCCAGAGCTACGCTCTTGGGGAAGTCGAAGCAAACACCGTGGCCACCCGTCATATAGATGGCGTCGTAAGCGGCAGGGTCGGCGTCGGCCGCCTTCATGGTGTTCACCAGCCGGTTCATGTATACCCTGTCCTCGTATCGCTTATCCGTATCGCCTTGCTGGAGAACCGCAGAGGCGAGGCTTTCCGGGTCGAGGGGAACGTAGCCGCCCGACGGACTGGCGATGTCCATCTGATAGCCGGCCTTCTCCGCGACATCCCAGAAGTGAGTTAGCTCACCCAGCCATAGCCCCGTCCTGAACCCCACCTTCTCGTATTCACGGGTGTTCGTGACAAGGATGAGGATTTTGTTTGTCTTCGTCATCACATTTCACCTCTTTGAGTGCTTATCCTCAGGCACGCCAAGACTCGACCTATCTCCCTCGCTAATATCGTCAGCAAGCATCATGCCAAGGAATGCAACAGAGAGCGTCCTATTACCATCGGCCAGACTCAGAACAGCCGGCCCCAATCTACCCAATACGGTCGGCGCTGTCCCAAAAATTGGCCATGCACCCTACACGGAAGCAGCGCGGGGCAGACAAACGGTGAACGTGGTGCCGTGTCCGGCTCGGCTGCTGGCGCGGACACTGCCGTTCATGGCTTGCGTTAGATGCTTGACGATCGACAATCCCAGGCCGGTGCCGCCCATTTCGCGCGAACGCGCCTTGTCCACGCGATAGAAACGCTCGAAAATACGCGGCAGATCGGACTCCGGGATGCCGATGCCGCTGTCCGACACTTCCAGACACACCTGCTCGCCCTCGCGATACCAACGAACCGACACCCGGCCCTCTTCCGGCGTGTACTTCACGGCATTGTCGAGTAGATTGTCGAGAATCTGCTCGACGGCCTCCTCGTCGGCCCATAGCGCGATCGGTTCCTCATCGGGTGCAATGACTTCGAGCGTTTGTCCTTTCGCCTCCGCACGAGGACGATGACGCTCCGCGCAGGCCGCGACAACTTCCGCCACGGGGATAGCCTGGAGATCGAACAGTTCCTCGCCGGACTCGATGCGCGCCAGACTCAGCAGATCGAGAATCAGCGCATGCAGTCGATTGCTTTGGCTGGCGACCTGTTCGAGAAACTGGGCGCGGTGCTGGGGATCGTCCATGGCACCGTCGAGCAGCGTTTCGACGCACGCCTTGATGACGGACAATGGCGTCTTCAGTTCGTGGGAGACGTTGGCGACGAATTCTTGACGGAGCCGTTCGAGGCGGCGCAGCTCGGTGGTGTCGTGCAAAACGAGGACGGCTCCGCGCGGCGGCAATCCCGGCAAACGCGCCGCATGCACGGTCAGACTGCGCGTGCTGGAACCGCTCCAGCCCAATTCCTCGTGCTGCGGTTCCGAACCGTCGAGGGCACGTTGCACCACATCGAGTAGCGGCCGCTGGCGCACGACCTCCCATAAGCGCCGGCCGACAGGCGTTTGCAAGGGCAGGCCGAGCAGCTGGGTGGCGCGTTCGTTGGCGAAGAGAATGCGCTGGCCGGCATCAAGGGCGACGACGCCTTCAACCATGCCGCTGAGGATGGTACGCAATTGTTGGCGATCTTCCTCCAGCGTGGCAATGCGGTCATCGAGTCGTTCGCTCATACGGTTGAAGGCGCGGACCAATTCACCGATCTCATCGTGGCCTTGCGTGTAGACATGTTGGCCGCTGGCGCCCTCGCCGAGCTTATCGGCGACGCCGATCAAGGCACGCAGCGGTTTACTGAAACGACGCGCCAACCGCACGCTGACAAGCAAACTGCCAAGCAGCGCGATCCCCGTCGCGCCGCCGATCAGGACGAGGCCGCGCAGTCGTTGTTCGGGGTCTCGCGCTGCCAGCGCGATGACGAGAGCCAGCCCCGCGAAAAAAGCGAGGTAGGAGAGAGCAAAAGTAAGGAAGAGACGGCGAAACATGGGATAACGCGATCTTGCGACAAGCCTGGAGCGCCAGCGACGGGGAATAAGACCCCGTCGCTGGCGTTTCGGGCTTGTTCGTCCAATTTTTTCTTACCTTACGATCTTATCAGCCCGCCATACGTTTGCCGGTCAGAAGGCGGATGCCGACATTGAGAAACATGACGAAGGCCAGCAGGACGAGCGCGGCGGACCAGGCTTGTTTTTCAAAAATCGGATCGCCACTCATCGAATACTGATAGATGTACAACGGCAAAAAACCCATCTTCTCGCTCGGCGCGAGGGCCAACCGATCGTTGCCGAACGCCGTCATGAGCAGCGGAGCCGTCTCGCCGGCGATGCGCGCGATGGCCAGGAAAACGCCGGTGATAATGGCCGGCAACGCGGCCGGCACGATGACGCGCAATACCGTTTGCCATTGATGCGCGCCCAGGGCGTAACTGGCGTTGCGCAGCGTCTGCGGCACCAGCTTGAGGGCTTCCTCGGAGGCACGCATGAGGATGGGAATCATCATGATCGCCAGGGCGAACGCGCCCGCCCAGGCGGAAAATTGTTCGCGCGGCCGCAGCAGTCCGGCGTGGATAAACAGACGCACGAGCGCGTAGACGAAGGTGCCGACCACGATGGACGGCACACCGCCGAGCAGTTCGCCGAAAAAACGCACCACGGGCGCGAGACGGCTAGTGCGATATTCGGACATATAGATGGCGGCCAACAAACCGATGGGCAGCGCCAGCAGCGTGGCCAGGCCGACGAGGATGCCGCTGCCGGCGATGGCGTTGGCCAACCCGCCGCCGGTTTCACCCTGGGGTTTAGGGAGATTGACGAAGAAATCCCAGCTTAGCGATCCCGCGCCGCGATAGGTGATGTAACCGAGAATCAGAAAGAGCGGTACGCAGGTGATGACCAAACAGAGACCGAGTACGCCGGTCATAACGTGATTGACGAACGCCGCCATCCGCTTTCCGCTTTCCGCTTTCCGCTTTCCACTTTCGCGGATGGCGGACGGCAGACGGCGGACGGCGGACGGCGGACGGCGGACGGCGGACGGCGGATGGCCGACACGCCAAATGAGCAAGCGGGCCAAGCTGTTCATCAAGATGGTGAGGACGAAGAGCAGCAGACTTAACTCGATAAGGGCGGAGTCTTCCATGAGACTGCTGCTAGAGGGCAATTTCTGAGCGAGTAAGCTGGGGATGGTGTAGCCGCGACCGAAAGGCAGCATCTCGACGACCGGCGAGTTGCCGATGAGCATGGTGACGGCCATCGTTTCGCCGATGGCGCGGCCCAGCGCGAGGAAACAGCCGCCGAGGATGCCCGGCCGAGCGTAGGGCAGGATGACTCGCCAGATGGTTTGCCAGCGCGTCGCTCCCAGAGCCAGCGCGCCTTCTCGCTGGGCACGCGGCACTGCCTGGCACACATCGTAAGAGACGGCGGCCACGTAGGGCACGACCATGATGGCGAGGATGAGGCCGGCCGAGAACAAACCCTTGCCGCCCACGTTTGGACCACCCAACCAATCGAACAGCTTTTGCACGTTGGGCGCCAAAAAGGCGATGCCCCAGAAGCCGTAAACGACGCTCGGAATCGCCGCCAGCAGTTCGACGAGAAACGAACCCGTGCGTTTGAGCCACGCCGGCGCTACCTCCGCTAGAAACGCCGCCGTGCCGACGCCCAACGGCACGGCGATCAGCATGCCCACCAGCGCAGTCACTATCGAGCCGTAGACGAAAGCCAGCCCGCCATAATGATCGTGCGTCGGATCCCAATTGCCACTCAACACGATCGAGGTGCCCAAAGCACGGATTGCCGGCCACGCTTGCAAAGACAACAGGGCAACGATTAGGCCGACGAGCAACAGCACAATTAAGGCCGACGATTGAGTCACCTGCCGAAAAATCCAGTCCGCCAGCGAGCCAATGCCCAGCATCGAGCGCATACCTCGCCCTAGGCCGGTACGCGCGGACGGGGATTGATTCGAGGACACGGACATGAATCACCTTTTCAGTCCGTAGTCTGCAGTCCGTAGTCCGCAGCAAAAAACATCACTGATTTTTGCTGCGGACTACGGACTGCGGACTACGGACTACTTCTTGAGCTTCTCGTCGATGCGTTTGACAAGTGCCTCCGGCACGTTCGCATAGTGCATGCTTTCGTTGTACTTCTGCCCCTCATGGATGGCCCAGATGAGGAAATCGACGAGCGCTTTGCCGGTATCGTCGGTCGGATTGGTGTAAAGCACGGCCCAGGTAGCCCCGGCGATCGGATAGGAATCGACGCCTTCGGCATCCGTCAGCGAGAAGCGCAGATCATCGGGGATATTCGCAAGCGAGTTCTCGGCCGCCTTGCGAACGCTGACGAGGTCGGCCCGGATGAACTTGCCGGCCTTGTTCTTGACCGCGCCGAATTGGATGTCCTTCGCTTTCAGCAGAGCATAATACAGTTCGATGTAGCCGATGCTCCCCGGCGTGTTGCCGAGAAAGCCGGCCACGCCGGGATTGCCCTGCTCGCCGGTGCCGACCGGCCATTTGACGGAGGTGTTCGCCCCCACCTGTTCCTTCCACTCCGGGCTGACCTTGCTCAGATATTCGGTAAAAATGAAGGTCGAGCCGCTGCCCTCGGTGCGATGGACGACGGAAATGTCCAGGTCCGGCAGCGCCACGCCTTCGTTGATTGCACGTAAGGCGGGATCGTTCCATTTCTTGATTTTGCCGCGGAAAATAGCGGCCAACACTTCGCCGGAGAAGTTGAGCGGTTTGTCGATGTCCTTGAGATTGTAGGCCGGCACGATGGCGCCCAGGGCGAGCGGAATGTGAACGACCTGGCCGCGCTTGGCGGCAAGGTTCATCTGCTCCTGGGTGAGAAAGGCATCGGTGCAGGCGAAATCCACGGCCTGATCGGTCATCTGCTTGATGCCGGCCGTCGAGCCGGTGCCCTGATAATTAATCTCCAGACCGCCCCTTTCTTTCGTGTATTGTTGAATCCACTTGTCCATGATGGGTTTGATGAATGTCGATCCCGAGCCGCTCACCTTTCGCGAGCCGTTGCCGCAGCCGCCGCAGACAAGGAGGAAGAGAAACGCCAATCCCACAGGCAGCCTTTTGGAGATCCCTATCACGATTGTTTCCTCGACAAACATTACCTCGTATTCGGAGCAGGATAGGATCTCACGGTAACGTCTCCACAAAGCGAAACTTATGATGAACAGATGAAGATGCCATGAAATACCGTTTCACCCCACGCTGGCCGGTTTCATGCCGACCGCCTGGCGCACCAGCGCCATCGTCTGTTGTGCCTCGGCGCGCGCGCGCTGCGCTCCGCGCCGCAGAATCTCCTCAACCTGTTCGGGATTCGCCGCCAATTGCTTACGCCGCTCGCGGGCCGGGACGAAATAGAGGTTGATCTTCTCCAGCAACATCTTCTTGACCTCGCCATAACCCATGCCGCCGGCGCGGTAGCGCGCGGCCAGCGCCGCCTTCTCGTCGTCGTTGGCGAACAGGCTGTACAGCGCGAAGACGTTGCAGTTTTCGGGATCTTTCGGCGCTTCCACGGGGGTGCTGTCGGTGACGATGCTCATGACCGTCTTTTGCAGCGGCTTGCCCTCGGCGAAGAGGTCGATGGTGTTGTTGTACGACTTGCTCATCTTCTGCCCGTCGATGCCCGGCACCTTCGATTCCTTGTCGAGCCGAGCCTGCGGGATGGGGAAGATGTCGCCGTACATGCGGTTGAACCTCTCGGCGATGTCTCGCGTCATCTCGACATGCTGCACCTGATCGCGGCCGACCGGCACGACATGCGAGCGATAGATGAGGATGTCCGCCGCCATCAGGATCGGATAGAAGAACAGCGCGACGCTGGCGTCAATACCCTTGGCGATCTTCTCCTTGTAGGACACGGCGCGTTCGAGCAAACCCATATTGGTGACGGTGGCGAGAATCCAGGCAAGCTCGGTGACTTCGGGAACATCGGATTGACGAAAGAAGACGGCCTTGTCGGGGTCGAGTCCGAGGGCGAGGTAATCCAGGGCGACATCGCGGACGTTCTCGCACAGCGTCGCGGCGCGATCCGCCGGCTTGATTTTGTCGTGGCCGAGACGCCGGCGCGTCGCCTCGTCGATGGTGGTCATGGCGTGGTAGTCGGCGATGAAATAAAAACACGGCGCATCGTTTTGCAGGGTGATATGCTGGCGGATGGCGCCGAAGTAGTTGCCGAGATGCAGTTTGCCCGATGGCTGCACACCGCTGAGGATGCGCCGCGGGCCGGTTGGATGGGTGGTCATGGTGAAAATCCTTATCGTTGGCGACCCGCCAGCCCGCAGCGCCAGCAAGGGAATCCCTTGCTGGCGCTGCGGGCTGGTGAGACAATGGCGGGTTGCTCTATCCCACGCTCTTTTTACCGGGTAAAGTTGTGAGGTCCAAGGACACTTGCCCTCATCCGTGGGCGGGATGGAAGTAATCGAGGCATGGATCGCGTCGAACAAGCTCTGGTGGAAGCATTGCGGCAAGCCCTGGCCGAGCCGGGCGAGCAGCGTTTGCACAAAAGCGGCAAACTGGCTGGTTTGTTCGCCGGCCGTAATGGACCGCATGGCACCGCCGCCGCTCAGGCGCTGCGCGATGGTCTGCTCGAAATCGTACGCAGCGAGACGAAGGGCAAGACGGTTATCGAATGGGTGCGTCTAACGCCGCGCGGCGTCGATTTCCTGCATGAACGCGAATCGCCCCTGCACGCCCTGCAAGAGTTGCGCTCGACGTTGCGACTCAATCAACAGTCAGTCCCCGTTTGGCTGGCGGAGGTTCGCGCCACCTTGCAGGCGATGGACGAACGCCTGGCCGCCGACGCTCACAAATGGCTGGAGCGTCTTGACACCCTCTCGCGGCGCGTCGAGGAAACGCTGCGCCGCCTGGAACAATCGGCTCCGCTGTTGCCGCCGGAGATCGCGGAATCGCATCCGTGGGCGGTCGATGCCCTGAATTATCTGGATCGTCGCCGTCTCGCCGCTGGGCCGACCGCGAACGGCGAGGGGGAGAATTGTCCTCTGCCGGAGTTGTTTGCCGCGCTGCTCCGTCAACATCCCGGTCTCTCGGTCAGCACATTTCACGAAGGATTGCGGCGTCTGCACGAGCGCCGATTGCTGCACTTGCAGCCGGCCGCCAGTCTCACTGACCTGCCGCAGCCGGAGTACGCCCTGCTCGAAGGCGCCGCCGTTCTGTACTACGCCGCGCGCTGAGAGTAGAATCGAGTAGGTCAGAAGCCGAACTTTTTGGCCAGCCCGCAGCGCCAGCAAGGGATATATCCCTTGCTGGCGCTGCGGGCTGGCAATCGCGGATTCCTACCATGAAGTCGATTCCATTTGCTTCGCCCAATCACGGGCTGTTCGCCACCTCGCGCCGCGATTTTCTGCTGCGCGCCGGCGGCGGTTGCGGAGCGCTGGCGCTGTCCTGGCTGCTGGCCAACGAAAATCGCGCGGCCGTGCCGCACGTCAATCCGTTGGCCGCGCGCCGGCCGCACCACGATGCGAAGGCGAAAGCGGTCATCTTCCTGTTCATGGTCGGCGGTCCCAGTCCTCTCGATCTCTTCGACCCCAAGCCGGCGCTGGCGAAGTATCAGGGCAAACCCTTGCCCTCCAGCTTCGGCAAGCCGGTCAGCCAATTCACCAAGGGTGACACGCCGTTGATGGCCAGCACGCGCACGTTTCGCAAGCACGGCCAATCCGGCCTCGACGTGTCCGACCTGATGCCGCAGTTGGCGACATGCGTTGATGACATCGCGTTTTTGCGTTCGTGCTGGTGTACCAGCATTATCCATGCGCCGGCGATGTACGAATTGCACAGCGGCCGAACGCAGATGGGCTATCCCAGTCTCGGCTCGTGGGTGACATACGGATTGGGCAGCGTCAGCGACAACTTGCCGGCGTATTGCGTCATGCCGCAACCGGAGGGCACGCCGGAAGGCGGGGCACCGTGCTGGAGCGCTGGTTTCCTGCCGGCCGTCTATCAGGGCACGCTGTTACGTCGCGGCCCCAATCCCATTCTCCATCTCAAGCCGCCGCCCGGCGTCGGCGCCGAACAGCAGCGCCGCACGCTCGATCTGGTGCAGCGCATGAATGACATAGGCCGCGATCCGGAGGATACGGAGCTAACCGCGCGCATCGCTAGCTATGAATTGGCCTTCCGCATGCAACAGCACGCGCCGGAAGCGGTGGACCTCGCGCGCGAGACGGCAACGACGAAAACAGCCTACGGACTGAACGACAAACGCACCGCCGACTTCGGCACGCGCTGCCTGCTGGCGCGGCGGCTCGTCGAACGCGGCGTGCGTTTCGTGCAACTGTATTCCGGCGGCGGTCCGCTCATCACGCAGTGGGACGCCCACGACGATCTCAACCGCAATCACGAGAAGATGTGCGGCCATGTCGATCAACCGATTGCGGCGCTGTTGAAGGATCTGAAGCAGCGCGGTTTGCTCGATACGACGCTGGTGGTGTGGGCCAGCGAGTTTGGCCGCACACCGATGTCGCAGGGCGGCAAGGGACGCGATCACAATCCATATGGCTACACGATGTGGCTGGCCGGCGGCGGCGTCAAGGGCGGCCAGGCCATCGGCGCGACGGATGAGTTCGGCTTGCGCGCCGTCGAGGATCGCATGAGCGTCCACGATTTCCATGCGACGATTCTACACTTGCTCGGACTCGACCACGAACAGCTGACATTCTTGCACAGCGGCCGCGATGAACGCTTGACCGACGTGGCCGGGCAAGTGGTCGAAGCGGTTTATGAATAATCAAAATTTTCACCACAGAAAACACGGAAAAACACAAGAGATCATTGAGAGGCACTAACTTTTTGATGACTAGCCCGGAGCGCCAGCGGCGGGTTGCGCTGTCCCGTCGCTGGCGCTCCGGGCTAGTCTGTCATTCTGTTCGTGCCTTTTACGCCGCCGGCGTGGTCGGCATCGCTCGGCGACGCCAGCGCACGACGAGTCGATAGATCGCCCAGATCACCAGTACCCACGGCAGGACCACGCACAGACCGACGATCACCACCGACAGACTCCACGACAGCGCGGTGAAACTGGTCGATAACCCTCGACGCAGGTTCGCGCCGAAACCCTCATCGCTCGGCACCAGCAACTTCCCATTCGACAAGGTCACGTCGAGCCGGGCGGTCGCCAGGACGCTATCGGGAACTTCGGGGTGTTTCGACACTTGCTGAACGCGCACATTGCCGGTGCCCCGAAGCTGGTCGATCAATTCGTGTACCTTCGCCATTGGCACATCGTAGACGAGTTTGCCGGTCACTTGGCCATTGCGTTCGCGCGAGATGTTCGCCTCAATGGTACGGCCTTGCCGTTCGCCGACCAGCGCCGACAGCATCGCCGCCGTCTGATCCACGTCGGCCACCTCGACGCCGAACACGAACGTCTCGCGCGGCGGAATCCTGGCCTGATTGATGAGCGTCAGCTGCCAGTGGACCTTGCTGTCAATGACGTTCTCGGCATCCGGCGCGCGCGTCACATTGCGCGTGTAAATATCGCCGGCCGTCGTCAGCGCGGTATGCAAGACGGCCTCTTCTGAACGCCGCACCTCGAAATCGAGCGTGCCGGTGATGTTCTGCCGATCTTGCTCGTTGAGTTGCGCGTTGCGAATCCGTCCCTTGGCCTTGATGATGGCTTGCTGCACAGCGCGATAGCTGGCCGCCACGTCGGCGCAGGCGATTTGTAGGACAGCGGTTTCGCGAGCCGTCGCCGCCTCTTGTGCCATCAGTCGCACGACGAAGCCGCGCTTCTTGGAGGTCGTGTCCTTGGGGTTCTCGCTCACTTGCAGATGCGTCACTTCGCCGGCGCTCTTGACATCTTCCAGCACCGCATCGGCCAGAGTGGTTTTCACCTGGAACTGCATCTCGCCCTGGTTTTGGAGCGGTGAGGCATTCGCCCCGCCTGCACTGTTGAGATGCGACGACACGACGCGACCGGACGCTTTTTCCACACGCTCCAACAAAGTCTTCTGGGCCGCCTCGACGTTGATGCAGGCAAGGGTGACGGTCACCGTCTCGCGCGGGGCGACGTTGGCCAGGTTGTAGAACGATACGATAAAGCGGGCATCACTGCGTTTCGTCTTGCCGTCGGTCGGTTTGCCGGTGCCGCCCTCGGTCTGTTCCAGACGATCGATGTCGAGCCGCGACACCGTGCCGAGTTGCCGCAAGCGGTCGCGCATCGGACCGGCAGCATCCGGCGACACTTCAAAGCTCAGAATCGCGCTGACCTGGCCTTCGGGATGCTGTTTCAGTTCCGAGCGCATGATGCGTCCCTTAGCCTCGCGCACAGCCTTCTGCGCCGCCCGCAGCGACTCATCCACATCGTCCACTTCCAGGCCCATCTGCACGCGCTCCGTCTCGATGACACCGAACGCCGCCTGAATTTCCTTCTCGTACAGGGTGATGGTCAGCGTGCTGAGAGCTACCTGATTGGCGTAATAGCGTAGCTCACCCTCAATCTTCTCGATGCGCTCGCGCCATTCGCCAAGTTCCTTCTCGACGGCGAGCAAATCCTTGATCTCGCCCTTGCCGGTCTTGATGATTTGCAGCAACCGTTCTTCCATCGCACGCCCCGCCCGCAGCCGGCTCTCCAGGTCGGTGTACTGCTTGCCGATGTCCAAACTGGCGATGCGTTGGTTTTTCAGTTCGCCGTTCTTGCCGAGGTTGGTGCGTAGATCGAGGATCAAGGCATCGAGTTGTTCGGGCGGCACACGCACCACGACGGAGCCGCGCACTTTGCCGTTGGTGCCCTTATCGCTGTTGACCGTGGCGACGAAGCCGCCCTTGATGGGCTTCACCAGCCGCGTGATGGTTGCCACGGCCGCATCGAACGAGGCAACCTCGTATTCAATCGCGCCGGTGCGGATGACGATTTTGCGCGAGGCGGGTTGCACTTCGGGCTTATCCGGTAGCTTCGCAGCGTTGTTGTCCTTACCGTTGTTGTCGCCCGGCCCGGCGTCCTTCTTGCCCGTCTTCTTCTTCACAGTCTCAGAATCAGTGAACGTATTTATGGACGGATTGAAATTAATACCACCGTTCTTTGTTGGTTCCTTCGGGGCGTGGGCGTCTTCCGTCCGACTCTTCGGAATAATGAAACCACCGTGGAGGGGATCTCCCATATGGGTTGCGGATGGATCTGTGGGCGCTGGGCTTGTTGGCGTGTCGCCGCGAGAGAAACCCATCCAGAAGTGAGGAGGAAGATTCGTTGTTGCTGCGGGCTTGTTGCCATCGGGCGAAGACGATATGGAGGGAGGCATCCTGACCGGTGGCGAGACGGTTAGGTTGGAAGATCGGCTGTGGATCGTCGAACTACTTTTCATATCCAACGCTTGGGCCGGAGGATAATATCCGAGATCATTGCTGTACCCATTCAAATTCTTCACGTCTCCCGTTGCATCGAGAGCATTGAGTCGTTCCAATGCCTTTTCCCGCGAACTCTGAGCCAGCTGGCTCACGTCCTTACTGGACTCTTTCTGATACCCCAAGAGAGTCTCACTCATCGAGCCGGTTGGCGGGGCATTGTTCGCTGCCTGCGGGAACGACAGACCGCCTTGAACAATCAACTGGCTCGCCATCGCCCCGGTGAAACCGAGCAGCAACAAAGCCGCCGCAGCAACGGCCAGCCACGCCGGTATGGGTAGACGCCAGCCGTTGTCCTGCGATTTGGTCCGCAGCGATTGAATGGCGCGATCTTCCAGCATCGTGCTAGGGCGAGTGCCGGCGAACAGTCCCGTCAACGTCGCGTCCATGTCGCGGGCGGAGGTCAACGCCGCGGCGCATGCTTCACATTCAGCCGTGTGCTGCTCGAAGCGTTCGCGCTCGGCTGGCTCCAGACCATCGGCCAGATACGTGGCGAGGTTTTCCAGAACCCAGGTGTGGTCGGACATGACAACATCTCCTCGGACGTTATTCCCTTGCTGGCGCTGCGGGCTGGCAAATCAAGGGCGCTCGCGCAAATCCGCCGGCAGTCTCTCCTGCAACATCTTCAGACCGCGATGCAGCAGGCCGCGCAGCGAACCGTTGGTCACGCCCATTTGCAATTGAATGGATTCGTAATCGGCACCCGTGAGATAGCGCAGCGTCAACGGCAAACGATATTCTTCGGGCAGCGAGCGAAGAACGGCCAACACTTGCCCCCGCATCTCTGCTTGAGCGAGCTGCTCATCGGGCGGAAGCGTCTTATCCTCGACGTGAGCCAGGGCAGCCGGACCGCTTTGCATGGGGCCGGCGCGTTTCTGACGCTGCTCACGGCGGATGGCGTCGGTAAGCACGTTTTGAGCGATGGTCAGCAGCCAGGTGCGAAACGCCTTGGGTTCACTCAGTTTCGCCAGTGAGCGGAAGGCGATGAGCAGCGTTTCTTGCAGCAAATCCTCGGCGCGATGGGCGTCGCCGGTTTCCAGGTACAGACGCGCGAAGACCAGCCGCGAGGTACGGCGGACCAATTCCTCGAAGGCGGCGCGGTCGCCGCTTCGAGCATTTCGCACCAGGGCTTCTTCGGCGTCGGTCATCATGGCTCTACCAATGAGACGCGATACCGCCGCGTTGCGCGCGCAAAAATCCGGTTTACGTTTCGCGGTGGCGCGAAACGTGAACCGGAAATCTACTCGCTGCTGCCGCGAGCCGCTGTCATGTTCACGCGCAGAGCCAAGGGCGGAGATCGGCCGAACCGTGCCTCCGCGGGATTGGGCGGCGTCGGCACATGAGCCGTGCGCAGGACCAGCAAATACTGGTTGCCAGGGTTTTCCGCGCCGGACAGGAAAAATTGTTCGCCCAGCGTCTCGCCCTTGTCGAGCGGAGTGCCGAGGACGACGTAATCGTTCGGCGCGACGGTGATCGTCCAACTCAGCCAGGGATACAGTTCTTCCGCTTGCTGTTCCTGACGACCCCAGCGCAGCACGCCGGCGGCGTCTTGCAGCGGCTTGAAGACCGTTTTCAACTCACCGTGCTTGATGTGCGGCGTGAAATGCAGACGGATTCGGCCATCATCGGTCAGCGACGGTGTCACCTTCAACTGACACTGCCCCTTGGGAAAATCGACGGGCACGATTTGGCCGTCGTGCGCGAGTTGACAGCGGCAATGCGGCCAGAGTGGACCGAGCGGGATCGTCGTTTCGTTGCCGGCGTGCAGTTGAAGGCGATGGGGCTGACAGCTGCGTGGCGAAAGCAAGAGGGCGAGCAGTTTGGCCGGCGGCAGCTGGCCGCTGACCTGGCCGACGCGAAAGCCGTTCGTCTCCAGTACCGTCTTGCGCTCCAAACTGACGGCCTGCTCACCCCCATCGGCGCGAATGATTTGCTCGTCGGTCTCGTTCCACAGTTCGCGATTGACGAACGAATCGCCCAGCGGTCTTTCGATGACGGCGACATCGATGAAGATGACATCGTCGCCGACCAGTCCGGCAAGCGGCGGCGCGTGCAAGCGGGCCGTGGAGCGCTCCGGCTGACTGCTGTAGCAGCCCCCAGCGCCCCGATGCCCAGCGCGACCAGCATGGCCAACCAACGACGCATGAAGCGTTTCCTTGGGTGCCGTGAATTTCATTCCCTTGCTTGCGCCGCGGGCTGGCAATCTCATTTTGCCAGCCCGCGGCGCAAGCAAGGGAATGAAATTCACGGGTGCGATTTTGAAGGAGCGGGACGATAGCCTCGGTCGCTGCGCACGTCAAGAGCAAGCGGCCAACGATTGGAAATTCTCTATCTTAAAGCGCGGTAACTTCGAGACGGCATCCCCTGTTGCTGGAGAGATTGCACATGGCTCTGGATATCTTCAACTTGACCGGCAAGGTGGCCCTCGTGACGGGCGGAAGCAAAGGATTGGGCAAGGCCATGGCGCGCGGCCTGGCCGAAGCCGGCGCCGACATTGTCATCTCCAGCCGCCACGAAAATGAGTTGCGTCCCGCCCTGGATGAAATCTTGCAAGGCACCGGCCGGCGCGGGCGTTTCATCGTGGCCGACATGAGCAAACGTGAGCAGGTCGCGCAGCTGGCAGCCGCCGCCCTGGAGCAAATGGGCCGGGTGGACATTCTCATCAACAACGCCGGCACCAACAAACCGCAAGCCATTGATGAAATAACCGATGAGACGTGGAACGAGGTTCTCGAAATCAATCTCAGTTCCGTTATGGCCCTGACGCGCGCGCTGGTGCCGCAGATGAAGGCGCGGAACTGGGGACGCATCATCCATATCTCCTCGGTCATGGGTTTTCACTCCAAAGAGAAACGCAATATTTACTCGGCCACCAAGTCGGCCCTACTCGGTCTGGCCCGCGCCAGCGCTCTCGACCTCGGCAAACACGGCATTACCGTTAACTGCATCGCGCCCGGCCCCTTCATCACCGATCTGCCGATGAAGGTGCTATCGGAAGCGGAAAAGAAGGTCTTCGCCGATCGCACCGCCGTGGGCCGTTGGGGTGATCCGCGTGAGTTGGTCGGCCCCACTTTGCTCTTGTCCAGCGATGCCGGCAGCTATATCACCGGACAAACCTTCGTCGTCGATGGCGGATTCCTGGCTCGCTGATTTGCCGGCCCGCGGCGCCAGCAAGGGAGAGAACCCCTTGCTGGCGCCGCAGGCTAGTATTTCCCGTATTCTCGCTTTATCCAGGCTGCGCGGCTTGCCCGATCGTTACACAATGTTGGTCTCCGCTTGCACGCTTACCGAAGCGACGTTAGGATAAAATGTGAGGACTAATCGCGCCATGATGAACGCGAATCGGTGTGAACTTGACAGGACGGACGCGACAGGGGAGAAGCCTGTGGAGAAGTCCAGCGTATATGCCGAAAGCGAACTGGAAGCCTTACGCTACAAATGGATTGAGAGCGAGAAGGCGGGGTGCGATTTGGGCGAAGCTGCCATTCGTCGCTGGGTGCAGTGTCATTGGTGGGGCTATCTGAGGGCCCGTTGGCTGGAACATCTGCAAGGCAAACGCTTCTGGGTCGAACTCGACCGCGGCGACTTCGGACTGCTGCAAAAGAAATTTCACAACGATACGCTGCTTCTCGATCGTATCCTTGATCGCTTGAAGGCCGGCCAAGAAAATCTCGACATCATCTGTTGGGCCCAAACCTGGGGCATCTCGACCGAACCTGTCTTGCAAATCCTCGAAGCTCTCGACATCAACAGCCGACGACTCGCCCATCGTTTCGATCCACTCAGCTGAATGAGTCCCTTGCTGGCGCTGCGGGCTGGCAATCCGCGTTGCTTGCGCTGCGGGCTGGTTAGTCAATGCCGAGGCGTTTCGCCCTCGGAGGATCGATCGCCCGCAAAGCCTTGGCCGCTTCCTTTCGTACTGCCAACATATCGTCATACAGCAGACGCAACAGCGCTGGAGCCGCCTCGCGCGCTTTGGGGCCGAGATTGCCAAGAGCCTGGGCGATCGTCCCACGCATGCGCGGTTCGCGGTCTCGGAGGACGGCCGCCAGCGCGAGTACGATGCGCGGCGTTTGCTCCGGCTCGATGCGTGCCAGCAGGGTCGCCGCGTTCAAACGGAGGACGGAATTCGCGCTATTCAACTCGGCAATCAGGAGGGGCACGTTTTTCTTGGCCTCCTTGGGTGCCAGTTCCACCAGCCCTTCCACCGCCTTGAAACGCATTCCCACCTCGTAAGGACCGTTGCTCAAATCGAGCAGGATCGGCACCACCTCGTCGATCTGTGTTCGGTCGATGCGCGTCAGCGAATCGATGGCGGCGAGCCGCACTTCCAGAGAGGCATCGTGCAGCGCGTCGCGCAGGGGAGGCACCGCCTCGATGAATTGGGGATCGATCCGCCCCAGCGCCAGGGCGGCGGCGAAGCGCACCTGCTCATCGGGGTCCATGAGGCATTCCCGCAAGGGCAGACGAGCTTCTTTGGCGAACGAGCCGATATGCCCTAGAGCCACGGCCGCCGTGAAGCGAACCCGCTTCTGATAGGCTGTCAAGTTGTCGATCAGCGCTGGAACCGCATCGCGTGCCTCGGGACCAATCTCCTCCAGCACATGGGCGGCACCCGCCGCTACCTCCGTATCGGGATCCTTGAGCGCCCGCATCACGGGCGCGAGCGCCTCTTTCGCCCTGGGACCAAAATGGGCCAACACGAGAACGGCCGACTGGCGGAACTCCAGGTGCGGATCCTGGAGCAGCGCGGCGAAAGCTGGGATGGCCGACGGCCCAATCTCGGCCAGCGCCATCAGCGCCATTTCGGCCAGGGGCTTATCCTGAAGGCAATTCGTCAGGGCGGGGATCGCGGGTTTGGCCGCCGCGCCCAAATTCGCCAGAGCGAGCATCGCCCCTTTGCGCCGGTTCTCGTCCGATGACTTGAGATCCTCAATGAGGATCGGCACCACTTTCTTCGCTTGTTCGGCATCGATTCGCACCAGCGCCACCGCCGCCTGCGGGCGCACCAGTGGGTCCACCAACAGGCCGGACAGGTCGGGCACGGCAGCGCCGGCCAGCGGCCCAATCTCTCCCAGCGCGAGGGCGTACACGCCGGCTCGGGCACGGTCTCGCTCGATCGCCGCGCGCAAGGCTGAGACGGCTTCTTTTTGGGGGGGAAGAATCAACCCCAGCGCTTCGGCGGCCAAGGGAGCCACACCCTCGTTCTTGTCCTTCAACGCCTCGCGGAGCGCGGACACAGCCGGGGGACCGATGCAGGCCAGCGCCTGCCGGGCGGTGCCCCGAACGACATCGTTGTGGGCCGCGTCTTGCCGGGGTTTCAAAGCGGCGATGAGCGCCGGTATGGCAGCACGGGCATCCGGGCCAATCTCCGCCAACGCTTCGGCGGCATAGGGATTGTCGAGCGAGTCGGCCAACAACGGCACCGCCTCGCGCGCCCGTGTCGGATCGATCGCGGCCAGGGCGAAGGCCACCGCCAGCGCCACGGGCGGCGACTTGTCCTTGAGCATCCCGGCCAACGTCGGCACCGCCTCACGAGCCACCGGGCCAATCGTGCCCAGTACCTCGGCTGCGGCCTGACGCACCGCCGCATCATCGTCCCGCAGGGCGGTCATCAAATCCGGCACAGCCATCGAACCGAGCGATGTCAGCAGAGTGCGAACACGCATGGTTTCCTTGGGCGAGCCTTTCGCCAGCGGAATGAGGGCGGGCAGGACGGGCGGAGAAACACCGCCCCTACTCGCGAGGTGCCACAAGGCGGCGGCGGCGGCATCGGCGACCTTGTCGCGGCTGTCCTGCAATGCCTGGCGCAACGCCGGCACCGTTCCGGCGTCCCCGATCTGCGCCAGCGCCTTGCACGCCGCCACCGCCACCTCCGGCTTGCCGTCCTTGAGGGCCGCGACCAAAGCCGGAACCGCTTCCCGAGCCGGCGAACCGATCCACGCCAGCCCTTCGGCCGCTCCTTGACGCACTTCGGGCCGGTCCTCCTTGAGGGCGGCGATGAGGGCCGGGATGATGTCCGCTTGAGGCGTGCCAATCAACCCCAGGGCGACGGCTGTTCGTTGACGAAGTTCGACGTTCGCTTGCCGCTGCGGAAGGACCGCGATCAGCGACGGTACCGCGTCAGCGGCGCGCGGCCCCATCAGGCCGAGGACACGAGCCGCTTCCTTGCCTCCGTTTGGTTCCTGGAGCGCATCCGTCAGCGCCGGCGTCGCAGCTGGTCCCATGCGCACCAGGGCTGTTTCCGCCCGTGGATTTGGTCCTCCTTTCAAGGCCGCGACCAGCCCAGGCGCGGCCGGCGCGCCGATGCGCACCAGGACGGCGGCCGCGCGACGATGCAAGCGAATATCGTTACCTCCCCGCGCTTCGAGCAAGATCGGCACGGCGTCGGTGCCGATGCGGACCAGCGTGTCAGCCGCTTGATCGCTTGTGGCATAATCAGGATCGCTTAATTCGCCTACCCACTGCTCCAGCGTCTTGCCTTCGTAGGTCGGCGTCGTGGGCCGGTGATAGCGCTGCCACGCCCAGTAGCCCAGGCCGAGCAATATCAACACCAGCAATCCAGCTTGTAGGAGCGTCGATCCTCGCGAGGATTTCATTGCCGGACTCCTATCTCACCAGCCCGCAGCGCCAGCAAGGGAAGTCCCTTGCTGGCGCTGCGGGCTGGCAAGGCAACATCTTCATCGCACGGTGCCGCCGTTGATCCGGATAATCTGTCCGGTGAGAAATTCCGCTGCCGGCGACACCAGCCAGCGCGCCACCGAGGCCACGTCTTCGGGCCGTCCCCAGCGCCGCAACGGTGTCTCGCGCCGAACGCGCTCCTGCCAAGTGTCCGATGCGTCCTCGCCCCAGGCGGTGCGAATCCAGCCCGGCGCTAGACAGTTGACGCGCACCGAGGGAGCCAGACTCAGAGCCAAACTCTTACTAAAGGCCATGATCGCGCCCTTGCTCGCCGCGAATAGTTCGCCGCTGTCGCCTTCCATGCCGGTTTCGGCTTGATCCCAACCCATGTTGACGATCGTGCCGCCCGCGCCGTCACGCATGCGCCGCCCAGCGGCCCGCGAGAGAATCATGGTCGCCGTCACATCGACCGCCAGCAGTTCGCGCAGCTTGCGCTCGAACGACCAACGCGCCGCCTCTCCCGTGAGCGTATCCGCGCCGGCGTTGTTGATCCAGATGTCGATGCCCTGCCAGCACGGCCACGCTTGCTCCACCAGATGCCGACAGGCATTTTCGTCGGACAGATCCGCCAGCAGCGCCGCGCCGCGGACACCCGCCCGTCGAACCTGCGCCGCCGTCTCCTCCGCTGCGGAAAGCGAACGCCGGCCATGAACGATTACGTCTGCCCCGGCCGACGCCAACTCCAGGGCAATCGCTCGCCCGATGCCGCTGGTCGAACCCGTGACAAGCGCGCGCCGGCCCATCAATTCACGCCCCGGAGCGCTACCGTACAGACGAAGCCCTTGCAACTCGGCCAACAGATCGGCGATGCTTCGCTTCAGCACGGGATGAATGAGACCCGGCACAAGTTGGGCCAACGGTTGCAGCACGAACAACCGTTCATGCAGCCGGGGATGGGGCACAGTCAGCCGGGCATCAGTGTGGACGAGATCGCCATAAAGGAGTAAATCGAGGTCTATTGTGCGTGGTCCATCGCGTTCATGCCGCACACGCCCCAGGCGCTGCTCGGTTGCCAATAAAATATTTAGAAGATCCAGCGTATCGTTATTAATCCGCAATTCGGCGACGGCATTGAGATACGCTCCCTGCCCCGCTGGACCGCCGACCGGCCGCGTCTCATATACCGGCGACACGCGCACCACCTCGACGCCCTCTGTCTGGCGCAGAGCCGTTAGCGCGCGTTCCAGGTAATCGCTGCGCTCGCCGAGATTGCTACCCAGGGCGATGTACGCAATAGTCATTTCTCGTCGAGCCAGTGCGCGATGATAGATGCATAGTATGTACCGCTGACGCTCGATGGTTGACCGGGGGCGACGCCGTAACCGCCGTCGTTGTTGCGGCAGCGTGCGAGGAACGCCCGCAAACGATTGGCCCCATCGGGCTTGATCTTGAGCATGTGAAAGGTGCGCGCGATGCGATAACTCGTCGCCAGGTCGGAGCCTTCGCCGGCCTTGCCGAAGCCGCCATCCTTGCGCTGACCAGCGTTGAGCGCTTTGAGAACATTATCGCGCTGCTCAACTTTGCCGCCCAGACGCAGCACGGCGGCGACTGCGCCGCCGGTATCGCGCGCCACACCGTCGCCCTTGCCGTAGGTGCCATCGGCGTTGCGCATCTTGGCGATCTGCTCCAGCCACGTCTCGGCGTGCGGCGGACGTTTACCCAGCGCTTCAAAGCTCGCCGCCGTCAGGCGGATTTCCTCGAACGTCTTCGAGTGGGCATCGAGATACTTGATGACAGTGTCGGCATAAGGCGCGGTGGACATCTTCAGTTCGACGACGGCCATGATGCCGACGGCGGTAGGTTGATACGCCGCCTTGCCGCCGGGCCGCGCCGCGAAACCGCCGGTTTCCTTATCGAAACACTTCTGCACGA
>Ga0134126_10001174_pt1 | contig 33211 bp, 30 predicted proteins | sample KB31752_FD_96881 | JGI IMG/M metagenome (GOLD analysis project Ga0134126, IMG submission 96881) | Terrestrial soil microbial communities with excess Nitrogen fertilizer from Kellogg Biological Station, Michigan, USA - KB3-175-2 | ecosystem: Environmental > Terrestrial > Soil > Unclassified ...
ACTGGTCATAGCTATTCTGCTTATCATTCATGGCTAACCCTCGTAGAACTTGCCTTCATCGTCTTCCTCCTCATCTGGATGTCATTGTCTCGCGCTGCCATGTTTCCCTCACCATGAGTAATCAAACAAGTTTGATTACTCACGGTCCCTAGCCAGTGGCTTCCGAGTTTAGACAAGTCTGATTACTATTCTACTACTAATTGTTAACCATCCACAACCAAAACATATGCTAATTGATTTCAAATAGCATATGTCTACTTCAGATCAGATATATGATATCATATTCCTATTGTTTATTTCAATCGTAGCATTTCTACCAATGAAGATGACTGGATACATTGCAATGTTGTTGATTCTTCTCTTCCCGTTCTTAGCAGTGATTCTCTATTCAATGCTGGGTTATCTATCATCTACTACATGGAGTACAGATCCCACAGTAACTGAAGATGTCAAGTATCTGAGAGCAATCCGTAGAAGTTCAACATTCTTCATTACTCTCTCTATCATCTCTATCATCATCCCTCTCTTCAAACGTAACATCAAGAGTAGTGCAACCTACAAGTACATATCTCTCTACGTCATTATGATCCTCTCATACATCTTTGACAGGGCAATTGCAACAGATGAAGGATTCAACATCACTATAAGTGATCCTCTCCGTGGTATAACCCTTGCTTATGATTCTCTTTGTTCTCCCTCCTTCATGAGGTTCTTCTTCGTTCTTACCATCGAAATCGTTCTCACAGTCATTCTCTCCTATTTCATTGTTCCTCTTGTCCCTGAACGTTTCTGGTTTGTAAGATATCTACTTGGAGGTCTCATTATCCCCTTTGTCATTTTCAGTGTTGTAACTGGTCCCCTTCGCTTCAAATGGGCTTATCCCAATGTCAAATACAGTGAGAGAATCAGTTATATCTCTACATACATCATCTGCTTTACACTTGTTGGATTGATAAGCTATCTCACTAAATCCAACTTGTTTCTCCTTTGTGTCCTTATGTTCCTTGCTGCTCTTCTACAGTTTGGTGGAATGTCTAACGCTCCTGCCGATTATTCTATAATTGATGAAGCTGTTTTTCCTACCTACATCGGCATCCCTATTGCAACACTTACTCTAATCGCTGCCTTAGCCTTTGGTCGTTATGAGTTTAAACAAAACATTGACCAACCGGATCATCAAAGAATGCATTCTTCGATGAAAGTTAAAAAGCGAGTTTAATCTCCTCTTAAACATTAATAATAAAGAAAGTTATCATGACAAGTCGAGGTCATTATATCCGAATTCTTACAAGATTATCGAGTCTTGTAGGAGAAAAGTTTAATCTATTCATTCTTAACTTTGATAAAGAGAAGTACCAAACTTCTTGCTCAAGCTTTAACACTGTTGCAAACACTGATCATGATCATGTTAATAAATCGATTGTTCTAACTCTATCTCTTGAAGAAGACAATTTGTTGAACCTGGTACTGAACAACAAGATCGATGGTAATCATCCTCTAATTCTTCTGTGTTTCGGTATGACTGTTGCAATGTTTATCAATATTGTAACAGACGATAATAGTAAGGCTATTGATGGTTATGTCCTCATCTATCCAACTAATCCTGGTCGTTTATTGATTCCAGCACGGTCGAAGTATAACGTAGGAACTGAAAGAATTACAGAAGATCTTTATGTTTCTCATGTGATCAGTATCAACATTGGCAATGAATCCTCATCTTCTTCATCGACAAGTGTAGCCAAGAAAATCACTGCTACTGTTTCCGATCCATGGAGAGACAATATTGCCAAGAAGATTCATTGGCTTCTCATCGAATCGATAAAGGATAAGAAGATCGTTAGTGAGAAAGTGATAAGTGAAATAGCTAACAATGAATCATGGAAAGCTATCTTCACACATGTATCATTCAATCCTGATCCTTCAAACAATTATGAAACTATGGAAACCTTAGGGGATAAGGTAATGTCACTTGTCTTCGTAAACCGATTGGTTAACGAAGAGAAAAACACTAGGAAGCCGATAGATCCCAATACTATTACAGACATTCACAAGGAGATCTTATCACGTCCTAAGCAGAAGATAATGGGACAGTTTGTAGAATTCGATAAACTCATTCGCTCTTCTGTTACTGTGGACGATGCAATCATTGAAGATGTTATCGAAGCATTCTTCGGTAATCTATTCTCCTTAACCAACATGTTAACACAAAATAACTATGGATTTATTGTCTGTTCTTTAGTGTTCACTTACATCTTCAAGAACACTTTTCCAGACCTTGATATATATGAAATCAAGAAAGATCCACAAACCATTCTTGATCAGATGTTTCAGAAGTTAGGATGGGGGCATCCAGAATTCGAATACGATAAAATCAACGCTCGTTCAACAATTATAATTCCCGATGATGTTATGTCAAAACTTCCTAGGCCTCCATTCCTCTACTCAACAAAAGTACTAGCCACTGCTGAAGGTATCAACAAGAAAGATGCCGAGAAGAAAGCAAGCATCATGGCAATCGATTTCCTTAAAGCTAACTGGGGCATCGACCACAAATTTATCAAAGAAGCAGTTAGAGAACGATTGATGATGGATTCTCGTTATGAGTCTGCTTATAACAAAGCTATGATCAAAGCGAGGAAAGCTTCTCTCGTCGATCTTTACGTTCAGAAGAAAGCTAAACATCGAATTCAATACTACATTGTAACTGGCATTAAAGAAGATGGAAACGAGCTTGCTCTCTTCAGTTATAAATTTGAAGATGGAAAGACAGAAAGCAATGTTGAAGGACAGATTAACGCCTTGACTTCTTATGCTAAACAATAAATCATAAATCATTGTAATGATGTATGATAATCGAATCATTAATGATTCGTATTATAGGATGTCAATATATTGATGAATGATGGAACCATCATTCATCATCATCTGACAAGAACATCCACTCAATGCCATTAGATCAATGGACAAATATGTCCAGTGATAAAATGTTTACCATATCAGAATTATCGAGAGGAGTCAAAGAATATGAAAAGTTAGTCTCTACTTATGATATTTCTCAACTCAAAGAATATGAACGAGAGAGATATATTGCTGAAAAATCATTGATTAATGCTAGTAGAACTAAGGATAAGAGAGTTTACATTGAGATAATCAAGAAATATGATGATTTAAAAAATCTTATCGGTAACTATAAGATTCCATCTCATGAAGAATGTGAAATCTACTCGGTCATCCTCAATTATACAAGTCTGATTAATAGAGAGTGTAACATACTGTGTAACGATTATGACTTTTACACAAAGGGAAAGTTAGTTAGCAGAGGAACAGCAGGTGGAGTAACTGTTCGTCTTTATGATGATGTTAATAGCGAGAAACAGATGACTTTAAATGTTATTTGTAAAACCCCAAACACTTTTGACATTACAGAAGACAAAACTCTCATTCACGAATGGTTTGTGGGGTACACTTCTCTTAATTCTCTGAGAAAATACATTCCATCATTCCCATATATCTATTCCATTGTTAACTGTAGTGGAGTTTTGTTAGACGCTGAGATACAAAACGTCATTTCAACATGTGGTTTCTTTTTTGGTGCTGGTCATACAATGATTTTTCAAGAAGATGTTGCTAACTCTACTTCAGTGTACAAATATTTGACTAAGAACAGAGACCGCTTATCTTTCGATATGTATCTTAATATCCTTATGCAAGTAATGTTTGCACTTGATATGGCTTACAAATCATTTAACTTTACTCACTATGATTTACACACGGACAATATATTGGTTCAAGAACTTCCTCAATACTTTGACTTTGATTTTTTTGCAGGTAGAATAACAACCCAAATACGAGTTGTTATCATTGATCAAGGATTCTCATATATCTCTTATGATGCCAACAAATCGCGTGGAGAACTTTTCTCTAAACCGAAAACAAGCTCGACGAAACACTATGGTACTTTGAATAATTTGAAGGGAGGTGTTTTACATGATAGATCCTATCCTCTCTTTGATATCTTCAGGGTATTCTTTGACATATATGATCTTGCTCCAATTGCTGTCAAGAAGAAGTTTCTTCCTCTTGTTCGCTTTTTTTTCCGCGACATATCACTAGCAAAAGCTCTTAGCAAAACTTTCACTTCAACATCTTTCAATAATTTTTCGTTACCTCCATTCTTACCAAAACTTCTAAAGTATACTTATCAAGATTTTATCGATTTCATTGCATTAACTTATGGTGAAGAACTCGACAGCTTTGTTAACTTTACAACTCACAAACAGAAACTAGTTATTGAGCCAACAACTAGATTGGCCAATATCCTTAATTATGTAGAGGAAAAAAATTTCAGTGACTTTAGTGTTCTTTATCCATTGAGCAAGCTCGGAGTATTGGATTCTATTAAGTTTTCTCATTCTGAAATCAAAGCATTGAATAACTCTTGGAAAGAGAGTAAACACTTTGCTGTAGCCGGTTTGGCAAATAACTACAATACTATAATGACACTTTCTGAAAATCTCAAAACAATTGATATTCCTTGGAGAGTATTAAAGTATAAAGATATTATACAACCGATATTCTTTACGAAATTCGTTGATAATGCAACGACATTATGCTTCATAGCAAAAAATGCATACTCTATTACATTCTTCTTGAAAATTATCGAAGTGGTAGAAGATTTCTTAGATGTCAAAGAGAAGTTGAATGTTCCTAAACATTATAAGTTACCTCCTGTATTAATGGAGATGTCCGAGATGATGATATCTCTCGCTTCAGAGATCATGACTATCTTCAAGAACATATTTAAGAATAAGACTAAGAAGAAAGATAAGAGTGTTGAATTCTTTTGGTATAGTGTTTGCTCTTTGATCACTCTTCAATATGCAGAATTCTGTATTGACCTTCAAAAAAATAAATACTTTTCATATGGAGTTGAAGTTTAGAGTCCCCATTCTAATATTTAGCACTATCCTTGTTATTCTCATGATAGTACACCTGTTTACTTTTGTCACTGATACATATACGCGCGTAGATCACGGTTCACAAATTGATTCGTCAGTCATTCAAAAACGCTTGAATAACGTTAACTTTTATTACGTTCCCGATCCAGATACTGCTCATCCAGACGTAGTTAATAGATATCCATTGTATGGTCCTCCACTGACTCCCAATGGTCCAATGCCACCTAAACGGATCCGCTTTGCAAAGTTTTCAAATTGTCCTCCTTTCAGACTATCTGATGATGGTAAAAGCGTCTATGTTGGATAAGAAAATGTCCAATAAGAAGAAGGACAAATTCGTTAGTGGGAAGAACATTGTCTTAGATTTGGACAGTACACTTATATGCAGTTTCCTTGATACTGATCATGTCATGAGAACAATGAAATGCAAATATGGGGAGAAACTCAACAGCCTTGTAAATTCTGGACAAATCTCTCAAATTACAGTTCCTAACTTTGGGGGTAGTGGTACGAGCACAGTATATCATGTTGTCAAAAGACCAGGTCTGACAAAGTTTTTAAACTTCTGCAGTCAGAATTTTGACAATGTTATTGTTTGGTCGGCAGGACATCCCCGCTATGTTAACGAGATTGTGAGAATTCTGGATAAGGACGAAACTATCTTCACCTCCATATATACCAGCAATCATACTGTAATGTATGTTAGAGATCGTTATAAGAACAGTATGGTTCCTCTTGAACCAGGAATCAGTATGCAATCATGTCCAGACATAGTATATTCTTCAAAACCATTGAAGAAGATAACGATTGATCATCCAGAGGTCACCCTTAATAATACTGTGATTGTCGATGACTTATCTTGTAATTTCGGATTGGATAATCCGAAAAATGGAATATTGATACCTTCTTTTAAACCGACTGTTGAAGACTTACTATTCGAGAGTGAGAAGAAACTGCAAGTCATTGGTAATGATCTCACTCTCTTCAAGTTGATACACTACTTCTCAGATGACGCATTCTCCTGTATTGAAAACGTGAGGAACTACGATTTGAAGTTTTTCAAAGAGCGTTCTTCAGGCTTCTCCTGCCGTTCTTTCGATATGGAAACACTTTCACTTGCCGATTGACCCATTGATTTACTAATCGACGGGTTCTGATCACTCTGTTTTACGGCTGGAATACTAGTTGCATCCTTTCTGTACTTCTTAATCGTTTTCACTTCAATTGAAGGAGAAGGACTTCTACATCTGACTTTAGTCCAACGGTTCTGCATTTTTAACATTAACAATGTATTGTTAATGTTATTAACGAGAACTCGAACATGAAAATATCATTGTCATGTTTACGCACTGTTAAGATATTTGAACAACATTTGAGCAGGACTCATTGCAGGTACATTGACTGCCGCAAGTTTCTTCAGAGCGCATGAGAGTTTAGCAGTGGAAGGTGGTTGCATAGGAACAACAGTCTCTTCCGTAGGATCAGCGATTTGCTGAGTGTACTTGTTAATCAGATCGTCTCTCGCTGACATCTTCTTGACAGCCCGAGTGATGGGAGGGTTATCCTCGATCGAGGACATGACAATACCCTCATCACGAGAAAACTCAGATGATTGATCAACTTCTCGAGTGTAAGCTCTCTTATCAAGTTTGATAGTAATACTCTTCTTTGTCTTGGCAGCAGGTTTTTCGTCAAAGCACCGACGTTTGCTGCGTTCGATTGACTTCTTCAAATTATTTGAAGAGGTTGATGATACAGATTTAGTTTCCTTCGTAGGCTTCTTCGCAGGCTTACGAGGAGATACTGGTTTCCTTGGAGAAGATTTACGAGTTTGTTTCTTTGGACTGGTTGCTTTCCTGACGGCTCCCTTACGTGGACTCTTCACTTTGCTACGAGTTGGACTGCGGCCTGCATGTGGACTTTTACTCCTACCACGTAATTGCTTGCGTGGAGAGGCTGGTGGACTTTTGTTTGGCCGTCCTCGACGAGTTGGCATACTTTTTCTGATAAATCACAAAAATATCTTGCATTAATTGATAATTAAAGTAGTCAAACCACTCACTAAACAAAAGAGAACTCTCTTTCTAACCAACAATCAATGGGTATCAAAGATCTTTACACGTTTTTGAAGAGGAAGAAAGTACCAATTGAGGAATGTTCATCATCATTCTTCGCTAACTCAACCATTGCAGTCGATGCATACTCGTTATTCTTCAGATTATTCTATACAGGAAAGAAGATTTCATTAACATCACATCAGAGTGCCACTATTTCACTTTTGGAAGCCTTCTTGGGAAGATGGAAGAAGACAACCACTCTTATCTTCATCTTCGATTGTCCTACGAAGGGTAAGTTGAAGATGGATACCATTCAGAAGAGGAGAGATGAAGAAGCTTCTCTTCAAGAGAGAATTAAGGAAATCGAGAAATCATCTCAATCATCTCCTTTCAATCCTCGTTTAATTGAGAGGAAGGAGGCCCTTCAACGCAGAAGCAAAGAGAACTTTCCTCAAGTCTGTAAGGAAATGCGTTACCTTCTCAATGACAGAGGATACAAAACTATCATTGCTCCAGATGAAGCAGAGAGACTCGCTTGTGATATGGCCATCAACGGAAAAGCAGACTATGTCTATTCAAACGATTCCGATTGCTTAGCATTGAGTTGTCCAGTTGTAATCTTCGATGAAAGTGGAGGTCTCCTCAAGATGTATAGGCATTCAACAATCTTAAGATGTCTCGGATTAACATCAGAACAATTCCGCGATTTCTGTATTCTCCTCGGAACTGATTACAATGATCGAATGAAGAGTCCTGAAGACGCCTACACTTCCATTAAGACTTATGGTAGCTTAGAAGAAATCCCTGGACTTGAAGAAAAGATCTTTGACAACCTTGAAGAAATTCAACAACAGCTTACTATCGTTAAGACAACCGTGTAATCGTTGTTCATCTTTCGTTAAAAAGAATAATTTTCTATAGTAATACTATAGAAAAATAGCCACACCACATAATATCATTAATCTTGCTCCGCTCCACAGTAAATAGTAAAAACTATCGAAATTCATCTGGTAATCGAACGCTGACAACCGTCGATGACATTTCTTATAAGATGGAGCATGTACGATCAATATTTAAATTAACCGTTGCAAATATACCTTGAACGAGTATATTCTAAGCCGAATTCCAGTTTCAACAAATTCTAACTGGTAATTCGAATAATTGAAAGGAGACACCAAAGTAAAATGCATACGAACTATGGAAATACTGGTTAGTTATCATGTATATATCCATTGAAGTTGAAAACTTCACGTTCGTGTTTAAGAGTTTTACCTCATGACATTTCACAACACCCCTCCTCTATATAAGCTTAATTACATCACTGTTTAATAGTCCCATACGAAAAATTGATATTTTGATACACGTTTTCATAATTACTTTTTAACTGCTGCCACTCTCATTATTTGAAGAGATGGATAGAGCCATCAGAACTAATTGGTATTTTACCTGATGGCGAAGAACGAGTAATTACTAAACAAGAAGCGTTAAATGTTTTTATAGAATTTTTTCTAAATGGAGGAATACCAGAACAATTTGGAATATTTAATGCATTAGGATGGCCTAACAATACAATGATTTATTTACCGGAACTTACTCAAAGAATCAACTGAGCATGCGAGTAGTGAACAAAGTTTATTTGATGGAGATTCCAGGAATTAAAAAGAAAGTTTATAGATGGGTTCTCTATATTCAAAACGACGGAAGAATGGTGGTAAGAGTTCCGAAAACTACTACAAGAGTAGGTGAATTACATAATTTAAACGATAAGTATTATGGTGTAGAACGGATTCTACCGATTGATTCGAAAAGAGTTAAATTACTCAAGTAGACCATGAGTAAAATGGAATATTGACAGCTCCATTATGAGACTGTTGCAGACGCAATTCTACAATGTCTTGATTAAGGGCTTGCAGAGTTTGAGCTGCCTTGGTAGTTTGTTGAAAAGCATTGACATAATCGCTGTTGATCACGTAATAACCATCTGGAAGAGTATGGTCTCCTGGAATAGTGTCAGCGGTATACCAGTTGATAATGCCGCCTCCAACAGTTGTTAATGCTTTGAATGTGTCTATAGGCTTCTTCGCATTGATTGTCAAGAGGAATGGTTGATAGACGTTGGTAGTAAGATTAGAATCTTGTGTTATGTTCGGACTGTAAAATGCTAGTATTTTTGGTTGCATAATTGTTTGATCATTTGGCATGTTGAGTAGTGCTCCATTAAGTAGGTCCATGAGCAAAAAGAGCGTAACTCCGTTATTAATTTGTGAAGGGAAAATAAGATTGCCAAAATTCGTCAGTTGGAGTTGTGATATGTAAACGACAGATCCACCAGAAGAGGTGGTTGCCGTGTTATTATTGTAGTTCAAATAGAATTGCTGAGGTGCCTGACCCTTCGCATTGACGACGAAAATGAAGCGAACAAAAACACCATCAATTTGAGGGACCAAATTTCCATCTTTATCATACCCATATCGCTGCATCATAAATGTGCTTCCTCCCTTGGTATTTCCCTGTTGTAAGACGGGTTGAAGTGGATTACTGACATCAACTGTGATATATCCACTACCGAAGGTCATCCAAGTTTCAGTAATCCCACAATAAGCACTTTCACACATCCCCGTGAATGGATGAAGACCAGGTGGCACTATCGTCCCATCAAAGTCAATACAATTTTGTGTCTCACATGTTCTCTGTAGTGTTTGTATGTAAATCCCTCTTCCTTCTACCATGCACTTGTCAGATTGTAATGGCCACAATAGAGCATTACCAGATTGGTCCTTTAATGTGCAATAATTGTTAGATCCTGGTGCCACACTTACATTTGAAGACCATTGAGAATCAGTTTTAAAAACATCTGCAGTTGTCGCTTCATAGATTAACGGAGCAACCCATACTCTCATCACTATTGCTACAATAGATATCACTACTATTCCAACCCATATGCCTGTCTTAGACATTTTACTTAGCAATCATGCATGATTGCTATGTTTTCGATATATCGATTAGTATATACTGATGAATACATCATCTCTATGTTTGCATTGTTGACATGTCATTCACTGGAAAGATACATTGTTATATCAATGTTACACAGAATAGAAGTGATAGTCATTCACAAGAATCTCTTACGCATTATCAATTGGATTAAAGCTTCGGGTGGTTGTATTGGCTCTGAGACATCTGAAGTTGAATAAGCCATCTTAACATAGGGAAGAGCTCTCATAACAAATTCTGCAATGGAGGCATATTCATCAGGAGTTCCAACTTCATTAAGGATGGTATCAAAGGCTGCAAGTTCTGTTGTGGTTAGTTTAGAACGAATGTCAGGATCTTGTCTTAGAGTGGCAATGATAGAGGGTGCAGTTAGGTCCTGTTTAATTTGAGCAAAGTTGTCTGTCATTTTTATGTCATTAGATCAGCAACATAGAGATTGATGAATGGGCCATAGGTTGCAGGATTCTTATTGCCATTGTAAGTAGTGTAGGCTGACAGTAGTTGTGCCCAAGGAGGACCATCGATATTACTGAGGAAATCCCTGTATTTCTTGGGGAATTGTGGTTTATAAATGGGGGCTGCGTAGCGTATCAAGGAGTCTTGGAACATTCTTTGAGGAATTGTTCCAGTGTTGATGTTTCCACTAGCAAGGAAGAGAGTGCGTAGTCTCTTCATGTATTCTTTACTTGATTCGGAGATGGAAAGTAGGATTGCGCCAGCATTTTGTTGCAGCCCCACAAGTTGCCCATTTAAATCTACAATTGTTCTTTGCAATGCAGCTATTTCATCATTTAGTCCATTTATTAAAGTTCTATATTCGAGAATTAATTTTCGTTCTCGTTCCAATCTAACTTCAAGGTTGAGGGGATCTTCTAGTGGAAAATCTTGAGGTCTTGCAATTTTAGCTTCAACTTCCCTAAGATTGTCTATATGTTGTTGCCTTTCTCTCTCATATTCATGTCTTCTGGTCTCTGATTCTTGTAATTGATTTTGTGTTTCTTCTATATTTCGTCTCAATAGATCTATAACCGGAGCTCTCTCAGCATCAGCACGAACAGCTTCTCTATGAGCAGCTTCTTTTTGAATTTCCTCTCTTGCATTAACAATTGCTTTTTCAAGACCGACATTCTTTTCGGCGTTTACACGCGCAGCTTCTCTTTGAGCAGCTTCTTTCTGTATTTCATCTCTCGCATTAACAGCAGCTTGTTCAAGACCAGCGTTTACACGAACAGCCGCTCTTTGAGCGGCTTCTTTTTGAATTTCATCTCTTGCATTAGCGACAGCTTTTTCAACACCAGCAACAACAGGTGCGGCTTTTACTGCTGCGTCTTTAAGCCCTGCCGCTATTCCAAGACCCTTAAGCATTGCAATTGGGTTGCTCAAAATACCATCTGCTGTAGAATAAGAATTCTTTAATTGATTTTTGAGCGCTTGATAATCAATTTGTTGAGTTGTCAAATAATCACGAGTACGATCCGCTCGATCAAGTAATGGTATAATAGTATTCGCATTGATAATTGGAGTTAAATTAGCAATAGCTTGATTCGTTAAATCCAAAGCTTTATTTCTTCTAATTGCTAATGATGCTACTGCATTCTTTAATTCTGATAATTTAGCATATTTCTTATCAAGTTTATTGATTCTAGTTTCTATTTCTTTATCTTTTTCACTAGATACCAATCCTTTAAGATTATCTATATGCTCTTTAATTTTTGTTAAAGTTTCATCGAAATAAACAAATTCAGGTATTGGAAGTGTTCCCTGGATAGTTGTTTCATAATTATTCTTATTATCATTAAAGTTCTTCATTAATTGTTGATAATCATTTCTCAAACTATTTATTTTAACTACATAATTAACCTTTTTGAATTTTTTATCGAGTTCTTCAATTCTATCTAAAATTCTTTTATTCAATTCATATTGTTGTTTAAATTGTTGTTTTGTAAGTGAGGGACGTGCCTGAACTGGAATCTGTTGCACTGATGTGTTAAAAAGAGCAAATTCTCTATTGTGTAGTGTTATCAACCCTCTTAATGCTACTTCCCATGCATCGAGTTGAGCTGCTATATTAATAGTTTCTTGGTTAATTTCGCTATATCTATTATTCATATTAACAAATGAGGCGTTTACAGTCTCTACTTTCTCTGTATCGCTTACTACTAAACTGAAATTAAAAATCTCCTCAATAGCAAATGAAATAATTTTATAATAATCTTTCAAAGTAGTTACTTTATTACTTATAACAGGTTTATTCTTGATAGTCTTCACATTTCCTAACATTTTGAAAAACTCTGTAGTTTTTGGCTCAACTTCTTTTCGATAAATGATTTTGACTGCTCCACTAATATTCTGCAGTTTGATGTTTGGTCCTGTTTCCAAAGTTTTCAAACGGTTTTGAACTTCCTTAAATTTTGCATCTCTCTTTACAGGATCTTTCAAAGCTTTAATTTCAGCAAATGCTGAAACATTTTCTTTATCAATCTTTCTTACAACTGATTCTTCTTTCTCACTTTCACTATCACTAGCATCAACATCTCTCACATATTTCTTGAGCTCATCGAGTGGAACATTGATTTGTTTATTTTCGTTTGCTTCAGTAGTTACAGTGATATTTTTCTCGGTTAACTCTGAGAGGCCTTTAAACTTTTCTTCGATAGACAGCGGAGGTTTCGAATCAACTATCAACTTAATGATGTTGATGATACTCTCCATCGATTCTTGTTCTGTTCTACCAACCTGACCATTGAAATCTTTTATTGCATTCAACAATGCAACTTGTCCACTTGTCATACCTGCACCAGGAACCCACTGTCCCATATCAATTGCTACAGCCATGAAAGCCTCAGTGAATTGACGAAAGTTTAAAATATAGTCTTTTGCTTCAGGAAGCCTACTCGCAAGTGACTGCAGAAAGTTCTTCTCAAAAAAGCGAGGACCTTTCAGAGCAACAAGTTGTTTATACAATTCTGCCATATGTTCTCTGGCAGCTGGATCAGCATAATAACCTTTAGCAAGATCAGCAACTTGCAACCACTTCTCCATGTCAAATGCAAACTGTCTAATATCGTCTCCTGTAATTGAGTCAATCATTGACACTGCTTTCACCAAATTGTCTATCTTAGCCTTTGTAGGTCCTGCAATATTATAATTTCCCGTTGATGCTCCCTCTAACAATATGTTTGATAACACTGCCAACGGTACTGATGATGGTGTTACCGTTGCTTCCGAAAATCTTGGACCAGCAACAGCGGCCATTTTCTCTACATCATAAATATGACTGACATCTCTCTCAAGCCATATCAAGAACCTCATTTCAGGAAAATCATGGACATCATGAAGAATTGGTATGTCTACCTCGACCACTCTAATACAGGCAGCGGCAAAACAGTCGTCACTATAACAGCAGCAAGAGCCATGGGACTTGACATTATCCTTATCGCACCTCCCACCCTCCACAAACAATGGGCAGATTCAGCCAAATCATACGGCGTCCGCATAATCATGTCACTCTCCTACCAAAAACTCCGTGCCGCCAAATCATCAACAAAGGGAGATCGACCTCTCCTCATTCGTTCTACAGATAGTTCATCAGGCAATGCATTGCCTGATGAAGGTGAATATGAACCCACAACCGAATTCATATCCTTGCTCAAACATGGTATTCTTCTCGTCTTTGATGAATTCCACAACGTGAAAAACTCTGCAACACAGCAACTTGATTCAGCTCATACTCTTGTTAAGGCACTCATCAATGCAAACACAGTCAGTCGTTGTGCTCTCCTTTCTGCCACTCCAGGTGATAAAGCTGAAAATGCTCTCTCTCTTCTCAAGATGCTTGGTGTATGCTCTCATAAAAACCTCGTTCCCAAAGGCATAGCAGAGATCCTCAAATTTGCTGAACTCATCGATCCCATCACCTCCGTAACTCTCACCATGGATATCGATACATCTAAACTCCATGAACTCAAGCATAAGCAAGCAATGACCCTCGCTTATGACGCATATCGTGAAATCTTCGGCCCATGCTTCTCTAGCTTTGCAAATCTCCCCGTTGAAAAGAAGGAATCGAAGATCCAACACCTCAAATACAATGGCTTCTTCAACCTACCCCCCGATGATGAGAAACTACTTCGAGAAACATACGAATCTCTTGCCAACGCTCTCCACTATGACGGTAGTGACGAAAGTATCAAGATGGACAAGAGCAAACTTGGACTCATCACCAAATGTATGAGCATCATGGAAGATTGCAAAATCAGAACCATTGTCAGAATAGCGACGACTGAACTCCTCGATGTCAAGAATCCTCGGCGTAAAGTCATTATCTACCTCAACTTCATCAAATCTATGGAGAAGTGCGCTCGTCTCTTGGCTGAATTCAAACCTGCAATTATGAATGGAGAGACTCCTACAATGGAACGAGATCGTATTCGAGAAACCTTCCAAGAACCTAACAATAACATTCGCGTTATCATTACAAGCACAGCCGTTGGTGGAGTTGGAGTCTGCTTTGACGACACAGTTGGTACTCACGAAAGAACACAAATCTTCTCCCCCTCCAATTCTTTCATTGGAACATGTCAAGGAGTGGGACGTGTAGCAAGAGCATCTACCAAGAGCTCTTCAAAGAACTATCTTGTCTTCTGCAAAAATCTCAACGCTGAATATAAATTGTTAAACAGTATGGGAAGAAAGGCTCATACTTTGAGAGATTATCGTTCAATTGATGATAGTGAAGACCATCTCTATCCTGGAGAATATCCGGAATACATCGAATCGTAAATTTCGTTGGCATGGATACATAGAATAATCCATTGTTCAACATCAAACAATTTATTGTTTGATGTCAAGTATTAACATTCATTTAGCAGCTGTAAGAGTGTGTGAAGATTGTGGTGTCAAAGTAGAAAGACGTAATGTTGATCATGTTCTCGGCATTATAACTTCTAACATTCGTAACTTTTTAAATAACAAACATGACGTCATGTATGATATTCATACAATAATTAACTTTGCAACATTTGAACTCATTGTGTATGTCTTTGATATTAAAGCGCTCTACATGAAGAGATATGCGTCTCTCCTTAGTTTTCCTAGAAATATCTATAGTTAATCTATAGATATTCCACTTCTTCTATTTTCAAAAACTTAGTTGCGATATTAATACGAATGCTGTGCTTTCATCAGCTCAATAGTTGATGACAACAGTCTAGGTTAGAGGTGCGTATCTTACGAAAAGCAAGACAGCTATCACGTTGCAAATTAAGCCGAAGAGGGACAGGCACTGTCCCTTAACGCAATACCTTGGCAAACAGAGCCAAGCAAGAATGCCGTCCATGAGTGCAACAAATGGAGCGGAGAAGATTAACAAAACGAACAAGGCCGTGACTGTCGCCGCATACCATAGCTGGGTCGAAGTGGCAGGAGTACTCATTTTCTGGTGTTACTTTTTTGCAGAGAGACAATAAATTCATACGATGGCAATTTTACCAATCATTTGCTACTTTTAGAAATGTCTTCATCATTGTCAGAAACTTTACATAAAGAATGGCAACATCGATATTATTCCTCCTCTTCTCTTTCCGATATCCAGAAATTTCAAGAAAGAAGACAACATGAATCAGAATTCGTAATGCAGATGGATGGGATAATCGGTGAAAAACTCTTCCGAGTCTTCCCAACCAAAGAAGAAGCCTATCGCTATCTCATCCAAACTCCTCCCTCATCACGTTGTTTCTATGAAACCATCTTCGATACCCACATTCAGAAACCCAAGTTTGATATCGATGTTAAACTATCCAAGATTCCATCCGATCTCCTCTCCGATTTCCAATCCACCATCATAGAAGTTATCCTAGCAGCCATTCAACGAAACATCCCTTGGCTCGATCCCTCAACCGATCTGGCCATCTATCAATCTCACGGAACAGACAAATATAGTTATCACATCATCATATGCGGCTATTACGTCCTTGACAACAATGAATCATTCAGTTTTACCAAACAAGTTATCAAAACTTTGAAGGATGACAAGATATCAGATTCACGTCTCGTCTCTCTCATCTGCGAATGCATTGATTTGAACGTTTACAAGAACTTGCAACAATTTCGTCTTCTCTACTGTACCAAACGTGGTAAGGAACGGTATAAAACCAGAATTTCCAAGTTTCTTCTTGCCGGTGTTATTATTGAGCAAGAGGTGAAAACTGAAGAGGAAGAATTCTACAAGTCTCTTATAACATTTGTCGATACTAATCAAGCTAAGCGATTGCAACTATCTTTTTATCAAGACAAGGAAGACTTGGCTGGAAGCCGTAGCACTGATAGTATTACAACTGGTATAACAACTAGTAAACCTAAGAAATTCACACAGTCTTCATGGTGGTTAAATGCTGAAGATGTTTATCAACATCTTCTCGATAAACATCTTGCTAAACAATTTGCTGAAGATGCTCGTTACGAGTTTCATGAAACTTTGATAACGATAAGAACTCCAGCAGGTGGTTATTATTGTGAAACTTGTTCACGAAGACATAATCAGGAGAATCCCTTCGTCTTTTTACGTCGTAATGTGCAAACAGGATGTATGGACATCATGTTTGATTGTAGAAGAAGTGAAGACAAGACATCACTCTTGTGTTCTATGATTCGTTTCAATGATAAGGTTGTGTTTGCATGTATGCTGTAATACAACATACATCTGGTAATCTTCTATTCATCAATAAATAGAAGATATCTCACATGTCATATCTATAGGTATGCCATTTAAAAAATCTTCTCGTAGAGATGTTGCTGATACCAGACTTCTATGTAAGAAGTAATGGAGATGTGATATGCGTCCCCACTGAAGTTATGAGAGAAGATGAAACAGGTTTTCGAGATGTGAAAGCATTCAAATGCAATCTTGTAAATACGTCTACATTACTGTCAGCACCATCCCAATATACAACAGTTATAACAACGGTGATGAATGGTCAACCAATTTCACAGACGACTGCTCAAGAAGGTACAATAGTGAGGTATACTGCTCCTATCTATAAGGAAGTGACATCTCCTACTTCTCTCACCATATTTCAACAAGACAATAATCCAAATGAGGTAAGGACAAAGATTCACTTAGAGTTAAACAAACCAGAAAATTTGGTTAAACCTATTGTTGGAAACGAGCTTTTAAGCGAGAAAGATATCCTTGACTTCTTGACAGCTCAGAATCTTGAAAAGTGTGCATTCATTCCAGATGGCTCAATTCTTCGTATTCCTGTTAGAGAAATCCTCAAGTTATACATTGCTTCACTGCCGGCAACTATAGTCATGCCAAAAATTTTCTACTACTATGATAGAGAAGGTACTACTAAACGTTATGTAACCCTTCCTGCATTTGCCTATTCAAGAAAGGTAGCACCGAGACTTGGAGTGGTCTTTCAAGGTCCAGAGAGTCTCTCCATGCCAGCTATGCCAATGTTAGCTCTATCTTCAACGAATACTGAAACAGTGACTGGACACAATGAAATTCTAGTCATTGGCGCAGCTGTTATTCTTTTCGCTGTACTCATTCTAGGCTTTAGTTTGATGTACTGGTTCTATTATGGTATGGAAATACGCTATTAGCAGATTGCTAATAGTTTTTAACATGTCTTATTCTTCAATGGCATGCTCTTCTTCATTCTCAACGTTGTCGTTCTCGCTTTCATATCCATCATCTGATTGAGGAATGATATCTCCAAGCTCACCCATAACAATTGTAACAATGTTTTGCATGATCTCAAGACTACTCTCATTCTTCCGACTTGACTGGATAAACTTTCCCGATGAATAAACGAAGACAGAATGCTTGATATAGTCTTGCGCTTTATTCCTTCTACTCATCCCCAAGTACTTCTTCTTCATTATCTTAATGTTGAATATTTGATCTTCACTTAAATTCGTTTGGTGAACAATGGGATAGAAGGGTGGAATTTCTAAAACAATGATGTTTAAAGCATTGCTGTTAGACATTGTGCTTAAATTACAAATAAGACCAGGATAACTTTGTAATTTGTTATACAATTCTCTCGTATTTACCATTGTGTTGAAAGATCCCTTATAATTTGTCATAACAATGTTTTGACTCTCAATATTGATGGGGATTGTATTACATTTACGACTGGCATCAACTGCTGTTCTGAATGCTCTAAACTCTTCATCAGATGGATAGTTGTTCCTATACTTGTTGAAAAACTCTTCGATTTCTTCAGGAGATGTGGTGTTATCATAAATCTTATCAAGTGTTGTTTGGATGTTTTCAAAATACTTCAAGATGTATTTCAACATGATCTTACACTCGTTAAGGTCTCTCAATCCACAAATGTGAACAGATGAGGGAAAGATCTTGATATCAGCAAATCTTCCTGGTTCAAAAGACACCGATAAAGTGGTTGCACTTTCGAATGCTCCTGTTCTTGTTCTTCCATCATTGATGGTTTGAATCTTATCTTCCAAAGTTCCTTCATCGACACATCGCGTCATTCCGCATCTGGAAGCCTTCCGAAAACGGCATTCTTTGCTGATGTTACACAGGAGGTAACAAAGCTTTGTATCAATGAATTTATGGACGACAAATATGATTGTTACAATGGAGGGGTTGAATCTGATATAACCTTTGTCACCGACTTTCATAATGAAGCCGCCAATAGACTTCTCGATATCAACGAACGACGACTCCTTCCCTGCGAAAAGAATAGTCGATGACATGCACTTATTTGCTTTAGTTTTACGTTTGATCAAAACGTGCTTTGATAGAATCAGTTAACTGTTATTTTACAGATTTTACCAAAGTTTTCAACAAATTCATGTAAACCATTGAAATCTATGTTTCATAGATTCTAACGAATCTATGAAACTGTAAAACCTCCGTTTTATCTCGCGTATGATTAAGAAGAAATAGGAAGTAATACAAACTCAAGGAGTTTGATTATCTATGTCGACGACCACATTTCTCGACGCTTTATCAACTGTTGACCAATCGTATGTGTTAACGCGTGAAAACTTGTCAAAGAGTGGAGTTTCATGTAAAATTTACCGTATTCCTAAAGATGAAGCATCTGTTAATGCATTGACAGATGCGAGCGGTTTGCCACATTCGGGGAGGATATTCTATGATCATGAAACCAAAGAGCAATTGCTTTATTGTAAGGAGTATAAGATCGTTAAGTATTATGTTAACAGTCTATCCCCAATTGATTTGGCAGAAATTGCAAGCAAGATAACTCATCACGATCAATTCTTTGCATCGAACGATGGACCTCTTCTCTTTGTCTTCAAGGTTAAAGATCACATTTTCATTCAAACAATGAAGGAATGCCATTCTAAGTTTGATGAGTTATTCAAGAAAGACTTTGAGCAAGTCTTCCATAAACCAATCGAATCACTCTTCGATCAATCCATTGAAACATCTGAATGGTGTTATGTTTTTCGATATGGTATTGGAGTCCTCTCAACAGAATGTACTGATGAAAGCAAGAAGATCATCTTCGCAGGATTCTTGCAGTGTGAAATCGATAATAAATCTCCACTTTACAGAGCAACGTGCAGTGGACGTCTGTCCGATCCATTGATAATGGGATGGGAAGACTTTAATACTCATCTTTCATTTCCATCTGAAGTGATCTCAGAATTGAACAAGCCAACACATAACTTTGTCTCCTTAGCATTCGAAGGTGGAGAATGCCAGATCTTTGGCTCTAACTATCTTTATCGAGTATGCGCTCTGACAGGATACAAGAGAGAAGAACTAGTCGATTCAACAATTGACAATCACACAACCAAGTTTGTCAAGCTTGTTAATAGCCAGTTTCCACCAATCTTGAACATCTTCAACTTATATGTCCTTTGTGGTATTGATACAGCTTCCTTCCACTTGACAATTGGTGGTTACAAACAGCATCCATCTCAGAAGAATTTTGTTATTCCCACCAGAGGATTCTACAATTACTGCGCTGTTCTAGATCGTCATCCCAGGGACTTCCTACCACTCAAACCAAATGTATGGCATATCAGGACTGCAGTAAGAAACATCTTCTTATCAGGATTGACTAAGCCGGATAAGTTTGTAGAGAAGTTTAAGAAGTTCGAGAACATTCTCCGAGTAGATGTTCTTCACGCTCTTGATTGTGCCAATAAGGATAAAGAACTTGCTGACAAGATTTCATCTTCATTAAGAATGAACATTGGAGGTCTAGATGAAACAAATCCATTATCATCACAAATAGTAGCTGAAACTACTGATGTATATGGATTATTCAGGTTAGCCAAATATTGTAAGCGTATCAATGTGAAAGAAATGACTTCACAAGACATCTTGAAAACATTAACACCTGCTGATGCATCAGCAGGTGTTTTACCAGACAGTGTGACAGAGGCGACTGATGCTATCTCTCCAAGTGATGTTAAACTCAAGATGGTTGAATCAGAATTTGTAGAATTGAGCGAAGATGAAGGAACTCCATCACATGAGTAAGAGATAAAATGAACTGGACTCCGTTCTGGATTACAGTTGGAGTAATTATCGGTATAATAGTTTTATTCTTTGGTTATGGATTGTTATTCATGATTCAAGGATTCGGTGATCAAAAAACTATTCCATGCAAACAAGGACAATGCATCATGACAGCTGATGGAACAAAGAAGATATGCCCACCTGATTCTAATCCCAATCAAGTTATGGTTCCAAACTATAAATTTGCTTTATGCATTGATTCATTATCTTGTCCGCAAGCAGGGATAAAATACGCTGTTCATGCTGATGGTTCTGCTCTCACAGGTACGTGTGATGTGGCAGGATGTCCATGCTCCCTATATAAAAGATGTCCTCCTTATGTTACAACAGTGTTTAGACTACTAGGAAACGGACAGAGAACAAGTTATTTTCAAGTTATAGATCCCTCTTATTTGAATCCGTTAACAAATCCGGATGGACCATTTGTTGATAATCCATATTCTCCCCCATATATCTTGAACAATAGCGGAGATGAATGCTTCTTATCAAAAAGTCAACTACCACTTATTTATCCAGCATTAAAACTATTGGATAAATGTTATTTAGGAGTCTTCGCAACAATAAAATCAAAACCTTACACTTACGCATGTGTACCTAATGCATTCGTTGATGCTAACGGCATATTCGATGACACTAAATTTGCAAATGTCTACACTTTAACACCGTCATGAAGCCATCATAAAGCCAGTGTATTAACACTGCAAAGCATAGTATTATCAATACTATGCAATATCTAACTCATCATCTTTGTTATTATCTTTCGTATCAACACCATCTTCACTTTGATCTTGCTGTGTAGAATCCTTTGTTAAAACAAAGGCTTTTGTGGCGTCTAGTTGTTGGAATAACATTGCAGACATCTTGTCTATGTTGAGGTCAATGAAGAGTGATTCGTAGAGTATATTCTTACAGTCTGCAGAGAATGAAACTATAGTGTCTATCAGGAGCCTTGTACGATGCGTCTCGTAAGGTGAAGAAAAAGTGTGTGGTAATTCGCTTGTCATATCATTACATCATTTGAAATACTATGGCAGACGACTTCTTTAAAAGCACACGTATTCCAGCACTATCTGAACCAGCGATTGATAAACCAACAGATGTGAGCCCAGATCAAGTTCCATTACCACAATGTTCTCCTCGTTTAACAGCCGCTTCACCACCCTCAACACCAAAACATCGAGACCGAAGACATCATCGCAGCAGCCGACGTCGTCATCATCGTAGCAGGCGTTCATATTCTTCTTCATCATCTTCTCCATCATCAGCATCAAGCAGTGATGAATCCACATCTCGCAGAAGGAGACGGAAGGAGAAGTCCTCTCATTCAACAAATGAGAAGAAAGAGGATAAATCCTCTCCATCGATGGACATGAAAGATAACTGTCATGATTGTGGAAAAGAGAAACGGAAGGATCCATTCGATCCTCGAATTGCTACATTGACATCAAAGCAAAGAGATAATCTAAGGAAGAAACTAATCGGAAAGCTAGAAGTGTTGAAAGCAGATTATCCTGATGAAGAGATTATTGTTCCAGATCGTCACATGAATGCTGAAAAGTGTTATCGTCTCTTCAGGATAACAGTCAAGCACTTGTATGCCAAGAGGAATATAGCAACATATCGAATTTACTTGATCATTTTTACGCTTGTCACTTATACTGCTCTCACAGCATTCTTCGGAGATACCGCAGGAGACTACATTAAGAAGGAGATGAAAAATATTGCCAAATATGACAAGATCTTCTACGATCTTGCTTGTAAGTATTACAATCCCAACCAAGGAGAAGGCAGTTCTCCCGAATACAGACTGCTCTTACAAATCTGTTTACCAATCGGTCTCGTCATCATCTCATTTGTTCTGTCCAAATTCACAACACTTGCATCATCATTCACTTCTGGTATTGGCGATCTTATCATATCTCAATTCAAGTCGAATGGAGAAGAATTCCATACTCTCTTAGATAGGGAACGTATCATTATGGAAGATGAGAAGGATGAAGATGATGTACCAGTGGCAGACTTAGAGGATGATATTCCTGCCGAGAATAAGTTGCCAAATATGATGGCCGCGTTTATGCCACAGATGGCAAACTTTTTAACATCGTTGAGACCACCTACAGCAACAGGTTCTCTCCGTCGTGCAACTCAGCCTCCAAAACCTTCAGCAAAAAGAGCTTCTCCAGTCATGTATGAAGAGTAAACAATCTTCATGTCATAAGAATCAGTGAGATAACTAACATCAAGTTTACGTTCCATTCCTAGATCGATTAACAATGGATTAATCAACTCATTACCATATGAATTCTTTCCATCATACTTAACTTTAACTCTTGGTACCCCATTGATATAGCCAGTCGGAAACAATATTGCCTTAACTTTGTTGAACTCTTCTTGATTTACTTCTAGCAAGTACTTAACAAGACTCTTACAATTTTTTCGGAACTGTAAGATGTAATTTCCGTTATGCTTCTTATCATACATGATGAAGACTAAAGTTGTTTCCATGATACTTTACAATATTGTAAAGTATCTCTCGTCTATTAAAGCTATTTTTCTATGAGCTTCACTTTGTTAAAATTTATGAGTGATATGAATGAACTACTAGAAATTATTGCCAAATTAGGCAGTGTTGAGAACAATGTTGTAGGAAGTGACAGTCTTCTCAAAGAATACGAATTGATCATCAAGCGATTTATTAAATATCATGAATATATCATATTCCTACTGCAGAAATTTTTTCCTTCACTGATTGTTCATCGGATTGCCAAGAGAGAAATGCAACAATACGAAGTAATAGGTTATGGCATTAACACAGCTCGAAACAGGTTACGTTCTGCAAAACAAGCATGTGAAGTTTGGTATGATAGATACTATACTTTTTTGAGAAAAGAGATAAATCCAGCTCTTGGAATATATGAACGGAATTTCCCCTGGTTAGAAGAGTGGTAGCAGGTCTTCGTAATTTGAAATTAAAAAGTCAAATCTTTCTTAACCAATGTAAATTGAATAGTGCTTGAAATAAGCAAACCTAATGCAGCCATGATGTGCACGATATTTATTATCAGATTGTATAATCTTCCCTATAGAGTATCTTGGTTACCAATTCGTTGAAGAATTGTGAATCAGCGTCATCTAAGTTTCTATTGGTCTTTGTTAATTCGACTGCTATAGCTTCTGCTCTGTTCTTTGCTTTCTCTCTTGTTGCTCTTTCATCTTTAAGAGTAGTTGTATCTTGTGTTATTATCTTTCCTAGCAATCCACTTCTCCTTCTGAACAGATTCATATAACCGTTGAATGTCACTCCATATCTCAGTGATCTTGATGTCTTTTGTTCAGAGAGGAACAGTATCGATTCTCTATCGAGATCGATGTCATCCAAGAAACCTAGAGAAGTGTCATTGAACTCAACTGCAAGACTTGTACCAATCTTAGCAATGAGAGCATTGCGGAACTTTTCACAATTGTTAATACTTAATCCTTCGACGGTGAGATTTCTTATCTTGACAGGATCAATACCTGACATTGCATTGTTTGATGTAAATCCGAGAGCTTGTCTCCTACTGCTAGTAGCTCCACCTACAATTATAGTTGTGTCAGCATGTGGATTATGAAGAAGAGCCTTCTCAAATCGCTGTAACCATTCGAGTTGAAGAAGTGGAATGAAGAAGGATGCTAGGAACATGTCTGTCTCAACAGCTGGTAAGAAGATATAGTCAGGAGAATCCATCTGAAGAATAGCAGATGGTAAAACATACATTGCTCCTTCAGTAGAAGATTGTGCTCGAAGAGGAGTGAGAGTCCACCAATAAGATGGTCTTGGTTCCATGAGACGGACGCTCACGTTTGGTGGTTGAAGATCATTGATGAATCCTACAACACCCACAACAATGTCTGCAATGCATAACATTGAAACTAAGTGCATGTCCTTGGTGAAATCGGCAGGCTTACTATCAACTGTCGGGAGATTATTAGGATCCTCTCTGTACACTAAAGTGTTAGATAGTATACCAGATGTCTCTACCTTGTAATATGGTAAGTATGGAACACAGTTGGTGAATGCTTGATTAACTGAAGTCGGTGCTCCTGCAGGAGCAATTGCTGGTGCACCGGCGACTGTAAGAAATAGAGTATCAGACTGGAAGAATCTTACAAGATTGGCAGGATATTCCAATATTGCAGAAAGAATATTATATCTCTTGGTGTCATTTGCATTACTCTCTACACTTGAACTGTTAACCTCTATTAAACCATTACATTCTTGATTGAATGGTAAGATGACTGTCATTAGCGGAGCAAGTGCTCCTCCAGACGGATAGACGTAACAAGGTTTAACCATAGTGTTAATTGACAGTTCCTTCATCAATTGAGGGTCATTAGCCAAACAGTATCCTATTCTAGCTCCGTAGAGTTTAGATGCTATTCTATCAATTCTAATATCAGTGAGTGGAATGGTGGAATCTTGAAGCAGTGCATATTCGTTTGGTTCAAGCAAAGGTCTTGTAACAGCATCAAAACCAGAAACGAAATAAGTTACCGGAATTTTATGTGGAATTCCATCCTGATATGAAGAAGGAACATCCACGAATGCTATTCTTCCACCTGAAACCTTCTTATACTCTACATGATAATTTTTGATCACTTCTGATTCTACAGCATCAAAGTCAAGATGTTGTCTGTCGAATAATGTCAGTCTATTCAATTGGTAATTCAATGAGTTTTCCTTATTGCCCAATATCAAATTGATAAGATTCTGAACACCTGTAGCTTCTCTTGTTGGTTTCAATGGTAAATCAAAACTTGATACTGACATTCCATTGAAGAAATCGACTGCTCTTCGAGAAGGGAATTTCTTTTTATCAACTCCTAAGAGCTTTTCATTCTTCAGAATGTCAATCAAAGCACTTCTAACTGCTCTGTCGTTGACAATCTTGTCGTTATCCAAATCGATAACATTGAAAATACTAGTATTAAGAGTCCAGTTGCACAATATTGCAAATCTAAATGCTGCAATCTGAGTAATCTTTGTAAGTAATGTCTCTATAACATTATCACTAGGTAATGAATTACCCAGTGATCCCAATGCTGTCCTTAACTCTGGTAAGCTATATGGTATAAAGTCTAGCTCAGCAAGTATCTCATAGGGGTTATTCCTATTTGGAACGAGAGTTGCTGACGGTCTCCTAACAACAAAAACGTAAAAGAGTATACTCAAAGATTTGAGGAATACATCAATCATAGGACGAGCTTCAGGGATAAAGTCAAAGAAGAAGTAAATGAATGTAATAAACTTGACTAATCGTTCCACTCTGTTATCAGTGGCATCAGCATTCTTAAAGTAGTTATACAAGTCATTATACTTAGTGATGCGATGAAATTCAACTATACTTTTAGGAGCTAATCCAGTTGCAACAAGTTGTTCATCACGGATTATTTGTGGAGAGTAGGCACAAGTTGTTTTGAGTTCCTTTTCTTTATTCCTGTAGTCGGATATCTCTCCAGAACTGCTTGGGAGTGTTTCGAAGAGTTCAGGTTCAGGAACAAACTGATCAATAAAGCGTGTCATGTCGATATTCGTCTCATCCACTCTTGTTGCATCTGTTGTTGTGTCTCTATAGAAGAAGACGTCAGTGCATTTCATATCGGTAGCTCCCGTACCTACCGACCTGACAACTCTACGGAATTCATCTGTTATTGTTCCAACTTGCAATGTAGTGCTTGCTTTAGGAGCAACATTCTTTTGCATCAAGTGAGCTTGAATATCTCTTAGTACTGCATAATATCGCAGAAGAATGTTTTCAAGATCATAATATAGTGGACGAGGAACTGGAGGAACTGGCTGAGGAGCTTGTGGATAAATCACTGGATTGATGACTTGTCTCTGTGCACCAGGTCCAAAACTAGCATACCCTCTTCGCGGAATGTAGTTCTCAGTAAACAAACTATTATTATCATAATAATTTGCCCTTCCTCTACCAGCTCTTATCTCTTGAGCTCCATCTCTAAGTAGCGCTCCTCTTCCTATCATCTCGTTCAAGATCTCTGTTAGAAGATTATCTCCTCCACTTACTCCTGTCCAAAACTGATCCTTCGATAAAAAATATCCTTGAGGATCAGTTTCTGTGTCAGCTATCAAGTAGTCACCTGCATGTTTGGTAACTGTTGCTAACAAGCCTTGATTATTCTCCTTCGCAATATTGAAATCTTTCCTTAATTGTAACCTCTTAAGAATATCAGAAATTGATGTGTATCCTGTTTCTCCTATTTCCAAGTTCTCCAGTGCTTGCTTATCATTAATATACCATTCTTCACCCTTCAACACTTTGTCCAATTCTCCAATAATATAACGCACCATCAGCACATATCTCAATATCTGTGTAATATACACTGATGCTCTTACATCTGGATCAATCATCAACACTGGATATGTTATAGGTCCACCTCGTATTACTGGTTGTACAGGACCAGTGTTGAATGGAAACGCTACAGGTGCGGGATCTGCTGGTCTAAAAACAACATTGCCAGGTTGCAATTCTGGTCGTAACATTGGTGTTAAAAAGTTTCGTGAAATATTGTTAAGGAAAGTTGAAACATCTCCAATGCCTGGAGGGATAATCTTCCCTAATCTTTGTCTTTCTTCAGTTGGGAAGTGAAGAGGAGCTTTCTGTGTTATCGTTTTCTCAGTCACTGATGTGAAAGGTGGAATGTTTGTAACACCTGTCTTGACATTGTGTTTTTCAACAGGTGGATTCGTGGTTGGCAGAAAGATGGTGGCTCTTGTCCCATCTTTCATCATTGCGATAAAAGCATCTTTGGTTCTATCAAGGCTGCCACTAGTGTCAGTCAGACTCCTATAGAGACTCAATGCTCTAGCTTCAAATAAAGTGGTGGGAGTCAGTCCACCTCTAATCTGTCCAAAGTGAAGTCGTTGTGCATCTCCAAAGATTAACCCAATAACACCGTCATCATTACTTCCAAGGAAACTAAAATTTTTCATTCTTGTATCATCGAGTAATGCTTGATAGTCGACGGAGACTTTTATCCAGTGTCTCCTTCTTGCAGTGAATTCTTCTGTGTATAGAGCTGGATCAACTCCCTTGTTAGCAGAAGGAGTATTATCGATGAGTGTATCGTCTAAATCTTGAGAATTCGGAATGATGAATAAGATGAAATCAATCTTGAAAGGACGTAGAATTGTTACCAGATTAGCTGGATTAAAGTTAATGTTTTGTACAGTTTCATCGATCAGCACTCCAATCGAAAACAGACCTGGAGGTCTGCCTCCTGCTCTGACAATCTTCTTCGAAATGTATTGTCCAATCATCAATGTCCCAACAGGAGCGTGAAAGTTAATCACTTCGGGTGTTGATTCAATGATACCAGCAAGAGGAACAAAATACGGAGGTGGAGCAGCAGGTGGGAAAGGAGGTAATAGTATATCAGGAATGATATTCAATTGTTGACATTCTGCATTAAAAGCTTTCACAATTAACTTTGTGTCTGCCTCCGGTTTCAATAGAAAAGTGCAAACATACACAACTGCTGGAATGGTAATACTTGCAACATATTCTTCTACATCTGGTAGTGGTCCCGTCAGCATTGCCGGTGAGACTAAGCTCCTAAATATCGTCTTCGCTGACCTAATGAATTGATTAAAGGTGTCTATGAGATCAGAAGTTAGCGCTCCAATTTTTTCAATGAATGCATCTGATATCTTTTTGACAACTGCAGCTCTCTGATCTGGTGTTAATGCAGCAATCAGTGGAAATGTCTCAACAGTTCTAGTTAATCCTGGTAAAAAATGTTGAAGATATCGACGAAACTTCTCCATATCTTCTCCCGTTAATAACGGAGGAGCCGCAGGGATCGCCATCGATCTTTTACATAAATATACTTATATCGATATATATAGGCATCTTATAGAAAAAGTACTGCCATATAATGGTTAAGAAGGAGAAGGAATCATCATCTAACTCAAGGAAGTATGTTATCATTGGTGGTATCTTCACCCTCAGTTTCCTGGGAATTGCAGCTGCATGCTGCTATTTTGGAACAAGTGCTAGCGATGAAAGCATATCTGCTCAAACATTTGCCCTTCTCCGAAATGCCAGACTGTCTCTCATCCCAAGAAGATTCAGAACAACTGAAGCCACTCCAAACGTAACACTTCCAGAAGAAGCCATTGACATTGATCAAGCATTACCGGAACCACCAAAAGCTGTTCTAGCTGATGAACTTCCAGATGTACCATCCAATGATTTACATGTTGAATAAGCGTGAAGCAATGTGTTGCTTCATGCATGCATTATTATCACTTGATTAATGTGACATATCATTAATACATTAATGATATGTTTTGATGTCATGTATTGTCTTATATATTATAAATGTTATTCTTGGTTCCAATTATTGTTTTACTTCTCGCTTCAGGTGTATTCGTCAGGAAGAGACAAAAGTTCTTAACATTTCTTTCACTCACTTCGATAGCTGCTTTGTCTGCTGCATGGCTAATCACCTCTATCAATGATACAACCGCCGATTCAATTAACAATACTGCAGAGGTGATCAACGCTACTCAACCAGCATTACGAAGACAATTCGTTGTTGAACCAGCAGTATATAATCATGAAACTGGAAGAGTTCAGCCTTTGTCAGAATATACTTCAGCGCAAGATGGAGAAGTTCTCATGCGAAGCGGTGGAACATGGGCATTGAAACAACCTGTCTGCTCTAAACATGAATTTCTTCTAACGCTAACTAACCAGAATGAATCAAAGCAAATCAATCTCTTTTACTCTCGAGGTTCTAGTGAAGATAGGTTAGCTCTCGCTAGTGGTGCAGCTAAGTCAAAGATATATCAGTGTTGTCCTCACTATGGTGTTGGCGTTAATCTATACTACAAGTTCCACAACGATAACCAGTGGTTTGCTTATCCTCACAAGGTGGATAGAGAACATCTTAAACTCCATTCAAACTTGTTAAACATTAGTTCTGCAGATTTTCAACCGGATGTTAATCCGCCTACAACAACGGGAGTCGAAGCTTTCTGATCTCTCCAAGTGAATGACAGGGATACTTCACTTGATACTGTGTAGGATATTTATCTGATATCTTCATTTCACTGGAGAATAGATAGTCTGGAACCATAATTACTTTATCCTTGGGTAAAGTATTTGCAATCTTTGTCATCATCGCTGAAGTTTCATCCTCTTTGTTCTTAAAACCAACGTAGAAGAATTTATCTCTTTCTCTTAACACCATGATATTCTCATCTTCACTCATCAGTGCTTCCTGACAAGAAGTTTCAATTATAAAAAATGTCTCTTCAAGCATTTGACTGTTGAATAACTTCGTATGTTCTCTTTCAGCTTTTACTGTTTTCCACTTGATATCCACCAAAGGAACTTTGGTGGATATTTCTTTGGTGTCAATCGACTGACCCGTATCAATGCAGAACACAGGAATACAAACGCGGAAATATTTTGTAGGACAAAGAAATACAGCAAAAGAGATCTTGTATTCTCTTGATATGATGGAGAGGAAATCAACGAGTACCTCATGTAAGACTTCTGGAGAAAAAGTTACATCAGCGATAAATGCACAGTGACAAGCACCGATGCGATTCACATCGGTGCCACTGCCATTGCCATTACCAGACTCTAATGCTGGATCATTGCCATCTGTATTCTTATCCAGAAGTAATCGAATAATTAACAATTTGCCTACAAGAAGTTTTCTCCAAAACGTAGATTCATAGAGTTCAAAGGTTGCAAAAACAGTATCTGCACCACCCTTTTCTAGAAGAAGTCTATATTCTCTTCCAGTGTCAGGATCGATAAGAATACGTTTGTTCTCAAAATTAAAGAAAAACATAAACTTTTTTCAAAACACAGTTTAACTTTGCTCAGCCATCAAATAAAAGGACATGTTAGTCGGTGGTGAAGGTCCTCGAAAATTAACGGAGGATGAAATAGAGCATATCCTCCATGCGATACCACATCCAGATGCTTTGACGAAGAGACATTCTGAGGTTGCAAGGAATCAAATAGTTGCATTAATCAGAGAAGAATTATCTGTAATCGAACTCGTTCCAGATGGTATTGAAGAATTCATTGAACATATTGTTGGTCAATTTAACGCTGCTAGAATCAAGCCAGGATCAATGGTAGGACTGTGGGCTACCGAATCACATGGAAATAAGATTCAACAGGATTCTCTAAACACTGTACATAAGGCAGGCTCTGCTGATTCAAGAGGTGCAGGTGGTGCAGTCGACAGGATGAAAGAGCTACTGCTCAAACATGCATCAGCCACATCATCAGAGAATGACTCTTGTACAATCGTGTTTAAAGATATTCAAACAAGGCAGAGCATCAAGTTAGAAAAACATGCTGAGATTGTCTTCATTGACATTGCAAGTCTGTTGAGTACTGCCAATCCTTACATCATTGAATATCAGACAATCCTATTTCCAGACGAAGTCCTTCCATCTTGGTATTCCCCATTCTGCAATATACTCAACGTTCCTTTGCCAGACACAAGCAATAAGAACCGTAAGATCCTTCGTCTGTTCCTTGATATTGAACATATGGTAGAGCTGAAGGTTGTGATGAGTGATGTGAGGAAGGCATTACTGGCGTATAACTCTAAGGTGTTGAACTTCTATAACTCTCCTCTCTATCAGGGTATTGTAGACATTTGGGCCATTGAAGATGAAGTTCATAACGTTGGTTTAGACATGAAGGGAGATATGGAAGTAGACATTTTCAACTTGCTTTATGGTTTAGCCGAAGGTTTACATAAGCTCGGAGTGAAAGGAATTCCTGGAATTAAAGATGTTGAACCTGCCAAAGTAGATATTTGGCAGATGTTGACGAAGGATCAGCCATCGAAGAAGGTGAGAGATAACGTTTATGAGTATAAGATCTATGTACCCAGTAGAGCTCTACTGAGTTGGGAGAGAATTCTACAGATGTTTAACTTCTTCAAGATCGATGTTGTTGATTATGATGAAGCGAATAGTACTTATATGGTGTTGGATGGTAAGACTGCTCCTCCTCATGATATTATAGCAAAAGCTTTAAAGGAAGATAAACAAGTTGATGCTGAATATCAGAAGGAAGCAATCGCAGAGAAGAAGAGAATATTCACAAGACCTATGACACCAGACAGACCATCCTATTGGGCAGAGTTCTGGTACGGTAGAACAACAGGAACCAACTTGAGAGAGATTTTAATGAGAGAAGATGTAGAACCTCGGCTTACAACATCTAATAAGCCGTATGAAGTGTTGCAAATCTTTGGAATAATAGCTGCAAGAAGAGTTCTTCTTGAAGAGATCTATAAGTCCTACCAGGGCGGAAGGGAAGAGCCAGCATTTAATGCAAGACACATGTCACTTCTTCCAGACTTTACTACCTATACTGGAATCCTCCTACCTAACAACAGTTTAGCAGTCCAAGATAGATCGACATTGAGTAAGGCGACATTTGCTAGACACTTTGATACTTTGATGAGTACTGCCATGGGAGTTTCAGAGAATCTCGCAGATGTTTCGAGTGCCATCATGGCAGGTGTTAGATTGCGTATTGGTCCTCGTGCATTCGAATATGAAAACATTATCAATCATGGTGTTTCTGCAGAAGAGATTAAGCGTGCAACACAGACAGGAACCAAATCATCTGAAGAAATCGACAAGGTCATGCAAACCATCATGGCTACAACTGATGATGAGCCACTCTTCGGAGGTGACATTGAAGAAGGCGAAGCGCTTGATGATGAAGAAAATGAAATTTACGATGAAGAAATCATCGCAAACATTGCTAAAGGAGTAGAGAAACCAGAAATGGAAGATGAGGTTGTCATTCGTGATGATGACATGGCAGACGTTCCAGTGCCAGAAGTTGAAGAAGAGGAAGGATCATTAGATATACCTACCATTCCTACCATAGTACCGAATCGTGATAAACAAGTATCAAGTGCTCTAAGAGCGACAGTGAACAGGTTTAAACAACCCATTAAACAAGCAGTTGCAGATGTTAAAGTTGATTTGAAGAAGAGCAAATCTCAATGTAGCAAGAGTGATAACTTTGTTTCCACGACGACTGCTCGTAAGTTCACTTCGCAAGACTTAGATGAAATAGAAGATCTTGCTGATTGAGAAAATGTCGAAGATAAGACATCCTACTGATGGAGCGAAGATCTTTCAAGGAACTCCATCATTCGATTCTCCTCGTAAAACAACTACACAACAAGGAGATTCTACCCAGCAAGGAGATAGTAAAAAAGCTCAAAGCGGAGGTTGGTTTCTTCCATATCTGATTGGTTTTTTAAGTGGTATGCTGGTTGCATATGTTATCACTATACTTATCGGTTATATTATCAATAAGACTGCTGGAGACGCATCGTTCTATAGAACTGCTTTCTACGGTTATCTCATCGGTTGTCAAGGACCTGGAGCATCGTCAACTACAGTGAATGCTTAAAATTTACCGTCGGAAATTCTTGCCAACCGCTATAAAAATTCCAAGAATTCAACTTTAACAGTATTAAGAACTGTAAATTATCTATTGAACTCGGAACCTGGCTCAACCCTTACGGGCACCCTTCACCGTGAGCCTTAACCACTCCGTCCACCGCTCCGCGCCTTGTGGCTCTTCGAGGGTAATATC
>Ga0134126_10001175_pt1 | contig 33209 bp, 40 predicted proteins | sample KB31752_FD_96881 | JGI IMG/M metagenome (GOLD analysis project Ga0134126, IMG submission 96881) | Terrestrial soil microbial communities with excess Nitrogen fertilizer from Kellogg Biological Station, Michigan, USA - KB3-175-2 | ecosystem: Environmental > Terrestrial > Soil > Unclassified ...
CGGACGCACAGCTCCATTGGGGATGTGACACCCCAGGAGTTCATCAACACCTATCAGGACGGGGCTCGCGTGGCACAGAAGTCAACTTCGTTGGCGGTGGTGTAACAAATGGGGGAAGGTCAACGCTTCGATCTCGGGATCAATGGGCGGCACAGAAGCATGCAACGTGCACAATGCCATCCTTGATCTCCGGACCAGCGCCCACCGCTTCCGCCTATTCGCAAAGTGCGGGGCTGAACTTCCCTTCAGTCGAGTCAACGCTTTGATGTTCAGCACATCGCGTACACACCACGTGCCAAGGCTTGGCAAACGGACTTCATACGAGTGAAGGCTGACTGGACTTGCCGCTGGATTTGAGGATGCACGGACTTCGGTGGAACGCCGTCTACCAGAATAACTTCAATGGTTACGACTTGCGATAGAAAGATCGGTTGTCCAATCTGGCTGATGATCCAAACCGTCACGTCGTGTATGCCATGCACTTTCTTATGAATGCCTTTCGCCAACGAGCCATAGCCGGATGAGATGCCTCTATATCTTCTAGTCTTGAAAAAGACCACGTGTAGGTGAGCCCGCAAAACTGTGAGATATTCTCAGTGATCGGCTCCTCCAACGGATTAACCGGTCTTGTACTGCCTACCGTTTGTCCCTATCTTGAGGTCGGGGGAAAATCAACGAAAGCTCTCACCAATGCTGTTGCGGAATGCTACAGCTGAAGCGGAGCGGCCAAACTATGAGATGCGATTTCAACAAACGTGGCAACACTTACTAAGGACTGCTGGAGGTTCGTGCGGTCACGAGGACCAGTTTCCTGTTTTACTTCACGGCTCAACAGATTCGAGGCAGTTGCTCGCCCGACAACAGATCAAGTACACGATGCGTGCCGACAACAGTCTGCAGAACGACCATCGATGGATCGCAACTCGTGACAACACCGATCTGAGCCGCCTGCTTCGCCGCTTCATGCCGGTGCATGACGGCCAGCGCGGCTTCGGCCTGTGACGCCGGCACTATCGCGACGAATCGGCCCTCGTTCGCCACATATAATGGATCGAGCCCCAGCAGTTCACAGGCTCCACGCACTGATTCGCTCACCGGAATGGCCGCCTCATCCACCGTCATACCGATCTCCGCCGCTTCAGCCAGTTCATTCAGCACACTGGCCAACCCACCGCGTGTCAGATCCCGCATGCAATGAATCTCGATATCGCTTTGGATCAGATCACTCACTATTTGGTGCAACGGCGCTGAATCGCTTTCCACGTTGCCGTCGAACGTCAGTCCTTCCCGCACGCTGAGCACAGCCACCCCGTGGGAACCGAGATCACCGCTCACAAGGATCGCATCGCCAGGCTGTATCAAGGTCGGCAACACGCGAACGCCGGCCGGCACCAGACCCACCCCGGACGTGTTGATGAAAATTCCGTCGCCCTTGCCGCAATCCACAACCTTGGTATCGCCGGTGACGATCGGCACGCCCGCCTCCCGGGCGGTTTCAGCCATTGAGATCACGACTCGTTGCAGCACGTCCAGACTCAATCCTTCTTCCAGAATGAATGCGGCGCTTAGATACAGAGGCTTGGCGCCGCACATGGCCAGATCGTTGATCGTCCCGTTTACTGCCAAACTCCCAATGTCACCTCCGGGGAAAAACAGCGGACGCACCACATAGGAATCGGTGGTGAAGGCGAGGGTCCCTTTCTCGACTTGCCAAGTCGCGCCGTCGTGCAGGGCCTCCAGCATGGGATTTTGAAAAGCCCGCACGAATACGTCTTGAATCAACTCCTGCATGAGCCGTCCACCCCCGCCATGCGCAAGTTGAATGGTTTGTTTTGATGCGATCAGCAAGGGACAGGCCAGCTCAAAGGGTTTGTTGTCATCCACAGTCGTTCGCTCTCTCTTCCCGTCTAGGCTCTAGCTGAGGCATGGGAGCGGTATTGATAGTAGGCGGCGCAGGCCCCTTCGCTTGAAACCATCGGCGCACCTAGTGGTTGCTCCGGCGTGCAACGGGTCCCGAAGGCCGGGCAGTCCGGCGGTTTGAGCAAACCTTGAAGGACTAATCCGCTCCGGCATTCCGGATCTTCAATGCCTTCGGTGAGCTGCTCAAGTTCCCGCTGAAACTTCAGCTCAGCATCATAGGCACGGTAAGCTGATTTGAGACGGAGTCCGCTTGCCGGAATTTCGCCGATGCCACGCCAGGTTCGAGGAGTCGGTTCGAAAACCTCATTGACGAGGGACCTGGCCTGTCGGTTCCCTTCCCGACCGACCGATCGCGTATATTGGTTCTCGATCTCGACCCGTCCCTCCTCCAACTGGCTGACCAACATGGCTACGCCTTCGAGCACATCGAGCGGCTCGAATCCGGTCACGACGATCGGAACGCGATACCGTTGGGCAATGGCCTCGTACTTCTCATAGCCCATCACGGTACACACATGACCAGCTGCAAGAAACCCCTGGATCCGATTTTGAGGAGACGACAGGATTGCTTCCATCGCCGGAGGCACCAGCACATGGGCGATCAGCAAACTGAAGTTCGTGATTCCCAACTGCTTCGCTTGCGTGACCGCTATGGCCCAGGCCGGTGCAGTCGTTTCAAATCCCACGGCAAAACAGACGACCTCACGATCAGAATTTTTGCGAGCCAATTCGAGCGCATCCAGCGGCGAATAGATGATCCTGACATCTCCGCCTGCCGCCTTCACGCCGAACAGGTCGCCGTGGGAACCGGGAACACGCAACATATCGCCGAACGAGCAGAAGATTACGCCAGGCGCGAATGCGATGCAGGCCGCCTGATCGATCAGGGACACCGAAGTCACGCAGACCGGACAGCCCGGTCCATGGACGAGCGTAAGGTCCCTTGGCAACAAGCTGTCGAGCCCGAACCGGACAATCGCGTGGGTCTGCCCCCCACAGACTTCCATGATCGTCCAAGGCCGACGCACTGTCTTCTTGATCCGCTCCGCCAGCGCCGTCGCCACGGCGTGATCGCGAAATTCATCCACGTACTTCATGATCGTAACTCTCCGCAACCTCGTCGCTCGACATCAAACCCACGATTCGCTGAGGATCAATTTTGGTCTTTGAGGAGACAGATAAACTTGGCGTAGTGAGGCATCAGTACTCGCCCTTGTGAATTCTGCGCCGTCTCAACGGCCTGCGACTCACAGGCAGGCGTTGAGTAACTGGGTTGCGCATCGACTGTCCGATGCAGCCGCTGGCTCGGGACGCGCTATGCTTCTTGAACCACGCGCATGTTGCCCTTCACGAAGCCGCTCTCGAACACGTCGTTATGCAGCTTCTACTTCGACGTGATCGCATGTGGAGGCCGGAGCTGGAATCGGTTGACCCTCTTCCTTCAATCCCTTTATCGGACCCTTCCAACCGTCGCAAGTTCGAGTGTCGCCTCTTACCTCTCGCAGTTCACTCCTTGCCGAAAGGGAGGGAACAGATAGCAGGGATAGTTTCAATAGGCGGAGCGCGAAATTGTGGACAATGACTCATGAAGAGCGACTTATCACTTTCTCTTCGGATCAATGTGCTTCGTCCATTCATCCATCGTCGTAACCGGATGAATTGTGCCGGTTTGGGTCGGGGCCAACGGTTCGAAAAACTCCAAGAGTGACTGATAGTCCTTGGCCTGAACGGTGATGTAGTAAGTATGTTCCGTGGCGGCGACATAGGCACTCAGGATCTTTACTCCTTTCTTGGCGGCGAGATCCCGCTTAGCCCAGAACTCGTTGAGCATCGTGGCTCCCTCGTTACTTCTTCCCGGGCAATTCTCAGGCGTGTGCGTCCAATGAGCTACAAACACCATCCCATCGCTGTCATTCATAATTCGTCCTCCTCCTTGATCATCTGTCTCTCGATCTTGCCGTGAAGCTTGCTGAGGATCCATTTTGGAATTCGACCTTGTTGGCGGCATTGTCAATATCAATACCCACCAGCCGTCCGCTCGAATCGTAATCGAGCATGACGAGCTTCATGGTTTAAACCTTCGAGTTGAATCAGAAGCCGCCAGGTCCGTGTAGGTCTGCAACGTTCGTCGCGCTGCTTCCTCATCCAACCGACTGATGGCAAAGCCGACATGGACGATGACGTAGTCACCCACCTTGGCTTCCGGTACCAACGCTAATGAAACGGATTTCGTGACTCCTCCGAACGACACCGTCGCTGTGCGAAGCGTGTCCTCTTCGATGTTTAAGACTTGTCCTGGGACCGCGAGACACATCTTATGGGCACCTTCCCTACTGACCATCAATTGGTTTGAAGCGACTACTGCCTGACCTAGAGACAGCCCGCCGTCGTTGGGTGGAACCAACGCATGGCCATACACAGTGAACCCCGCGTTGTTCTCCAAACGTTGTCTGACAAGGGAGAGGAGCAGCCGATTCTGAAAATAGCCGCCGGTCATGACGACACGAGGCAGGCCGGCCTCTTGAGCCAGGCTGACAGTTGCCGTGGCAAGGCCCGCATGAAACCGAGCAGCAATCTTATCAGGATTAGTGCCTCTGCGAAGATCATCGAGTAAGGCGTTGATCATAGGACGCCAATCGGCCATCCGCTTAGTATCAGGGCTATCACTGAGCACCACATCCATCGGATACCCTTCCATGCTCATTATGCCTTCATCTGCTCCTCGCTCCGCGGCAAACTGGACTGCCATCGCCACCTGCCCTTCAAAGGACGCTTGTGAGCACAATCCAGTGAGTGATGCTACTGCGTCGAAGAGTCGCCCCATGCTCGTCGTCCATGGCGACGCTAAGTCGGATCTGAGCAGGCTCCCCAACTACGCACGCTGATTCTCCGTCACCTTCCAAGAAGGCAGACGATGTACCAGCATCTCTTCTCCCATGAGTCCCCACAGTACCGCTGCGGCAGACCGGTTTGGCTCTCGCATGGCTGCTTCCCCACCAGGCAAGCGAAAGGGTCGGAGATGCGCAAACCGGCTGAACTGCAGGTAGCTCGCAATCAAAAACTCTCCGCCCCAAACCCGCCCGTCTCCTCCATACCCCGCCCCGTCCCAGGCGATTCCCAGCACATCACCGTCAAGCCTGTGTTCCGCCATACAGAAAGCCACATGGGCATGGTGATGCTGCACGGGAACCAGAGGAACTAAAAGAGCTTCGCTCAACATTCTCGCAAAGGCCGTCGATCGATAATCAGGATGTAAATCGCAGGCGACAGCCTGCGGTGTGACCCGGAGCATTCGCTGGAGATCTTCGACGGCTTGTCGGAAGGCTCTGTCCGACTCGACGGTAGAAAGGTCACCGAGATGCTGGCTGAGCACGACGCGATTGCCGGTAAGAAGGGCAGCGGTGTTGCCGGCAACATCACACCGAGATAGGGATTGCCAGGCGCCACAGCTTCAGCAAGGACTGCATCCTGCCGCTTACGCGCTAAGACGATCGGCGCCTGCGGTGAGCAGAGCAACGTCTCCTCATCGGAGGACAGCTGGCAGTAGGCTCGAGCCATCTCGATTGACGGAAACAGCACCGCAAATGGTTTCTCCGGTCTTCGTTTCCGATCGCGTAATCGCCGGACGTCCTCCTCCGACTTCGCATCGACCCAAAGTTGGAAGCCGCCCAATCCCTTTATCGCGACAATAAGTCCTTCATCGAGCATGACTTCAGTCCTCCGCAAGGCCTCCTCACCATCTGCGACTTTGTGACCCTGCATATTCCACAAGAACAAGTGAGGGCCGCAGGCAGGACAGGCGATTGGTTCCGCGTGAAAACGTCGATCTGATTCGGTGGAATACTCGACGCGACAAGCGGAGCAAAGGTCGAATCCGACCATGGTCGTGTTGGACCGATCGTAAGGAATCGCTGTGAGCAGGCTATAGCGTGGGCCGCATTGTGTGCAGGTGAGGAACGGGTACCGAAATCGGCGGTCATTGGGATCGACGAGCTCGCGGCGACAGTCCACGCATGTGGCCAGATCGGGCGGGATGACAAGAGCGCGTTGACCGGATTCAGCGCTCCGTTCTATCGAAAAACCGGCATCGTCGAGCACAGGAACGACACTCGTGCTCATCGTCTCTATAGAAGCTGAGGGCGGTACGCCGATGCGCATCCTCTGAAGAAATATCTCCACAACCGGTACGGCCCCTTCTACTTCGATCACCACGCCGTTTCTTGTGTTCTTAACCCACCCAGTCAACCCCAACTCGGATGCCAGTCGATAGATGAACGGACGGAATCCCACACCCTGTACCGTTCCTTCCACCTCGACCCGCATGCGCTGACAAAGAACCTCGCTCATTCTTTTACCACCAATTCGTGGATGACCACTTCCGGCTCGATTGATCCTACAACCAATAGTCCTCCACAAACAGAACAGGCCTCCAGGGATTGTGTGACTGAAATACCTCGCCGACATTGCGGACACCAGGCATCACACAAGACAGAGATGATCTCCAATGTCACGCCTTCGGCTTTGGTGCCGCGAGCTGCCAACATAAATGCTGTCTGCAACGCTGACTGATCATGAGTCAATAGGTGAGACAGCGCACTGACTTTCAGTCGCACTGCGGATAGCTTACCGTCCAGAGTTTCACCCAACTTGGTTTCCACAACCTTTATGACGTGCGTCATGAGATGGAATTCATGCATGACACACTTCACATTCCCTGATGATCTGCCCTACGATTTCATCCAACGCCCTGGCCACAGAGGACGACAACACCTGGCCTGCCTCCATATTGCCTGCTTCGATCCCGTAGACGATAACTCTAGCCGGGAGGACTCTCATTGTACGGGCCAACTCCAGCGCATCCACTGTACCGATGGCATGGCTTGAGCGAGGAAAGAGTTGGTTACTGATCGGGTTGTCCGAGGCATCGAGTCGGTGGATCGTGCCCGGAGTTTGTCCGCTGCGCGCTGCATCGATGAGAATCACAACTCGCACGCCTTTCATCAGCTCTATGAGGTCCACTCCCGCCATCTCCGCTTCGATCACTTCAGCGCGGTTGCCTACGACTTGTCGAAGTCAGCGAGCAGCTAGAAGGCCGACCGCATCATCTCCTCTTAGCTCATTACCAAGGCCAATGATCCGAATGGAGGAAGGGTTAGAATTATCATTCCTCACGCACTGCCCTCTCGCCTGATCTCCAGATTCAAAAAATGCGCCGCGCAGGAAATGCAAGGATCGTAGCAACGGATGACCCGTTCACAAGCCAAGGCCGCCTCCTTATCGGAGAGATGCAAGAGACGCGGCATGAACTGGCGTAAGTCCTGTTCGATGCGAGATTGGTTCTGCGAGGTCGGCGGAACAATCTTGGCTTCACGGACCACACCGTCGCTGTCAACCCGGTATCGATGATAGAGAATGCCTCTGGGCGCTTCGGTGCAGGCCATACCGGTACCTGGTCGAACAACGACCGGTGTCGCCGGTAGGGGCGGAGGCTCATATCGCTCGATGAGCCGCAATGATTCCTCCAACGCGTAAAGAATTTCGACCGAGCGCGCGATGATGCCGTGAAACGGATTACGCAAGGGCAGCGCGATTCGCCTGTCTGCCAGGACCTGCCTGGCCAGCGGCGTGAGATGGTCCTGATTCAAGTTCAGACGCGCAAGGGGGCCGACCAAATAGGATGAGCCTTGCAGCGCGCAGTGAAGAGCGTTGGAATAGGCCACCTGATGCTCGATGAAATGTTGTTCGAATTCGCTCGCAGAAATTTGTAGACCACTGGAGGCGACGACCCGCGCTTCATTAAAGGGATACTCATCGGGGTGTCGGAGTGCGACGTAATTGTAATCCTGCGCAAAATCGGGATACTCGAAATTTGAGACCCAACGTACTATTTCCACCGCCGCATCGCGCGCCCATAACAGTTCATCCTTCAACGCTTCCAGCTCACGCCGCAGCGGCACCCGCGAGAAGCCACCGACCTTCACGGAGACTGGATGAACGGCACGGCCGCCAAGCAACGTCATAATCGCATTGCCTGCCTTCTTGAGTCGCAGGCCTCGGGTGACCACCGCCGCATGATCTTTGGCCATTGCAATGGCACTGTCGTACCCAAAAAAATCAGGCGCTTGGAGCAGATAGACATGCAGGGCGTGACTCTCGATCCATTCTCCACAATAGAGAAGCCGGCGCAGATCGCGTAGTGCGCCATCGACTCGCAGACCGAACACCTGCTCGATCGCATGCACGGCGCTCATCTGGTAGACGACCGGGCAGATGCCGCAGATCCGAGCCACGATGTCCGGCACTTCAGTATAATGCCGTCCCTGCAAGAAGGCCTCGAAAAATCTTGGCGGCTCAAAGATCTTGAGTTCCACGTCTTGGACTGTTTCACCTTTCACCGTGACGCGCAGTGCGCCTTCGCCCTCCACGCGCGCCACCATATTGACGGCGATGGTCCTCGTCTTCGCTTTTTCTTCAGGCATGGAGTCCTCAACACTCGCAAGCGAGGTGCGCTTTGCGCGTCATGTCTTGCTCTCCCAGATATCGCTCTCAGCGCGAAAGGGCGACACGTATCCGTTGATGCCACGAAACCGACGCATGACTTCGACCGGGATTAATTGTAATTCGTCATGGAAGTGCCTCGCGAGCGATGCCGTGTTGGGTGGAAGGGCTGACCCCTTTCGTGCGCCTTCGCTGGAGCCGAAACAGCCATAACAGTCGCGGCCCATACTTGGACATATGGCGCCGCAGCCGGTCCTGGTCACCGGGCCGAGACAAGGCAGCCCCTTCGCGACCAGTACACAAATTATTCCTCGTCGCTTGCACTCCAGACACAGACTGTCGACAGACAAACGAGATCAGACTCCGGCCACCAGATCCGTAATGACGCGCAGGAGTTGGCCCTTATCGATCGGGCAGCCCCACAGTTCGAAATCCACATGGACATGTTCCGAGATGGGCGTAGATGTACCGAGGCTCTGAATATATTCCGGGCTCGGGTAGACTTCGCGCTTGAACGATTCGACATCGGCCCAGTTCCGCAATGCTTGAATGCCGCCGGCCGTCGCACAGGCTCCGATCGTGATCAACACCTTCGTTTGTTGTCGGACGGCGAGAATACGATGGGCATCCTCCGCCGTCGTAATCGATCCTTCCACCAGAGCGATATCGTACGGGCCCGGCCTCATGTCGCTGGAAGCCTCAGGGAAATAGGCAATGTCCAGTATCCGACCTAATGCAAGCAGGTCTTCCTCAAGATTCAAGATGCTGAGCTGGCACCCGTCGCAGGAGGCGAACTTGAATACGGCCAGTCTTGGCCGCTGCCGCTCATCAGGGTTGAACATCGCTTCGCCTCACACTCCCGTCCGCCCTAACCAGGGCTCGACTCGGTCATATCGCATGATCGGGCCGTCTTTGCATACAAAGTACGGACCCATCTGGCAATGACCGCACAGGCCGATCCCACACTCCATGTGGCGTTTCAGCGAGACATAAACGGCCGTCTCCGGAACTCCGCGCCTTATTAGGTAGGATGGGCACGCCCAGACGCATCATAATTTCAGGTCCGCACAGCAGCACGATGGTCTTCAGCGGGTCGATCGATACCAGCTCGAACAGTTCTGTCACCACGCCGATGTGATACCTCCAACTCTTGTCCGGTTGATCGCTGGTCAGCAACACTTCTGTATCAGGAGAGCGCCGCCATGCATCGAATCGCTCGCGATAGAGGAGGTCGTGCGGCGTCTTGACGCCGTGCAGTATTTTGACGGACCCATATTGCGCTCGCCGACGGAAGATGTACTCGATGGCCCCTACCACCGGAGCGCAACCCAGGCCGCCCGTGACAATCACGACGTCGCGGCCACGCGCCTCCTCCAGCGGCCAACCTTGTCCGAACGGGCCTCGGACGCCCAAGACATCACCCGGCTGGAGACCGGCGATCGCTTTGGTGATTCGACCCACAGCTCGGATGGTATGATCCAGCAACTCCGGCGCATCCGGGTCCGAAACGATGGAAATCGCCACCTCCCCAACTCCGAATAGATAAACCATATTGAACTGGCCGGTCTTGAATCGAAATCGGCGCTGCATCTGCTCGTCGACAAACTGCAAGCGGTAGGTGTTGATGTCTTCGGCTTCCCGGATCTTCTCGACAATAGTCGCCGGATGGATGACATAGGGGTTCGCTATTGAATCAGCCTCGACCTGCACGGTTAGGTGCCTTCTACCGGTCGTTCAGTGACCGACGACCGGCTGCCCGATGTCAGCCAAGCCGACAACTCCTCGGTCAAATCGATACCAACCGGGCACCATGTGATGCACCGGCCGCAGCCGACGCAGCCGGACGTGCCGAATTGATCGATCCACGAGGCGAGCTTATGGGTCAGCCACATCCGGTAGCGATCTTTGATCGTGGGGCGAATGTTCTTGCCGTGGATGTAGCCGTGCTCTTGCGTAAAACAGGAATCCCACAATCTGGCGTGCGCGGTTTGTTGGTGCGAAAGATCCGGCGTCTCTTCGACTGTATGACAAAAACAGGTCGGACAGACCATCGTGCAATTCGTGCAAGCGAGGCATCGTCCCGCCACATCGTTCCATCGTGGATGTTCATGGGCATCGTACAGAGCTTGAGGCAAGCGAGCGTGATCCAGTCGGCGGACTTGGCTTCGAGCACAGGCATCGATGCATTTCGCCGCTTCGCCGATCAGTTCCTCCGAGGCGGGAGACAGTGAGATAGCTTCCAGCACATGATGGCCAGCCTCGCTGCCCGCTTCGACGAGTAACCGGTCGTCCACTTCCGTCAAAGCGAGATCGAAGCCGGTTTGTGCGCGAGGGCCGGTCTCCATCGACGCGCAGAAACAGGTCACTAGGGCCCTCGTGCAGTTTACGGCTATCACGAAAAGTCCTTCGCGGCGAGCCGCGTAGTAAGGATCCCGATAGGCATCGTTCAAAAAAATCCGATCTTGAATGGCGAGCCCGGCGAGATCGCAGGCGCGAGCCCAATGACCGCCACCTTCTCCGGTTGAGGCATCATCTGACGCGCTGCAAACCCATCCTTCGTCCGCTCGATCTGCAAGAGCGGCTCACGTGGCGCAAAGGCGAACGACTTCAGCGATTGCGGCCCGTGGACGACACCGAAGATTTCGGTGGAACGGGTCTGTTCCAATCGATAGCACGCCGGTTCTTGGTGATCGCGCCGCCGATCGGCAAATCCGACACGAACCGGATTGACTCCCACACGACAGACCCGTCACGCACAGTGAGCCCGACAACTCGATATCCCTTCACACTCAAGACATCGAGCAATCGTTGTAGGTCGGCTTTTTGTAGGACGCCGCAGTGTTCGCCAGCCATCGCCATAATACAAATCCTAGTTCCCGCCGTGACAAAACACGAGATCTCATTGCCATGGTAAGGACTCTGCTGGGCTTGCGCAAGGCGGGAATTCCGGCAGCCTCTTCCTTCACTGCAATACGGCTATGTTGGCTTGATTTTTCGCGAACGACGGTTATCTTAATAACTGAGCGGAGGCCTCGGTGAGAGGAACAGTCAAGCGAACTGAGGTCGAGCGTTGGGGCGGTGAGCAGGCCCGTCGGTGCTCAGCGGGAAGCCTAAAACCCCTCCAAGACCTCCACCTTTCACAAACAGCTCTCTGGACCTACCTCCGCTCTCGTCTTGTTTTCATTTTTCTCGTGTGGTCTTCTCCAAACAATTTAGGTAGATCAAAAACCATGGAGATGTGATCTTTGGAGGTTTATTCGTTGGAATGGTCGGAGGGGGGAACTTGAAACAAGCATTTGATCAACAAGAACACAAAAAAACGGCCCGCTCTTGTGTGGACTACGGGGGGCGTTCTCTGATCGGAATCAAGTTCGGCAATCCTTCAGTCGCCTAAGGCTGATTGCCCCGCGTCTCAATCTTCCTTTCGGCCTGCACTTACGGCCGTGCCTAGTGGCACCGACGATCGATAACGCGTCCCTTGAACCTTGACTCCGCTACTGACACGGCGCCCGCGTCCTTTTGTACGCTGGCTGCACAAGAGCGAGCCACCAACTTGAAACTGCCGACATACCTACACTCAGGCCACCTCCTTCAGTTCTTAAGCTAATCACGGTCTGTGAAGAATCAACGGAGGCAAGATGCGCCACTATCGTGCAGCTGTAGCATAATCGAACCAGATGAAGCAGGAAACTCAGCGGAGAAATCGCCCAGCCTTCTCGTTGCTCACCATCCTGAGATGTCGAAAGAAGCGACAGCTGCTCAGGGTGTCTGACCCGTAATGCCACAGACAATCTCTTTTTTCCTTGAAAGACCGATGCACACCAACCATCTAACGTATCGGTTTTCAAGAGGACCCCGTATGGTCTTTTGATCCAGGCCTTTGGCACCATCGATGCACGAACATCGGAATGAGGCTCGACCCTTCATTAACTCAGACAAGAAGCAATGATCATAAGCGGACTGACAAAACCCAAAGGATTAAATTTAAAATTCCCTGAGTAGAACGGTTGGGTTCATCAACCTGAGCCTTCACTGAAAGGAGGGCCATGATGCTTCGCCATCCGCGCTACCTCGAAATTCCCTGGGAAGTTCATTGGAATCAGAAAGAAAGCGAGCCCCATCATCATGTGCTGCTCATGCTTATCCTGATCCTCATGGCGATGTTCTTGATCGGAGTCGGCGTAACAAGCGGTCTGATGTAGCCCCGTGAACCCAGTGAAGGAAAGAGCAAAGGTGTGACGTTCAAGAATCGAGAAGAGGCTGGCCGTCGGCTCGTTGAGCGATTGATCCAATACCGTAGCGATCCAACAGCCATCATCTTGGCGCTTCCACGTGGTGGGGTGGCCGTCGGTTATCAGATGAGTCGGGGACTGCATCTTCCGCTGGACGTCTTCATCGCTCGAAAGCTGGGAGCACCTGATAATCCCGAGTATGCATTAGGGGCGGTGGGAGAGACAGGGACTGTGTACTTGAACCCCGAGGCGATGGCCGCATTTCACCTCTCACGATCCGACCTCCAGACGTCTATTCAGGCGCAGCAACAGGAGATCGTCCGACGCCAAAACCTCTATCGACAGGGCTGGCGATTACCCACGCTCACCGACCGCATCGTCCTTCTCGTAGATGATGGCATTGCTACCGGCTCGACGTTCTTCGCATCCGTCCAATCCATCAGGCATCTCAAACCAGCCCGACTGATTGGAGCCATTCCGGTTGGTCCGGCAGAGACCATCCGAGACACCCGCACACAGGTTGATGACTTGGTGGTCCTTGCCACACCGGACCCGTTCTGGGCCGTGGGTAACCACTATATGGACTTTGCACAGGTCAGCGATCACGATGTGGTGGAGTATTTAAACCTAGCTGAGGAAGCACTGCGAGAGAGATCACCGCCACCCTTCGCTTAAATCCGACTCCCTGATCCTGTGCCGATTCAGCGGCAATAGGAGAAACAAGGGACCGCTCCACATCCACTGTTTTGAGTGTTGGATGGGAAAGGACATGGCATGAGAGTCGTCATCGGCATCGATTGGTCGGATCAGGCGTTCGCTGCCGTCACCCAGACGTTTCAACTCTATCACCCAACGGATGTCACGCTGGTCCACGGCGTCGATTTAGGGATTTTGAAACATCCGTTCGTGGCTCAAGCAGGCAACGTGCAAGGGTACGATGAGTTCCGCAATGCGATGGTCGCTTCGGGAACTCAACTGCTGGAGCGCGCCGCCGCCATGGTACCGGCACAGGTTGCGTCGATCAGGAAGGTGAACGAAATCGGCAGTCCCGCCGAACTCATCCTCGACAGCGCCGAAAACCTCTCAGCCGAGTTGGTCGTCGTCGGCGTGCGTGGACGAAGCCGTCTGTCAGAGGTTGTTCTTGGCAGCGTGTCCCATAGGGTTCTTCTGCATACCTCTCGTCCGACCCTGATCGTGAGAGGGGCAGCGCGCAAGGTTCAGCGGGTGCTCGTCGCCATCGAGGATCGAGACGATGCCGACCGAGTCGCGAAGTGGCTGACGCACCACCCCTTTGCAGATCCCACCGAGCTCTGCGTGCTGCATGCCCTCGTTCCGATCGGAGTCGACGACCCCTATGACGCGCTGGGAACCGGGACATGGTGGGAGGGCGCGGAGCGCTATGCGAATGAACTCGTCCAATCGACCGCCGGTAAACTCTTGAACTCTCGTTATACAGTGAGCACGAACGTCGCCGCGGGTAACCCCTCCGCGGTGATTGAACGGGAGGCCAAGGGTAGGGATTTAGTGGTCGTCAGCTCCCATGGACGCAAGGGTCTTTCTCGTTTTCTCTTGGGGAGTGTGTCCCATGCCGTTGTGCATCACGTGACCTGTCCGGTGCTAGTCCTCCGATGAAAGGGTCGAAGATGAAGACAACTCTATCTCTCGCGCTGACACTTATTTCCTTCTCGGCTTCGGTGGCCGTTGCTCAAGTGATCCGGGGTGACTCCAAATCCGGGCAAGGCGTGTATGAGCAACAATGTCTCCGTTGTCATGGAGCCAAACTGGATGGAAATGGACCGGACAGCCAAGATCTGATTGTTCCACCAGCCAATCTTCGATCTCAAACCAGTCGTTCTAAAACCGATTGGGAATTATTGGTGGCAATCTCGAACGGTGTGCTGTTCAGCCCGATGCACAGCTTTCGCGGTAAGTTGACGGATCAGCAAATGCTGGATGTGTTGTCCTATATCAGATCCGTGTCACCACCCGACACCAGTAGCTAATCCAAGGCACTACCCGCATCCTCCATAGTGAAGTTCTCGGAGCGCAATGCGATTCGTTCGCCCTCTCTATCTTCCTCCTTTTGAGGCCGATCACACTGAGTCCGGCTCCCTCATCATGCGCGATGGGACAACCGCCGCAATTCGACCGGCCGAACCGACCGATATACCGATGATGCAACAGCTCATCGGTCGGTTATCCCCTGAATCGAGACGCCACAGATTTTTCTCGGAAAGCCTTCCGTCGTCGGACAGTATTGCTGCCTTGTGTCGTTCCTCTAACCCACGTTCGCGGTTCACGTTGATCGTGACGCGAGTATGGGAGGGCAGAGCCCATATTATCGCCGCTGGGTCTTACTGGGCGAGGGACGGGCAGACGGCGGAAGTTGCCATGGCCGTGGACGACGAGTTTCATGGAAAAGGCCTAGGCACTCTGTTGCTGGAACGACTGGCCCTAGTCGCCATCCGACACAGCTTTACTCACCTTTGGGCGGTCACTCACGTTGACAATTTGGCCATGCGCGAAGTCTTCCGGGAATCTGGATTTACTGCCCATGAAGCCTACGAAGGCGATGACATGCAAGTCGAGTTGTCGTTGATCCCCACGGAAACAACCGTTTCTCGCACGGAGGTTCGAGAACGGCTCGCCACGACGGCCTCACTCCGACCGTTTTTTCAGCCCCAGTCCGTCGCCATCATCGGCGCTTCTCATGATCCGAACAAGATCGGCTATCGACTGCTCGATGCCATAACGGCCGGCCTGTTTCGAGGCGGCGTCTACCCTGTCAACCCCAAAACGACCGACATCAAGGGAATCCTGACCTATCCATCCGTGCAGAATATCCCGGAGCCCGTCGATCTGGTCGTCATCTCGATCCCTCGCGACTCTGTGTCGTCCGTGATCGACGAGTGTGCCGCAAAGGGGATCAGGGCCTGCGTCATCATTACCGCTGGATTCGCAGAAGTGGGACAAGCAGGAGCGACTCTTCAGCAGCAGTTGGTCACGAAAGTCCGGCAGTACGGCATGCGAATGATCGGGCCTAATTGCTTCGGAATTCTGAATACAGACCCCAACATACAACTCAATGCCACCTTCACCACACTGTTTCCTCCACGTGGTCGTGTCGCCATGTCGTCGCAAAGTGGCGCCATCGGAATCGCAACCCTTGCCGGCGCACGGCGGTTCCACTTGGGCATCTCTTCCTTTGTGAGTGTGGGGAACAAGGCCGATGTGTCCACCAACGACCTTCTACAATATTGGGAAGAAGATCCCGCCACGGACGTGATTCTCCTTTATGTCGAATCCTTCGGCAATCCTCGCCGCTTTGCGCGTATCGCGCGGCGCGTGAGTCGTCGCAAACCGATCATAGCGGTCAAAGCGGGGCGATCTCAATCTGGGCGACGCGCGGCCGGTTCTCACACGGCCGCGCTCGCGGCCAATGATGTGGCCGTGGATGCGTTGTTTCATCAAGCCGGCATCATTCGTGCGGAATCACTCGACGACATGTTGGCCCTGGCCGCTGGTCTTTCGAATCAATCCCTACCACAAGGACGACGGATTGGAATCATCACGAACGCCGGAGGGCCCGCCATTCTCTGTACTGACGCTTGTGAGGCAGGTGCGTTGGTGGTTTCAGAACTGTCCGCACAGACCAAGGCCACCCTGGCCGCCCTTCTGCCTTCAGTCGCTGCATTAAGCAATCCAGTCGATCTGATTGCTTCTGCCACGCCGGATCAGTACGCCAAGGCGATTGAAACTCTTTTGTCGGCGGATGAGATCGATGCCCTGATCATTCTTTACATATCTGTGACGGTGGCGGACACAGTCGGCATCGCCCACGGTATCTTAGCTGGAATTGAAAAAGGGCGAAAAGCAGATGCGAAGGCCAAGCCGGTGCTCATCGGTTGGATGGCGGAAGGGGACATGGATCGTACATTTAGCTTTCAAACAGAAACTATCCCAACCTACCACTTACCGGAGACTCCCGCACTCGTGCTCAGCAAAGCTGCGTCTTATGCAGAGTGGCGACAACAGCCGACTGGTATGGTTCCTGACTTCGATGATCTGGATCTTTCAGCTGTACGACAAATCTGTGCCGACGCGATCTTTCGTCGCGGAGCGGGCTGGCTATCGACAGAAGAAACACGAAATGTCCTGAGTGCGATGAGGCTTCCTGTCCAGCCAGGCGGAGTGGCGAGAACAGCTGACGAAGCAGCAGCCTTGGCGAAGCAAGCCGGTTATCCGGTCGCCGTCAAACTGGCTTCGCATCAGATCGTCCATAAAACAGAAATTGGCGGTGTACAGCTGAATCTCGCGAGCGAAGAGGCGGTTCGCAAAGCGTTTGACTCGATGAGAACGCGGCTTATCGAAACTAACCAGCTCGATGCCATGGAAGGCGTGCTTGTGCAGCCGATGGTGACCCGCGGCGTAGAGGTTATGATTGGGGTCACCGACGATCCCTTATTCGGTCCTTTGATCGCGTTCGGCCTTGGAGGGATTCACGTCGAGATCTTCGGCGATGTCCAATTCCGCATCATCCCTCTCACCGATCGCGACGCCGCGGAAATGGTCCGAGGAGTCAAAGCCTACCGCCTGCTCACCGGCTATCGGGGATATCCACCAGCCGATCTTGAAGCCTTGGAAGACACGTTGCTACGGGTATCTCGCCTCGTTGAAGAAATTCCGGAGATCAGCGAACTCGACTTGAATCCGATCTTCGCCCTACCGCCTGGCCAAGGCTGCCGGATTGTGGATGCGAGGATACTGGTAGGATAGACAGATCCTCACCTCCGTCAATCCCCTGCGAAAGCCTGCTCAGGCTGAAGTACGAAGGGGCTGAAGGCGGTGGATTTCGCTTGCCTTCGAGCCGTGTATCGCGTGCCAGAGATCCCAGTCCATCTGTAACCCCAGCCAGAAGTCAGCAGACATCCCCAGGACCCGCGCCAGCCGAAGCGCAGTATCGGACGTGATCGAACGCTTGCCCCGGATGATTTCGTTGAGCCTGGGGAACGAGATACCCAGGCGGATCGCCAACTCCGATTGGGTTATGCCCAGCGGCTTGACGAACTCCTCCAGCAACATTTCGCCCGGACGTGTGGGTGGCCGCCGACGAGGCAGCCGACGTCCAACAAGGGCTCGCGAAGGGCCCTGCGAGCCTGTGGCCACTGGCCTCTTAGTGATAATCCGTGATCTCAACCTCGTAGACATCTCCAGCCTCCCATCGAAAACAGATCCGATATTGATCATTGACCCTAATACTGTGTTGTCCGACCCGGTCCACCCGCAACCGTTCGAGGCGATTTCCTGGTGGTGCAGCGAGCTCGATGAGATCTTTCACGCGATTAATCTGATCGAGCTTCCTTCTGGCCACCTTCCACAGATTTCGAGGACAGGTTTTTCTAGCTATTTCGGAATCGATGCCGTCAAATATTGCCTCGGTACCTCGATCCCCGAACGAGCGTATCACGGGCTCCATTATAACGGCATCCGTAATAGGCCTCAATAGCCATCAATGGAGGGGGAAGTTCGCGTTGGCGCAATGGAGGCCGGGTCAGTCGCCACAGCTTTGAAGGCGATCAAGGAGGTGTTGCTGCGTATAAGCTCCCGAAGCGATTCTCGAAGATCAGCGAACTCGACTTGAATCCGATCTTCGCCTTCCCGCCAGGCCAAGGCTGCCGGATCGTAGATGCGAGAATCAGAGTCCGCATGGAGGCTGGTCAACATCGGCCCGCGGGTTAGAGAGTCTTGTGCACGGACTGCCCAGCGAATACCCTGACAACACTGCCCTGCTTCGGCGCCTGACAACGGTGAGAAACCTTTGGAGGTTATCTCTACTCAAATACAACATTGACCGTCCGAATACAGTATGATGTGCTACCGTGGCGGGGTTTGCGGGCTATGGATAATATAATCGGCGGTTACAGTGGTAGGGATAACCGATCCGGAATGTCCCTTTAGTCGCTGCTCATGCCTGGGATTGCTGTCTACAAACCGTATTCCTGCTTTAGTTGCAGTAGGTCGGCTCAAATTGGTGAGCCAGCGCATATGAGTAGATGCGGGTAATGTCGCCCGCATTCTGATATTCCACAATCTTCCGCAAATCGCTTTTTCTCTGCTTCCAGGTCAGACCATCCGTAAAGAACAGAAATGCCGTGTCGGAGCGCTTAGCGGCAATAATTTTCTCTATATCCCCGATAATGTCGGTCATTTTTGATCCTGTGGCCCCGTATCCTTTCGCTTCGATGAGAATCCTTGGCTCGGTTTTTGACGGTATCGCAATATCACTCTTCGCTTTTTTGTTTCGCGGACCGGTGAAAGTGCACCGGCAAGCGTAGTTGTTCCCAAAAATCTTCCGCACGATGGCTTCCGCAAAGTCTTCTACTCCCCTGCCACGCTTTTGCCCGCTGATAGCACTACCGCGGCCGCTGCGCAGCCGTTCGACCAGCACATCGCTCCATTTAGGCGCTCGGTTTGTCTGTTCCGCCATGGCTTCAAGGATCCCCAATGCAACCAGCGCTTCAAGGAAGACTTCAGGGTTCTTCCGGTAACTGGATACCCCATGGCCCGCCTCCTTCATGGCCTCTCTTAAGACGCCAGTGAACTGGTCCTTGGAAAGCCCAAGGAACAGCCTGCAGATCAGCAAGCCGTCATCGAAATGTACGTCCAAAAACCGTTTTACATCATCGTCGGTATAAGAGGTTTTGACGGGGAGGGCTTCAATCTCGGCAATGACACGCCGGGAAGTATCATCCTGCCACTCAACGACGAGCGGCTGCAGGCTTAAAATGATATCGTTCAGGTTCTGAGCAACGAACTCCATCAGTGGCCAACCAACAGATATTCGTGTACCTGCGCACGTTCGACGCCCCCATGGGTGCCGAAATGATACCTGTGCGGCCGCTCATGAACTTCCACCTTTGTTTTGTAGCGCCTCAACAGGACTTCCAGCTCTTCACGGTCAGGATAGCCGTTGGAACTGTAGGAGAGAACGATCGTGCTGTCACGGAAAAGATGAAAGAGTCGTTCGAAGGCATCGATCGCAGTCCGACGGTAACTGAACGGGGTAAACGGCTTGGGTATCTTCTTGACCTTCGTATGCTTCAGGATTTCCATCCCTCGCCAATAGCAGGAAAGCCCTTCCAGGAAATGGTACCGCTTCACATAGCAATTATCGTCGGATCTAGGAACGTACGGCGGATCCAAATAAACCAGATCAATGCCGCGTGGCTTCAGGTCGAATACATCAGCCCGCCTGATTGAATGGTGGCGTCCATTGTTAAAGACGATTCTATTGAACTCTTCAATCTGCTCCAGGAAATGTTCCTCGACAGAAAGCTTAAGATCTCTCCTTCCGTCATCGTAACGATTGCCTGTGATAGTAAATACGCCGCGCGGCTGCTTCTTCAAGCACGAACGGATGAGGGCCGCTCGCGCGAGAGCCTGATGATATCCGTTCTCCAGTTTTTCGATGTTGTGGCAGACCCGATCAAGAAATCGCAGATCCGTGCGATCAAAAAATACTCCGGTAAAGGTCCGCTCGATAAAATTAGGCCCATTCTTTACAGATCCCAGGATCTTCTTAACTGCTGGACCGTCAAGATGGTAATGGCTGTTTGCAATAGTGGCCGTAGCGAGTGTCGCAGGAAAGTTGAGAAAGTCTGATGCAATAACCCGCCTGCCCATACACTTCATCAGGTATGCCACGCATCCGCTGCCGACAAAAGGATCTGCCCCCGTCTCGAAATCTAGCGCATTCAACACCTGATGGATCCACGGAAGAAGCCGACGTTTCGACCCCATATATCGCAACTCGGGATATCCCGTCGTCCGTTCAGGCAGAGGAATATCAATTGGATCCGCCGGTTGGACGACCCGAAGTGAAATCTTCCGTGCATCTTTCCGGATAGCTGAAGACAGTTCATTCATCGGATTCCCCTACAATGAAATATGGCAAGAGATCGGGTTCCGACGGGGCGTATATGAGGATCTATTTGCCATATTCCACTTTGTCTTCTCCTCCTCCCTCGCCGTTGTAAATCTTAGTTCCAAGCTTCTCAACGTTACACTAAATGTCGTGCCATGGGGAGTATTTCTCGACCTAATTTCTCCATTAAACACTTTTCATGGCATGCTCTGCAGTGGCAAACTTTACTCGCTTTCGCTTAAACATCTACTACCCAGCCAAGTCGAGCGCCACCACCGTACCAACTGCTCGACGTGCCGCCTCCAATTCGTATCGCTGCTGAAGAATGAAGCTCCCCGCAGCAAGCTGCGGGGTATCACAGAACTCAATTCCGAAGACTTCTCGGAAGGAGAGGCCAACCCCGTAGCGAGCTACGGGGAATGTCAAGTTCATCCAGAATTCCGGCGTTGTGGAAAAACAGCGCGCTAATCGCAGGGCGGTATCGGCCGTGATACCACGTCGTTCGTTTGCAATCTCGTTGACACGCGCGGTCGTCACACCAAGACGTTGGGCAAGAGCGTTGGCGGAAAGATTCAGCGGCCTCATGAACTCTTCCCTCAAGATCTCTCCTGGATGGATAGGCGGCAATAGTTTCTTGCGCATGGCCGTTACCCTTCACTGATAATCGATAGTTTCAACGTCTTCGGCACCCTCGACAACATGCCATTGAGGGTATTCATGCATTAAGCCTCGAACTTACTGCTCCGGGTGGGGATCTTTTCTGATAAGCGCGAGGTAGAGCAAGGTATCGGCGAGGTCTTGATCGGTCATGGTGCGATCGGGAAACATGCCGGTGCCCGGATGACCTTCTCTGATAGCGCGGGATCGTTCCTTATTGGTTTTCAGGCGCAGAACTTCGGGATTCCGCAAATCGGAGGGAAGGGGATTTAATTTCGCAATAAGCGCTGCCGTTTTCGCTTCGAGCCGTGGTGTCCTATACAGATACCCATCGATACCATGACAGTAGTAGCACGCACCCTTGCCATTGAAAATCTCTCGCCCCCGCATGATGTTGCCCTTTAACGTGTCGGTCGGTTGCGAGGTTGAGGACTCGGCCCAGGCTTTTGTGTCAGACGTGGGCATCGCCGGAATCCCCAGCCCACTCACGAGTAGAACCTCAAAAGCGACTAACCACGCTGTCTTGTTCATGTGGCCGTTCCGGTCTATCTGATCTGTCTCGTCGAATTAGTTCATTGGTGTATCTGTGTCAACATGCCAAGCTGGAGAGACCAAACTTGTCTGACCCATCAGTGCTCACTGCAACAGGCATTGTATCTATCTTCGGGAATACTGTTCATGTTGCTGAAGACGGTCGTACGTTCGTCCGCACTGGTCACATTATCGATTGCGGGATAGAGCGCCCGTTCTTCCTTCCTATTATGAGAGCTCAATAGGTTTACCAGCGTCTGTTCGTCCTGATCGGTCTCGAGATTCTGTCCTTCCACCTTCTGGTGAATCGCGTCAAGCAACTGCCTGATCTGGCTATGCTCAAATCGCATCATGGGCGTCGGCCCGTCCTCGATCATACCGGTTTTCTCTTCCCACATCGGAAACAGCAGTTCCTCTTCCCACACGATATGCCGTTGGAGTCCGACTTTGAATTCCTTGAAGGCTTCCTTGGCTTTGGCAAAGTCCGAACGTTTCGACGTTTGAAACACCTTGAACAGGTCATCCAGCCTATCGTGATCTTTCCTATAAAATGCGGTGACGGTCTTCTGCTCGCTCATTGTTCTCTCCATAATAAAAATACACCCTGTTGTCATGCACCTGTCGCCAGTCTTTACGCAACCGACCGCTGGGCAGAATCATACAGAAATGACGACTGGTCATACTGGGGAGTTTTCGACTGACACAGACTCAGACTCTGTTGCAAAAGGCAATAGCTAACCTGAGTTTGACGGCAAGATTAGAGATACCTTCTATCTCAAGTGCTTATGCTCATGTGCTCCATGATCGCCTGTGTGTTCATGCTTATGTCCATCGGACTTCGCATGGGAATGTCCATGTGCATGTTGATGGGAGTGTTTGTGAGCATGACTCTCATCCGCTCCATGTTTGTGGGTGTGACTATGTTCATGTTTATGCTGATGCGAACCTTTCATAACTCCTCCTTATGCAATTTGTGGAACTCGCGACAAACCTCACACTTCAAGTCTCGATCCATGCGTGGCGTTGATAAGAATGTATCACCTCTCCAGGCGCTCAGGCAAAGCCAGCCTTCTCCGCATTAACTAACCGACGGAATTGAACGGAGCCAAGTTGCGGACCCTGAGCCAGAGCCCAGGATGCCGTCAAAACGGTCACCATGACACCAGCCGCTATGCATGAGTACATAGGTCATCCTCTTTCTTAAATCATCCATAATGCACCATCAGTCGATGATGGACGCGCTGTCGAGGCTGGACATCTACCTCGATTTTCAATGCTGGCGTGGTTGTCCTCCGACGGATCCTCCACTCCCACGATCGCCGCCGCTCTATCCATGCCAGCTACCTCCCATGGATCCCCTCATGCCGCTCATACCACCCATCATCCCTCCCATTCCGTCTCCGTGCTGCCCCTCACTCTTCATCTGTTCACGATGGGCGCGGTCCTTTTCACGTTGCTCGTGAGTCAACATGGCCATGGCGTTGCGCTTGGTCTTGATGGTCTCGACCAGGAGAGCCCCTTCGAATTTCTTGAGCTGATCGACTTTCGCATGGATCACCTTACCTTCGATCACTCGGGTGCCGGGATTGAAATCAGGACGCCGCCCAGCACGTCGTTGAGCTTATAGTCATGCTTCGCGCTACGGGGATCGGCGTTATGACAGGTCACACAACTCGGCGAAACGGCTTGGTCTGCGTAGACGGCTTGGAAATATCGACCGCCTCCCTCTCTGACGAAGCCTTTGTATGGCTTATCGGGATGCGTCAGAACCGCCGCAAGTGCTTTCTGTTCAAACTCGGTTCGCGGGCTGCTCTGCTTGTTGATCGGGTTGAGGCTGATCAACCGATACTGCACTTTGCTTCCCGTCAGCTCGGCCAAGCTCGATGACTCCTGAAAGAATTGAGCCGGGAGAGGGAGCGCGCTTTCCAAACGCCAATTCTCCGACGATTCGATCACGCCTCTCCTCTGCATTCGCTCCACGACGTGGACTGTATAAAATGTCCTGTCAGCTGCCAGGACAGAATAGATATAGTCCGCGACCGTTTCCAATGGAACGCTGCTGGCCGATTCCTTGCCGGCATGACTCGATCCCCAACCCCCAACTAAGCACAGCGCGATGCTCAATCCTGCGACAAACCACATTCTTGTTGACATGACACCCTCCCTTCGACCGAACCTTGTACAGGTGGGAGACCGAGACAACAAGATGATAAAAATGCCGAACCCTTCCTCCCTCCCTTCTTGAAGATCATCCTCTGGCCTTGCAGTTCTTTCATCTCATACGCCACACGCTCCCATCCCGCTTGACCATAGCCATCAAGCGCGGTTTAGATACTTCGCGTGCCCGACGGAACCTCCATCACACGGTGCTCAAACCGCGATTGGTTTGAGGTCCCTTGCAACGTCACCGAAGTCGCACGCGGAGAAATGAAGAACAGGAGCACAATCAATCCGGTCTCGAACAGAAAAACCACCCGCACATCCACCTCATGCATACGCATCCTCATACCGTGTCACAGCTTGAATGACGGGGTGTAGACAATCACATCGGTCACCCAGCTTTCATCGTGACGACCGACCCAGGTCCCTCGATCTTAACAATCGACGGTCTTTCCCACTTCATCATGACCCGTACACCCATGGTTTCGTCAACATGTGTAATGGTGTGCTACATGTGGAGTGGCTCTCAGCCCAGTCACGCAGTACGGGAAGCCCGCGTCTTCAGCCGGCCGAATCTTCGATGGACACTCCAAGCCCGATCCAAGCCCTCAAAAGATCGTGACGTGTGATTGAGTACGCCACTTTTCCGTTCTTCTGCACCGGCAAGCTCAAGAGTCTTTTGCCCTCCATGATCTTCACCGCTTCATCAACGCTCGTCTCGTCGGTCACAGCGATGTGTTCCTTAACCATCACATCTTCGGCTGTTAAACGGTTGAGATCCTTTTTTGCCTCCAGCGCCCGAAGAATATCGAACTCGCTGATGAAGCCGATGAAAGCACCTCGCTCGTCGACGACCGGTGCGCCGGGAGTATGAGTAGCCAGGAGTTCAACGGCAACTCCCATCGCATTCTGATCACGACGAAAAATAAGCGCGTTCGTCGCACGTATCTGCCCGACGGTCTTGAACCCTCCCGCAGGAACCCCCGGCTCGGCTAACGTAGTCATCAAAATTCCTCCTGGTTGATGGGTGATAGAGCTGAATCTGTCGTTTGCACAAAACTCCCGCCGATATCCTCTATTGATTGAGAGCCTTCCTCCTTAAGATTGGATTCAGAACAGCTGAGTGCGATTCTGATACCGCTACCACGTTGGTTGCAAGACATGTGCGATAGGTATTGGATGAAATTGCGACTTGAGGCAGCTAAACCAAGCGGTGAGAAAACGATGTGATGCAGGAATACCCAGAACGATATTATCAGGTGGGGAAAAACGCGACAAAAGAATGTGGGGTACCTAGGGGTTTCTGAACGCTTAGTTATTGCTTTCCAATGACCTCGTAAGCGCCCTCGGTCAGCGCGATGCATGTTTCGTTAAAAAACGACCAAAGACTTTCACTCATCTATACCGCCTCTTCGGCCTCGATGTCCCGTGCCTTGCATCCCTTCCATGTCGCCACCGGTCCCATGCCCTCTCTATGACCTCTCATGCCTGGTCCATGTCTCCCGGAAAAAGTGCGCTCATATTGAATGAGGGCCCAGATCTCTTCATCGGACAAGACCTGCCCGAATCCGACCATGCCGGTGCCGGGCAAGCCATGTTTGATGACCCAGAAGAGTTCGCCTTCGGTGCGATGTCGCCAAAAACCGTGATGTTGAAAATTCCGAGGAGCGGGATTCAACTTGACACCCACAAGCCCTTTACCGTCTCCGTCCACTCCATGACAGGTGAAACACGTGCCCTTTCCGTTGTAAATCGCCTTACCCTGGTCGATTATCTCGGGAGAATTCGATAAGGGGCTCCGGAGCGCGTGCCTCTGCCAATTTATCGGCAGGCACTCTCGGTTGCATCATGTGCCGCTCCGCTGCAGCGGCGGGGATCGCAAAGACAACCACGATGACCAATAACGGGAACACACTCGTCTTCATCACCCTGTTCCTCCATTCATTCCAGAAATCAGAACATCACGTTCCGATCACGCTCGGCGACAGCTTTGATGTAATCCGGCATGCCTTTGATGGAAGCGCCGGCCACCAGATCTCCTCCGCCAATTTGTCTGGCCACGGCACAGGCTCCGCACACCCAAATCGGCACACCAGAGGTCTGGATAGCGACGAGTAGTTCTTTCAACGGAGTCAGGTTCACACCGGTTACGTGATCAGCCACGCCTTTCCGCCCCAGCGTGACGGCTTCGTTCCACAACCACAGCACCACGTCATGTCCTTGTTCCTTGGCTGTCTTGGCGGCCATGAACGGCAAGGTCGCCATCGTAGGGTCATCAGTTCCTCGACTGCCCGAAATAATGAATGTCGTCATACAGCGATCCTCCCTGTGTGTTGGGGTGTCGTCTTCCGTTGCTCATGAACAACTCGTGACACCACCGTTACTTCGCCAGCGAACGAATGTAGTGAATCAGCTGCCATACTTGATCGTCTGGCAACCCTGAAAACACCATCATTCCTGTCCCAGAGGAACCATTCTTGATGATCCAGAATAACTGACCATCTGGAATTCCGCGCATCATCGTTCCACAAGGAAGTTTCTAGGAAGCGGCACCAGAGCCGCGCCAGTGTCGGTCTTGCCGAACTCAGGATTCGTCTACGGTTCATAATACTGAACGTCGAGTACCTCTTGGACCATCTGATAGCCGATCACGGCACGCGCGGTTGCGGCTCCGCCGCCTCAGCCAGGAATTTACCGCTGTGCGGTACGAAGTCCTGGGGATTCTGACCAAAACGATACAGCCAGTCCATGTTGTATCGCTGGCCGGCATTCTGCAATGCAGACACTCTGCGGGCCACCGATAATCTTGCCGTTCTCCTCGATCGTGTGGCAGCCGAGACAGACATGAACCTTATAGGCCATCCCGCCGAACGTCACATCAAACTTCGTCACTTTCGAGAGATCGAATGCGCCGACTGTCACGCGTGGGTCTTTGTTGTGTTGGACGAAGTAATCGGCGATTTCGCTGGCCTCTGACTCCGTCACCATGGGGTGCTTCGACGGAACATCCGCCAAATCCCACCGATAGCCTTTGATATAGATCGGGGCTTCTTTTCCGGTGAGCCAGCTAATAAGCCATGACCGCTGATATTTGCTGCCGGCCCAGATCAAGTCAGGAGCTCGGAGATTGAATCGAGAATCGGCTGTGCCATCCAACCGGTGACATTGCACACAGGTTTGTTGGAGCAGATCCTTTGCGCGGGATTGATCACTCCCAAAAGCTGGAGCCTGAAATAGGGCCACTCCTGCTGTTAGAGTCACGGTGGCTGCAATCACTCTCGCGATTCCTTCCAGACCCATCTTGCCCTCCATCGTTGAGTGAAGCCTTGACCGGAATTGCGCGCGATGTCTTGTGTGTACTCTCACGACCCGTTGGCTTTCTATTGCGTGGGTGGATTCAACTTGATGCCGATGTTCGGCGTTTCTGCGATGGATTGGTGCACGGTGCAGCCATGCACTACCTTCAGAAGTCGCTCTTTTTGCTCTGCGGTGATTCGATGAGGAAGATGGATTTCGATGTCGATACGACCGACACGATGCGGGCTTTCGGCCATCGTCCACTCAGCATCGACCGTCAAGCCATCTCGGGAAATGCCGTGCCGCCCGCAGAATTGCCCGACGAAGTACGCGACACAACTCGCAACAGAACCGACAAAGAGTTCAACCGGGCTGATTCCGGCATCCTGCCCTCCGTCCTCAACCGGCTGGTCGGTGATGATACGATGCTTGCCGCTCACAATGTCGTAGCGTGTTCCGCCGTGGAAGGTCGCCGTGAGTTTCATGTCGCACACCTGGTCATGGCCATTCCTTTACCATTGACGAATGTCGCTTGGCGTACGTCACGCGTTCCACCATCAATAGGGCACATCCGCCGGCTTGTTCCCCTTCGGCCAATCATGAATCTTGTCGGGAAAGTCCGGCCGAGGCTGAACATTGATATAGGCCGCGGTATCGATGGCTTCATTGTTCGTCACCGTCCATCCCCAGCCTCGCGGCATGTTGGCCTTGATGAATGCAGCGGCCACGCTGACCCGCGCCATTCCTGCGCCGATGTTGTACGAACGTGGTCCCCACACGGGCGGCCCTGCCATCGTCCCTTGTCCATCGGAGCCATGGCAGAAGACACATTTCTTTTCAAACACCTTCTTACCGTTCAGAGGGTCCGGCTGATGGATCGAGGTCAGGCGCGGGATTCCTCGCCACGGGACCGCACTACCGGGTGGCATGTTCTGGGATAACCATTCGATGTATGCGACAATGGCCGTGAGCTTCACACTGTCGGGTGGCAGAGATTTCCCGTTCAGACTGCGCTCGAAACACTCGTTGATTCGATCGGCCAGCGTCACCTGTCGGCCGGCTCGTTCACGATACTGCGGATAGAGCGTACTGATGCCGACGAATGATGCGGAATTCGGATGGAGCCCCGCATCTAAATGACAATTGGTGCAGTTGAGCGCGTTCCCAACGTACCGTTTCCCATACTGTTGCGTATTGACTACCATCTCGTAGCCCAATCGAATCTGCTCGCCTCTCAGATCACCTGGAATAGTTTCGGGCGACGGCGGGGCAAACAACGCGTTGACTGTCGCGTCCATACTCCGACGACCAGCCGGCTCCTCACCCTCCGTCACCCGTGGAGGTGGGACACAACTGATCGTCGCCAACAGCGTACTCGCCAACACGACGCCTGCAATGACCGGTCGGTTCATAGAGTGGGCCTCATTTCTTCACACCAGACGCCGGCCCTCCCACATTGCACTTCATAGCAAGACCTCCTCTATAAATCTGAGGGCTGTTGATTTGCCTGTCACCGTGATAGGAGACAACGCACGCACATTGGATTCATCTCTATGGTTGCCCACTAGACTCAACTCCGAGTGTGCGCACATAGGTCAAGACATCCCAAATTTCTTCGTCGGAGAGAGAATGTTTCCATGCACCCATGGCGGTATTCGGTTTACCATCGTGAATTCGTCGAAACAAGGTCCCGTCGAGCCGACTCTGAACGGCGAGTGAGGTGAGGTCCGCCGGAGGTGGAACAAGTTTGATTCCGAGCATACCCTTCCCGTCGATTCCGTGGCAACAGATGCAGGTATTCACATAGATTTCTCGCCCAGTGACTGGATCACCTTCCCTTGACAAAGCAGTGAGATCTTTCACTCCGGCATTGCTGAACCCTAGCCCTGACATACCAGTTAGCATTACGCACAGCGCCAACATTCGTCTACCACTCAGCATTTCTCCTCCTCGATGACCCCAACCTTGCGATCACTGTACCATTAACTGTCAATGTGCACGACGATTTGTATCTTTATTTGTCAATTACTTATGTCGTTTTACTGAAGTCGCGCGCGGAGAAACAAGAGTGGATTGGCGAGAAAACCCTCAGAGCCGTTTCGCCCAATGACGCAGAATGCTACAGATCTTACCCTTGAAACACTTGAATTAGTGTCAAGTGATTAGTATCTTCTCTCTCTTACACCGACCTCAAAAACCACGACAGGTCCTACATAAGCGGAAGCTGCCGCTTCGACAGCACATGAAGTGTTCGGGAAGAAATTCCCTTGCAGTTGGAAACTGAGAAATTCTTTGAATTTGTTATCAAGCACACTACTCTAGTCATCGGTGAACGGAGAGCCGATAGCAGTTACATGGAGTTCTTGCAGAATGGAAGACCGGTGTCTCGCACATATGTCTAAACTTCCTCCTCGGACTATCCACAACCTCGCCGATCTCTTCGAACTTCGATGCCGTCAACAGCCGAATGAGCTTACCTACGCCTTGATTCGTGACAACCTCGAGCTTGAGATTCAGCTGACCTATAGCCAGTTTGAACGCAGGGTGCGTTCATTTGCCGGCCATCTCGCACGAGCGGTCCCACGAGGAACCAAAGCCCTTCTGCTCTACCCACAGGGGCTCGATGCCGCATGCGCCTTTTGGGCATGTGTCTGTGCTGGTCTCGTGCCGGTTCCCGCTCCAGCTCCCGATCCCATCAGACGGAAATACGCTTTGCCTAGACTTCGCAGCATTATTGAGGATGCCCAAGTCTCGCTGGTGCTCACAACCTCAGGTATCGCGGCTCTGCTGTCTTCGGAGCTTTCTCTCCCGAGCGAGGTGAGTCCGATCAAGTGGTTAGCGACAGATCAACTCGACAATTCAGTCGATTCGGGTGAGTTATCACGGCCTCACAGCACCGCCCTTGCCTACTTGCAATATACCTCAGGATCGACGACCACTCCTCGTGGCGTCATGATCAGCCATGGAAACGTACTCTCTCACTGCCGGGCCTTGAGTCTGGCCGGAGACGTGTCGGACAACAGCCGCTCGCTCTGTTGGTTGCCCTATTTCCATGACTATGGGTTACTGCACGGAATCATCGCCCCATTCTATGCCGGTATTCCCGCCTATCTGATGTCACCCATCACATTTCTCCGGCGGCCATTACGTTGGCTCGAAGCGGTGTCTCGATTTGCGATTACCCACAGCGGGGGACCGAATTTTTCCTATGAGGCTTGCCTCAGGGCTGTACGGCAACAGCAAGAATGGCGGGGTGACTTAAGCACGTGGATGGTTGCCAGTTGCGGCGCCGAACCCATCCATCCGGATACCGTCGAGCAATTTATCGACACCTTTGGTCCATGGGGTTTCCGGCGCACGGCGTTTGCCCCAGGATATGGACTCGCTGAAGCTACGCTGTTAGTGACGATGAAGCGCGCCGGAGTGGAGCCGAGCTTCCTGCATATAGAGGCCGACGCGTTGGCCGATTCGATCGTCAAAGAATCTCCTGTATCGAAACCGGGAACGCGAACATTGGTCGGCTGCGGAGCGCCCCTTGAAGAAACTCATGTACGGATTGTGAATCCTACGACTCGCGGCGAGTGTCTGCCGGACGTTGTGGGAGAAGTGTGGCTGGCCGGAACCGGGATCGGCGCTGGATACTGGGGCAAGCCGGAAGACACCGACGCCACATTCAAAGCCACTCTCGCTGGGTCTGGAGAGGGTCCCTATTTACGAACCGGCGATCTGGGATTCCTTCACAAAGGAGAGTTGTTCCTGACCGGACGCCTCAAAGATCTGATCATCGTGCGGGGACGGAACTATTATCCTCATGATTTGGAGTGGTCGGTCCAACAGGCGCACCCCGGCTTACGACGAGGATATGGCGCGGCTTTCTCCATCAAGGGCAAAACCGGAGAGCTGGTGGTGCTGGTCCATGAGATCGAGAAGCAGGTGCCTGAATCCGACCTGGCGGAAGTGGTGAGCTGCATCCGTCGCGCATTGGCTGACGAATATGAACTCGAAATCCATACGGTGGTGTTGATCAAGTCCGGCACGATCCCAAGAACCTCCAGCGGAAAAATTCAGCGGGGCGCCTGCAGAGCCGCCTTTGAAGCCGGACAACTCACCGTAGTCGGAGCGAGCACGCTGGACCTGGCTCCGGAGGCTGAAACCGATGGGGAACTGAGCGAAACTCCGCAAACTACCATCGAGAAACGGCTAGCCGATATCTGGCAAGAGGTGCTTGGAGGGGGAGATCTTCCGCATCGCCAAGCGAACTTCTTTGCACTCGGAGGTAATTCGCTCCTCGCAGCACAGGTTGTTGCGCGCATTCTCGATGTCTTCCACGTCGAGCTTCCGCTGAGTGTGCTGTTCGAATGTCCGACATTGGCCGCATTGGCCGCTCGGATCGGTGAACTGAGCACGCGTTCGGACGAGGCGGACGGACGTAGGTACGCAAATGGCGCCGGCAATACGCGGATTCCACCTGTTCCGCTTCCCTCCGCATCCACAAGGGAAGGCAAGATTCCTCTCAGCCCTTCACAGCAGCGACTGTGGTTCTTGGAGCAAGTTCATCCTGGGAGCGCGATCAACCATATTTCCATGGATGTGCGTCTACGCGGGTCGGTCAACCCTGAGGTGTTGGAGCGGTCGGTGCGGGAAATCGCCCATCGTCACGAGATTCTTCGAACTCATTTCGGATCGGAGCGAGGCGAGGGATTCGCGGAGGTTTCCTCTGAAGTGATCGTCACGATCGGACGACAAGATTTCCAAGCATTGGACCCTGCAGAGCAAGAAATTCAACTGCGGCAATTCTTACGAGCGGAGAGGAGCCGGCCATTCGACTTACGACAGGGACCGCTATTCAGGATGACACTGCTGACTCTTGAATACAATGTGCACGTCCTGACGCTGACATTCCACCGTCTCGTTGCCGACGGATGGTCTCTCCGTCTCTTCTGGAAGGAATTGGCCCTTCTTTGGGAAGCCGGCGGTGATGTTCACGGGGCTCGACTCCCCACGTTGACCGTTCAGTATGCGGACTATGCTGATTGGCAGAGGACCAGGCTGGATCAAGGCCTTCGTGAGGTCCATCGAGCCTACTGGATCAAGGAGTTGAGCGGCGTCCACCCTCCTGCTGAGCTACCGGTCGATCGTCAGCGGCCGCGGGTACGCACATTCGAGGGAGGCGTGCGGTCGCGATCGCTTTCTCCAAAACTTTCAGCCGACCTCGATCTCTTCTGTCAGCATCAGAACGTCACGACGTTCATGGTGCTGTACGCCGTCTTTGCAGTTTGGCTGCATCGTTACACACAAGAGTCGGATGTCGTCATTGGATCGATCGTGACCGGCAGGCGTCGGAAAGAGCTCGAAGACGTGATGGGATATTGCGTCAATACAGTGGCGCTGCGGTGTGAACTCGCGGATGGGCTGACAGGACAAGAATTGCTGAAGCAGGTACGCCGGGTGGTGGTGGATGCCTATGACCATCAGGAACTACCGTTCGAAGAGGTCATCGAGTCGCTGTCGTTACAGCGAGCGCAGTCGCTGTCCCCACTGTTTAACGTGATGATGGTGTGTGAAGACGACCCCTTGTCCACGTTCACCGTCAAGGATCTTGAGGTCGGTCATCTCCCCTGGGAGCCGACTGCGTCGGAGTTCGACCTGGTCTTGATGGTGATCAACAAGGCGGACGGCCTAGACTTGGCGTTGCTCCATGATTCTACGATTTTCGACGACTCGACGATCGACCGCATGTTAGGACAGCTGGAGATCCTTCTCGAGGAATTTCTCAAGAAATCCGATGTCCGCCTTGACCAACTTTCATTGCTGACCACCGAGGAGAGACGGCACATTCAACTGACGTGGAACGAGCCACCTCATTCGGTCTCCGGTATCCATACGCTCTTTGAGGCGCAGGTTGAGCGGACTCCCCATGCACCCGCTGTCACCTGTGGCGACCAGTCCATCAGCTACCAGGAACTGAACCGACGAGCGAATCGCGCCGC